>Ga0316189_10002267_pt1 | contig 18961 bp, 20 predicted proteins | sample LowCovwburrow_MG_FD_204930 | JGI IMG/M metagenome (GOLD analysis project Ga0316189, IMG submission 204930) | Coastal sediment microbial communities from Maine, United States - Lowes Cove worm burrow | ecosystem: Environmental > Aquatic > Marine > Coastal > Sediment | place: USA: Maine...
GCATAGCGCAATTAACTCGTCAATCTTCTGTTCAAGAACCTGGAGTTCGTTGTCGGCCATGGAGGTATACTGGGGGTCGTTTATTAGTGTCTGCCACTATAGTGGCGGCCTGCAGCAAGGTCAACGTAACAAAATTCATAAATATCAATAGCCTGCCAAGTTTTCTACAGCAATCAGTGGAGGTACGCAGGCCACTGTGGTGCAATTGCATTGCCGGGGAGAAAAAAATGTCTACCAATTCGCGGGGAGTGGTCTCGCAATTCGACTTCGAGGAGTTGGCAAACCAACTGCTGGAACAGGGCCTGGCGGCCTCTCCGGCCGATCTGCACGGTGGCATCGCGGGCCTGCTGGCCGCTGGCGCAAGCCATGAGGCCGAAGCAGGGCTGGCTGCGCTGCACCAGTCGCTGGACCTGGATTTGTACGGCGAACTGGCAGAGCAGGTGATGGCGCTCTACGTGGCTACAGCCCGTGCGTTGAACGATGATGATTTCGATTTTTATCCGTTGTTGCTGGATGACGACGCTGATCTGGCCGGCCGTACTGCGGCACTGGCGGGCTGGTGTCGTAGTTTTTTGTCTGGCTATGCCCATGCCAGCGCGGCAGTGGATCAGCAGCCTTCTGCATTGCCTGGAGACAGCAGCGAGGTGTTGCGTGACCTGGCTGCCATCGCCGAAGCGGATCCCGATGACATCGAGGAGGATGAAGAATCTGAAAGGGCTTATGCGGAGCTGACCGAATATATCCGCTTTGCCGCACTCAATGCCTATGCGGACAGGGCTCTGGGTGTCGCCGTTGAAAAAGCCAAAGATCCACAGGGGCCGCTGCACTAGAGGTCAATAATCTCGGAGCGTTTCGATAGCTGTGATAATCTGCGCGTCTTTGGCCCTTTGTCAGTAAGGCACCCGGCACCTATCTCATGAGTATCAGCAAAACCGAATTTGCGCGGCGCAGGAAAAACCTGATAGCGCTTATGGAGCCCAATAGCATTGCCATTATTCCCTCGGCCCTGGAGCAGATGCGCAGCCGTGATACGGAGCACCCGTTTCGCCAGGACAGCGATTTTTATTACCTCAGCGGTTTTACTGAGCCAGAGGCGGTTATCGTGCTCACACCGGGACGCCGACACGGTCAGTTCATGATGTTCTGTCGTGAGCGCGACCCCGGGATGGAGTTGTGGCATGGTTTTCGTGCCGGGCCTGAAGGTGTGTGCGAGAAATTTGCGGCGGACGACGCCTTCCCCATTGGTGACATCGATGATATTTTGCCAGGACTGATTGAAGGCAGGGATCGCGTCTATTATTCCATGGGGCGCAGTACACAGTTTGACCGGCAGATTATGGATTGGGTCAACAGCATTCGCAGCAAGGAGTCCTCGGGCGCGGTACCGCCTGGAGAATTCACCGATCTCAACCATATGGTTCACGACCTGCGGCTGGTGAAAAGCGCCGCCGAGCAGCGCTTGTTGCGCCGTGCGGGGGAGATTACCGCCAGGGGCCACAGTCGTGCCATGCGTTTCTGCCGTCCCGGTCAAAACGAATACCAGCTGGAGGCCGAGCTCACGCATGAGTTTGCTTCCAGCGGGGCGAGGCACCTCGCCTACCCGTCGATTGTTGGCAGCGGGGCCAATGCCTGCACCCTCCATTACCTGGATAACAACTGTGTCATGCGCGATGGCGATCTGGTATTGATCGATGCCGGCTGCGAGCTTGAATACTATGCCTCGGATGTTTCGCGCACCTTTCCCGTCAATGGCCGCTTCTCACGTGAGCAGCGCGCACTTTATGAAGTTGTGTTGCAGGCGCAGCTGGCCGCGATTGCGCAAATAAAACCGGGCAACCATTGGAACCAGCCTCACAATGCCAGCGTGCGTGTCATCACCGAGGGGCTGCTTGAACTTGGCCTGCTGAGGGGTAAGGTAGACAAGCTGATCGAGCGCGAGGCTTATCGAGAATTTTATATGCACCGCGTGGGGCACTGGCTGGGGCTGGATGTGCACGATGTCGGTGATTATCGTGTGGCAGGTGAGTGGCGCCAACTGGAAGCGGGAATGGTGATGACTGTTGAGCCGGGTATTTATGTGTCGCCGCAAAACAGCAAGGTTGCCCGGAAATGGCGCGGGATTGGCATTCGGGTCGAGGATGACGTGCTGGTGACGCCGGGGGGTTGTGAAATTCTTTCCGCCGCTGTGCCAAAGACCGTGGAAGATATTGAGGCATTGATGGCTGGATGAAGCGGTGAAGGATTCTCGTGATATCGTTATTGCAGGTGGCGGGATGGTGGGGGCCAGCCTGGCGCTGCAGCTTGCCGCCGTATTGCCGGAACAGGTATCGATTTGCCTGGTTGAAGGCTTTGCGTTGCCTGCGCCACTTGCAACAGGCAGACCCGAATACCACCCCTCTTTTGATGCCCGTTCCACAGCCCTCAGTTACAGTTCGCGGCTGATCTACGAAAAAATACAATTCTGGGACAAGTTGGAACAGTGGTTATGTCCCATCGACAGCATCCATGTCTCCAGCCGCGGGCATTTTGGCAGCTCCCTGTTGCGGGCGGGTGACTACGCCTGGTCGGCGCTGGGTTATGTGGTGGAGAACGCCTGGCTCGGCAATGCGCTTATCCAGGCATTGTACCGCCAGGGCCGCGTGGAAATTCTCAGCCCTGCTAAGGTGGTTGCCGCCGTGCCCAAGGGCCAGGGCATGCGGCTGCAACTCGAAGACGCGGCCGTCTCTGTCATCGACACTGCACTGCTGCTGGTGGCTGATGGCGCAACCTCCGGCTTGCGCCAGCAGCTTGGCGTGAATGTTAAGGAAAAACCCTATCGCCAGCATGCCCTGATAGCGAATGTCGCTTTTGCCCAGCCGCACGCGGGCTGTGCCTACGAACGATTTACCGATCAGGGCCCCATCGCCCTGCTGCCATTGCTTGCCTCAAACCCGGGTGAGAATCGCAGTGCCCTGGTGTGGACGCTGTCACCCGGGCAGGCGGAACAGCTACAGGCCTGCCCGGCGGATGAGTTCCTGCAGGCACTGCAGGACAGGTTTGGCTATCGCCTGGGGCGAATGTTGCAGGTTGGTGAGCGGCACTGCTACCCGCTGTCACTTATCCAGTCCAGTGAGCAGGTGCGACAAGGCGTAGTTGTGATGGGGAATGCCGCCCATGCGCTGCATCCGGTGGCGGGGCAGGGTTTCAACCTCGCATTGCGCGACGTTGCGGAGTTGGCAGCGGTTGTCGCCCAGGGAGTCAGCGAAGGGCAGTCCCCCGGTGATCTCGCCCTGTTGCAACGCTACCTTAAGCGTCAGCAGCCTGACCAGGACAGGACCATCGAATTGAGCGACCGCCTTCCCTCCCTGTTTATGCACAGCGACCCGGTGCTGGGACTGGCCCGTGATTTGGCCCTGTCCGGACTGGATATCCTGCCGCCGCTCAAGCGGATATTCGTGCGTCACGCTGCCGGTGTTGCGGCTATGGCGGACGGCATGGGTGACGCGGTAGTGGAGCGGCAGCATGGCTGAAGCACAGCGCTTTGATATTGTTGTGGTGGGGGCTGGTATTGCAGGTAGCGCACTGGCCGCCGCCCTGAGTGGCAAAGGCCTGGCCATCGCCCTGGTGGAGGCGCAGTCGCTGCAGCGCCCTGAGTTGCCTCCCGAGCGCAACCTGCAACACTTTGATCCCCGCGTCAGTGCGATCACGCCGCGCTCCAAAAGTTTGCTTGAAGGCCTGGGTGCCTGGGAAGCGATAGCCAGCTACCGCCAGTGCGCTTACCGTCATATGACTGTGTGGGATGCCGAGGGTACCGGGGGGATAGAGTTCGATTGCGCTGACGTTAACGCACCGGCCCTGGGCCACATCGTGGAGAACAGGGCTATCGTCAGCGCCTTGCTGGGCTGCATTGGCGGATCAGCGGATATCACCACATTTGCTGAGACGCGGTTGCAGGACTGTAGCCACGACGAGACGGCAGCCGTCACCCGCGTCCAGCTGGAGGACGGTGTCGTTCTGGAGGCAGACCTGCTGGTCGCCGCCGACGGAGCCATGTCGCGGGTGCGCGACATGCTGCAGTTCACTACCCGCGAATGGGATTATGGCCACCGGGCCATTGTGACAACCGCGCAGGTGGAGCATTCACACCAGGAAACATGCTGGCAGCGCTTTCTCACCAGCGGGCCCCTGGCGTTTTTACCGCTGCCGGGCGAGGGTGATCACCATTACTGTTCTATTGTGTGGTCGGTGCAGGACGATCTGTCAGAACACCTCATGGAGCTGGACGACGACGCTTTCAGTGGGGAACTGGAAAGCGCCATTGAGGGCCGCCTCGGTAGCGTACTTGGCTGCTCCCGTCGCTTTGCCTTTCCCCTGCGCCAACGCCATGCTGTGGACTATGTGCAGGCGGGTGTCGCACTGGTCGCAGACGCCGCCCATACTATTCACCCTCTGGCGGGTCAGGGGATTAATCTCGGCTTGCAGGATGTGGCGGTCCTGGCCGAGGAAATACTCGCCGGCCACGCACGGGGGCTGTCCCCCGGACAGCTCGCAGTGCTGCGGCGCTACCAGCGGCGTCGCAAGGGTGAAAACCTGTTGATGATGGCGGCCATGGACGGTTTCAAGGCCCTCTTCGAGCAGCAGGGGTTACCGTTGCGCTGGCTGCGAAACGCCGGTATGCGCAGCGTGGGCCAGATGGGGCCACTCAAGCAACAACTTATCCGCCGCGCGATGGGTGTGGGCTGATTCGGACGACTGCTGCCGCTCCGTCATTGTTTTTCGCCGGCTGGTCGCTAAAATAGTGCGGCCCCACCGCCTGTTCGCTTCACCAGATTGGATATCGCCAGAGGAAATACTATGAGCCAGACTCCCAATGAATTGAAATACGCCAGCAGCCATGAATGGGCGCGTCTGGAGGAGGATGGCACGGTCAGCGTGGGCATCACCGATCACGCCCAGGAGGCGCTGGGCGACGTGGTTTTCGTAGAGTTACCGGAAGTGGGAACTGTACTTGCTGCGGGCGACGACGCCGGCGTGGTTGAATCGGTCAAGGCGGCGTCTGATATCTACGCGCCTGTCGGCGGCGAGGTAATCGGCATCAATCCGAAGCTGGAGGATGAGCCCGAGATGGTTAATACCGATCCTTACCATGACGGCTGGTTTTTCAAACTACAGCCCGGTGATACCAGCGAGCTGGACGCATTGCTGTCTGCCGGGGATTACCAGCAGCAGTGTGATGACGAGGACTAGCAGCCTGTTAAAAATCCCGCAGCCGGCCGCCGTTTCTTGACTGCTGAGGCGGTGCCAGCCGCCGAGCTCTATCTGCGCAAGGGGTCGGACCGACGGCTGCGCGGCGGCCACCTCTGGATATACTCCAACGAAATAGACACAACGCGAACCCCCCTTGGAGGTTTTGCGGCCGGTGATCTGGTGACCGTGCGGGACTCAAGCGGTGTTCTGCTGGGCTCGGCGTATATGGAGCCACAAGCCCTGATATGCGCGCGGATGTATGCACCTTCTGAACAGCGCCCGCTGGATCAGGCGCTGTTCGAAGCCCGGCTGGCAACAGCACTCGCCGGCAGACATACGGTGTTCCCACAACCTTTTTACCGGCTGGTGTACGGTGATAGCGATATGTTGCCGGGGGTCGTGGTGGACCGCTTCGGCGAATACCTGGTTGTGCAATTCAATAACGCCGGTATTGAGCGCTATCGTGAAGGTCTGCTCAACGCGCTGATTGTGCTGTTACAACCGCGCGGTATTCTCATGCGCGGCGACAGCCGCAGTCGCCGGGAGCAGGGCCTTGAAGGCGGTGCTGAGGTCGTCTATGGCGAGGTGCCCGAACGGGTAGAGCTGGAGGAGAATGGCGTAAAATTTCTGGTGCCGGTTCACCGGGGCCAGAAAACAGGCTGGTTTTACGACCACCGTATGTCGAGAGCGCGCCTGGCACCCTGGGTAAGAGGCAAGACCGTACTGGACGTCTACAGTTATATCGGCGGCTGGGGTATACAGGCAGCGGCGTTTGGCGCCACTGATGTCTGCTGCCTGGACAGCTCTGCACAGGCACTGGAGGGTGTATCAGCCAATGCCGGGTTGAACGGTTTACAGGACCGGGTCACAACACTGCGCGGCTCCGCTCCAGAGACCATGGCAAGTCTGCGCGCAGACGGCCGCCAGTTTGACGTGGTCATTCTCGATCCCCCGGCGTTTATCCAGCGCAAGAAAGATCTCAAGAAGGGCTTCACTGCCTACCGGCGTATCAACGAGCTGGGCCTGCACTTACTGGGCCCTGGCGGGCTGCTGGTTTCCGGCTCCTGCTCGATGCACCTGTCCCGGGCAGACCTGATCTCGGCCATGCAGCAGGCGGCGGTTCGCGCTGCCTGCCAGTTGCGCGTTGTCGAGCAAGGGGCGCAGGGGCCGGATCATCCAATACATCCGGCGATTCCGGAGACCGAGTATCTCAAGGCAATTTTCGCCCGCAAGATATAACAACGCGATGCAGGCGGTATCTGCCTGCGCTAATCCCGCAAGGAAATAATCGGCCACCCCTGTTCGCCTGCCCGCGCACGCAGCCGGTCGTCAGGATCAACCGCGACCGGATGATCGACGATTTCCAGCAATGGCAGGTCATTGTGGGAGTCGCTATAAAAGTAGGCGCCATCCAAACTGAGTTTGCGCTGCTCAAGCCAGGCGTTCAGGCGGGTGACTTTACCGGCATGGTAGGAGGGCACCCCGGAAGGCTCGCCCGTGTACATGTCATCGATAATCTCACCCTCGCAGGCAATCAGCTCGCTGACTCCCATTAGCTCGGCAATCGGCCTGGTGATGAATGAGTTGGTAGCGGTGATGATCAGCAACTCGTGGCTCTGCGCCCGGTGCTTGTCCAATAGTTGCTCCGCCTTTGGCAACAGTATCGGTGCAATTTTGGCCGCCATGAAGTCCCGGTGCCAGGCATCCAGTTGTTCCCTCGGGCGGCCTGCAAGAGTGGATAGCGCGAAACGCAGATAGGCGTCTATATCCAGCGTGCCCGCCTTGTAATCGGCGTAGAACTGGTCGTTGCGGGCTGCAAAATCTTCCCCGTCAACCAGGCCCCGCTCGCATACGAATTCGCCCCACAAGTTGTCGCTGTCGCCGCCCAGCAGGGTGTTGTCCAGGTCAAAAATTGCCAGGGTCACAGTCAAAAAACTCCTTTGAAGGGCGGCCAGCATAACGGGAGTAAAGCACTGAGTAAATTTCTCAGGCGCCGGAAAGTGTGGAACAATAGATCGCAGATACACTTATCTAATAACTGGAGTGGCGCTTCAAGGTGATTGATTCCGACGGCTTCAGGGCTAACGTTGGCATAGTGGTAGCAAACGACCACGGGCAGGTTCTATGGGCCCGCCGGGTTGGCGGTCGCGATGCCTGGCAGTTTCCCCAGGGCGGAATCAACCGGGGCGAAACACCGGAGCAGGCGCTTTATCGTGAACTGGAAGAAGAAGTTGGCCTGACGGCCGGTGCAGTTGAGGTGCTCGGTTGTACCCGCGGCTGGCTGCGTTATCGGCTGCCCAAGGCCTTTGTTCGCAAGGGCCAGAACCCGGTATGCATTGGCCAGAAGCAGAAGTGGTTCCTGCTGCGCATGCTGGCCGATGATGCCGAAGTGCGATTCGACCAGAACGAAAAGCCGGAATTCGACCACTGGCAGTGGGTGAGCTACTGGTATCCACTTAACCAGGTTATCGCCTTCAAGCGTGAGGTGTATCGCCGGGCGATGAAAGAGCTGGCGCTGCCGTTGGGGCGCCACACTGAAAAGCAGCTGGGACAGTAGCATGCTGGAAACCCTGCGCAAGATCGTCCAGGAGGTCAATGCCGCTGAGGGCTTGCCTGAGGCGCTCGATATTATTGTTGAGCGCGTGCGCGAGGCCATGGGTACCGAAGTGTGCAGTGTGTACATGCGCGACCCGGATTCCGGGCACTTTGTATTTCAGGCCACCAAGGGCCTTAACAGCGCGCAGATAGGGTCTGCGAGTCTCGCGCCAGGTGAGGGTCTCGTCGGCCTTGTGGCGGAGCGCGAGGAGCCGGTGAACCTGGAAGATGCCGAAAGCCATCCGAGCTTTCAGTTCCTTCCCAATCTGGGTGAGGAGCGCTTCCACTCCTTTCTCGGTGTGCCCATCATCCACCAGCGTGAAGTGCTGGGTGTGCTGGTGGTTCAGCAGGCTGAGCAGCGCCGCTTCGATGAGAGTGAAGAAGCGTTTCTGGTCACCATGTCCGCTCAACTGGCAGGGGTTATCGCGCATGCCAGGGTAACTGGCGCAGTGGGTGTGGGAAAACTGGCTGGGGAGGGGACTGTCGCCAAAGTGGTCGGCATACCCGGTGCTCCGGGTATAGCCATTGGCACCGCGGTTGTGGTCTCCCCCTCTGCCGACCTCTACGCGGTTCCGCAGCGAGCGGCCGAAGACCGGCGCGCGGAGTTGCGCGCATTCAAGGAAGCGCTGGACAGTGTTCGCGCAGACATCCAGGCGGTCGCGGACAATCTCGGGACAGAGCTGAGCCCCGAGGACCATGCCCTGTTCGATGTTTATATTGGCATCCTGGGCGACTCCACCATCGGGGCTGAGGTCGCGAGCCTGATCAAAGCCGGTGAATGGGCCCAGGGCGCACTGAGCCAGGTAATGATAGAGCACATCCGCCATTTTGAGCGTATGGAGCACAGCTACCTCAAGGAAAGAGCCGTAGATGTTAAGGATCTGGGTACGCGAGTACTCGCTTACCTACAGGAGGCAACGGTCGAAAGTCGCAGCTATCCGGCCAATACCATCCTGGTGGCGGAGGAACTGACTGCATCGTCACTGGGTGAGGTGCCACGCCACAAATTGGCCGGCCTCATCTCTGTGCGCGGGTCCGGCAACTCGCATGTGGCCATTCTGGCGCGCGCCATGGGGGTGCCTACTGTTATGGGTGCGGTCGACCTGCCTTACACCAGGCTGCAGGATCGCGAACTGATTATTGATGGTTACAACGGCACAGTTCATCTCAATCCTCCGGCGGAATTACGGCAGCGATTCCAGGAAGTACTGGACCAGGATCGGGCGCTGTCCAAGGATCTGGAATCCCTGCGCCATGAGCCCTGTGAAACACTGGACGGCCGGCGGATGCCGCTGTGGGTCAATACCGGTCTTATGGCCGATGTCACCCGGTCACTTGAGCAGGGCGCTGAAGGTGTGGGCCTCTATCGCACGGAAGTCCCCTTTCTATTGCGTGACCGTTTCCCAACCGAGGAAGAACAGCGGCAAATATACCGGGAACAACTGCAGGCATTTGCGCCGCGGCCGGTAACCATGCGCACCCTGGACATTGGCGGGGACAAATCGCTGCCCTACTTTCCCATAACCGAGGACAACCCGTTCCTTGGCTGGCGCGGTATCCGGGTGACACTGGACCACCCGGAGATTTTCCTGGCGCAAATTCGCGCCATGCTGAAGGCTAATGAGGGCTTGGGAAATTTGCGCATCATGCTGCCGATGATCTGCAATACCGCTGAGCTGGATGAAGCCATGGATCTCATCCATCGCAGTCACAGGGAAATATTGCAGGAGGGGCTGAGCGGTGAGCTGCCTCCTATCGGGGTCATGGTTGAGGTGCCCGCCGCAGTGTTCCAGGCCAGGGCACTGGCCCGGCGGGCGGATTTTTTGTCGGTGGGCAGCAATGATCTCACGCAATACCTGTTGGCGGTGGATCGAAATAACGCCAGGGTGGCCGACCTCTACCACGCTTTACATCCCGCGGTGCTGCAGGCATTGGTGTGCGTGGCCGAGGCCGCCCGGGCCGAAGGAAAACCCATCAGCATTTGTGGCGAACTGGCTGGGGATCCGGAAGGAGCGATACTACTGCTGGCTATGGGCTACGATGTGCTTTCGATGAACTCCACAAGCCTGCCCCGGGTTAAAAAAGCCCTGCGAAACATCGATTTTGGCGAGGCGGAGGACCTGCTGGCGGAGGTTTTAACACTCGATGATGTCAGCGCCGTATTGCAGCGATTGCAGTTATTCCTCAGCGATCATGGCCTGGAGCAGTTTATCCACAACCCGGTGGAGTAATTTCACGCCCGGTCCAGGCTGAAGCACTGTTCCTGTCGTGCCACGGTCGCACCCTGTGGATCGAAGCTGGATTCGCGCCAGTGGGCCTGCCCCGCCTGGTCTACCCACAAAGTCGTACTGGAGCGGGTTCCGTAACTGGTCGTCGTTATGAACTGGGATGACAGTACCTGGGCCATATCATCAGTAAGTCCCAGCTGGTGTAAGTCGGCGGGGTCCGCCAGCTTTCGGTCACCGACCACAGTCCCCAGTGTGTCGTGGTCAAGCTCGCCTTCATCAAGCAGTGCCTGCAACCTGTCCTTGCCCAGGGCGACCTTGGGCCACGGTGTGTCCAGCTGGGCATTACTCAGGCCGTACAGTCCTGGCGCCAGCGGTTTTGGCTTGCATTGCTCGGCAGACGGACTATTGGTCAGGTACCAAAGACTGTCGGGCGTGCCCACCAGCAGGTTGAAACCGGCGTACTCCTGCGCATTTGCGAGCGTGTCCAGGAGGTAGGTTTGGGCATCCTGGCTACCCGTGAGATAGCCCAGCGGGAGTTCTCCCCTGGACCGGGGCGCGGGGGCGGTTCTGGCAGGATCTCGGCAGTTGGTGATCGCTGCAAAACGTCCTTCCCGGGTAAGGCCCATCCAGGTACCACCCTGTTCCAGGTCGCGCCCCGCAAGTAACTGCGGATGTTCTGGCCAGAACGTTGCCCCGGCGGTTGGCCTCGCGTGGAATTCATCGCGATTGGCTGCCAGCACCAGCGGGTAGTGGGGGTCTACCCGGTGGGAAAAAATCAGCAGGCACATATTATTTTGTCCACAGAGGCTAAAGAATTGTGCATCACAACAGGGTGAATGATAATACCGCCTTTGCGCCCCGATTACTCTTGCGCGCCCATCAGTCGGGTGTTGCTGTTGTGTTCATCAATGTTAACAGGCCGATATGCTGCCGTATCCTCAGATAGACCCCGTTGCGATTGCTCTCGGGCCGGTAAAGGTTCATTGGTACGGCCTGGCCTATCTGGCTGGTCTCGCTTTTGCATGGTGGCTGGGAGTGCGCCGTAGCCGGGTGCCGGGTGCCGCTGTGCAGCGAGAGCAGGTGGATGACCTGATCTTCTTTGGCGCTCTGGGGGTGGTGCTGGGCGGCCGCATTGGCTATGCCCTGTTTTATGGCGCGGACAAACTGGCGGATGACCCCACCTGGCTGTTGCGGGTCTGGCAGGGGGGGATGTCGTTCCATGGCGGCATGCTGGGCGTGATGGCGGCAATGTACCTGTTTGCCCGTCGCCGCAATATCGCCGTTGGTGCCCTGCTTGATTTTGTGGCGCCGCTGGTTCCAATTGGTCTAGCTTTTGGTCGCCTGGGTAACTTTATCGGGCAGGAGTTGTGGGGGCGACCCAGTGATGCACCCTGGGCCATGGTCTTTCCCCAGGATCCGTTGCAACTGGCCCGCCACCCCTCCCAGCTCTACCAGTTTGCGCTGGAAGGATTGCTGCTCGGCATTGTACTGATCTGGTTTTCCTCGCGGCCCAGGCCCACCTGGGCTGTTTCGGGTTTGTTTTCCCTGGGCTACGGCTGCCTGCGCTTTGCGGTTGAGTTCTTTCGAGAGCCGGACCAGCATATCGGTTTCGAGGCACTCGGCTGGATGACCCGTGGCCAGCTGTTGTGTCTGCCTATGATTGCGCTGGGTATTTTCCTGCTGGTATTTGCCTACCGGGGTGCCGGCGAGCCGCACACCAATGAAAAGAGAAGAATTAAATGAGGCAATACCTGGACCTGCTGCAGGACATTCTCGACAACGGTGCGACCAAGTCCGATCGCACAGGTACCGGCACGCTCTCCGTCTTCGGGCGCCAGTACCGGCACGATCTTGCGCAGGGCTTCCCACTGCTGACAACCAAGAAGCTGCACCTGAAAAGTATTATCAATGAGCTGATCTGGTTTCTTAACGGCGATACCAACACCCGTTGGCTGAAGGACAATGGCGTATCAATTTGGGACGAGTGGGCCACCGAGGGTGGCGACCTGGGGCCTATCTACGGTGCGCAGTGGACGGCCTGGCCCACTCGCGATGGCAAGACGATCAACCAGATCGACTACGTTGTCGACTGCTTGCGCAACAATCCTGATAGTCGCCGAATTCTCTTCCACGGCTGGAACGTTGAGTATCTGCCGGACGAGCGCATGAGCCCCCAGGACAATGTGCGCGCCGGGAGAATGGCGCTCCCTCCCTGTCACCTCCTTTATCAGTTTTATGTGGCGAACGGTGTGTTGTCTGCCCAGCTGTTGATCCGTTCCAGCGATTCGTTTTTAGGCCTGCCCTACAACACCGCCAGTCTTGCCGTGCTGACCATGATGCTCGCACAGCAGTGCGGTTTGGAGGCGGGTGAGATTATTATTTGTACCGGGGACTCCCACATTTACAGCAACCACCTGGAGCAGGTTAAGGAGCAGCTTGGGAGGGAGCCACGCAAACTGCCGCAATTGCGCATACTGCGCAAACCGCCGACGATTTACGATTACCGGTTCGAGGATTTCGAGCTGCAGGACTACAATCCCCATCCCCACATCTCTGCCCCTGTGGCAGTTTAGAGAATTGCGGTGACCGGTCTGGCGATTATTGTGGCCGCTGCCGAAAACGGCGTGATTGGCCGGAATAATGGCTTGCCCTGGCATCTGCCCCAGGACCTGCGTTATTTCAAGCAGGTCACCATGGGAAAGCCCATTGTGATGGGCCGCAAGACCTTTGAGTCTATCGGCCGGCCGCTGCCTGGGCGCAGCAATATTGTGATCAGCCGCAATATTGCGTTTTCAGCGGCTGGCGTGCGGATCGTCGCTACCCTGGATGAAGCCATAGCCCTGGCAGACAATATCGCGCAGACAGATGGTGCTGCGGAGGTGGTGGTTATCGGTGGTGCAGAGATTTACCGGCTCGCCATGCCCCGGGCACAGCGGCTGTATCTCACGGAGGTTCACGCCATTGTCGAGGGAGATGCGATGTTACCGCCCATTCATTGGCCGGATTGGCGGGAGGTCAGCAGGGAGCGTCACGCGGCTTCTGCCGGCAACCCGTTTGACTACAGCTTTGTCGTCTATGAGCGTGTGTCGGCGGGATAATGCTGCGGTTATTGCATGATGTTACCGGCGGCCCTGGTCTTGGGTGCGAACGTTACCGAAATACACAAACGCCTGTTTTGCCCGGAACATCAATTGGGATTCATTGAAAACTGGCGCTCTTTCAGTTTAAAGTCGCTACCTCGGTTTACCGGCGCCAGTTTATTAACTATATACATACTACCGAGTCCGATTTTCGCAGTTCTGAAACGTTTCGTCAGATTATAGGAAACACTATTCCCATGACTATGCACCGATTGAAAAATGTAGCGATCGCTGCACTGGCAGCTGCAGGCACCCTCGTGGGTGCAGTAGCTGCTGTGCAAGCAGGCACCCTAGACTCTGTCCTAGAGGTCGGAGAAAAAAAGAATCAAGCCGCGAAAGCGTCTCAGGTGAAAATTGACCGACTGGCCGATGAAACCCGCGATTTGCTCACAGACTACAAAACGGTCACCAAGCAAATCGATGGCCTCAAGGTCTACAACGGCCGACTGCAGCGCCAGATAGATAACCAGGTGATACGCATCGGAGAGATCGATGAGTCCATCGATCAGGTCACCATCATTTCTCGCCAGATGCTGCCGCTGGCCATCCGCATGATCGACGGCCTGGAAACGTTTGTTGAGCTGGATGTGCCTTTCCACCTGGACGAGCGCATGGAGCGAATTGCATTTTTACGCTCCAACCTGGATCGGTCTGATGTATCGATAGCGGAGAAGTTCCGCCAGGTGCTGGAAGCATACAAGATAGAAAACGAATATGGTCGCAAAATCGATGCTTACAAAGGAAGTGTCGAAATCGATGGTGTCGAGCGCGACGTAAACTTTCTCAGGGTTGGCCGCATTTCCTTCCTGTACCAGAGCACGGATACGGAAATGTCCGGCGCCTGGGACCAGGCCAGCAGAAGCTGGGTACCGCTTTCTCGCGGTGAATACCGCAACGCCATCATGAAGGGGCTGCGTATTGCACGCAAAGAAGCCTCCATTGATCTGATGAACCTGCCAGTAGCTGCACCGGAGGCTAACTAATGAGCGCCAAATTTGTTAAAGCCGCCGCTTTTGCCGTTGCGAGCACATTCGCCTTCAGCGCAGGGACTGCCATCGCACAGGATGACAAGCCGCGTTCGCTGGACCAGTTGCTGGAATATGTGAAACAGGGTCAGATTACAGAAGCCAAGGAAAACCGTGCCCGCGAGCAGGCGTTCGCCAAGGACAAGGCCAACCAGGCAGCAGAGTTGCAGCGAGCCGAGGCCGAGCGTACCCGGCAGGAAGCGCTGAGTACCGAATTGGAAGATGCCTTCGAGGCCAATGAGTTGCTGGTGGCAGCCAAGCAGGAGCAGCTCAAGGAAAAGCTGGGTACCCTGGCAGAGTTGTTCGGACACCTGACGTCTACCGCCGGTGACCTGGCCTCTACCCTGGAATTTTCCATCACCAGCGCCCAGTATCCTGGCCGCGAGCAGTTTCTTGAGGAGCTGATCGCCAAAATGAGTGGCAGCGACAAGTTGCCCAGCATCGAGGAGATCGAACAAGTATGGTACGAGCTCAATCGCGAGATGATAGAGACGGGAAAAGTTGTTAGCTTCAATGCTCAGGTGGCCAAGCCAAATGGGGACAAACAGGAACAGGGCGTTGTTCGTATAGGCGCGTTCAATGTGATCTCTGATACTGGCCAGTACCTGCAGTACGTTCCCTCCAAGGGCTCTTTGGAGGAGCTCGCGCGCCAACCCTCTGGGCCGTACCTTGGCTGGGCCAAGGAGCTGGCTTCATCTACAGAAGGTCTGCACCGGTTTGGTGTTGATCCCACAGGCCCCAGCGGCGGTTCATTTCTGGCAGCTCTCATCAACAGCCCCAATATCGAGGAGCGCTGGCATCAGGGCGGTTACATAGGCTATGCCATTACGGCAGTGGGCGTATTCGGCTTTATTCTTGCGCTTTACCGACTTGTTGTACTTTCCGCAGTCAGCGCCAAGGTGAGTTCACAGCTCAAGTCAGATAAAGCCAAGGACAACAACCCTCTTGGCCGGGTGCTCAAAGTCCATGAGGACAACCCGTCAATGGATACTGAAACCCTGGAGCTCAAGCTCTCAGAGGGCATTCTTAGAGAGACACCGAAACTGGAATCCGGCCTTAACCTGCTTAAGATTATTGCCGCCATTGCGCCCCTGATGGGTCTGTTGGGTACGGTGACAGGCATGATCGTGACCTTCCAGGCGATCACCATATTTGGAGCGGGTGATCCCAAGGCGATGGCCGGCGGTATTTCCGGTGCCCTGGTGACTACGGTTCTCGGCCTGCTTGTGGCAATCCCCACGGTGCTTTTACACACCATCGTGAACGGGCGCGCACAGCGTATCATCCACGTACTTAACGAGCAGACCACCGGCATTATTGCGGAGCACACCGAAGCCAACCTGAGGAAGTAATATGTACTGGTTCGATAGTGCTTATGAGGCCGTTTCCCGCTTTATGGATATGGGCGGGAATGTCCTCTGGCTGATCGCCATTCTGCTGTTCTTCATGTGGACGCTGATCTTTGAGCGCGTCTGGTACCTGAAGACGGGCTGGAAACAAGACGTGAGCAAGGCGATTGAAACCTGGGAGTCGCGTGATGAGCGCAAATCCTGGAATGCCAAGCAGATCAGGGAAAAACTGATCTCCCAATCCAAGATGCAAATCAACCAGTACCTGCCGATTATCAAGACGCTGGTTGCCCTATGCCCGCTATTGGGCTTGTTAGGTACCGTAACCGGGATGATTGAGGTGTTTAATATCATGGCGGTTACCGGAGGCGGCGACGCCAAGTCGATGGCCGGCGGTGTGTCGCGAGCAACAATCCCCACGATGGCGGGAATGGTTGCGGCAATATCAGGTGTTTTTGCCAACACCTACGTGACCCGAAATGCCCAGCGTCAGAGCCAGTTTCTCGAAGATAACCTGACTACCGATCACTAAGAGAGCACGATAATGCGCAGGAATACTCAAGCAGCTGTCGAGGATGAAGCCCAGATTGATTTGACGCCCATGCTGGACGTTGTATTTATTATGCTCATCTTCTTTATTGTTACCGCATCCTTCATCAAGGAGGCCGGTATAGAAGTCAATCGGCCAGAGGCCTCGACCTCCCAGCCCAAAGAGAATGTGAATATCCTGGTGGCCATCAATGCCACGAATGAAATCTGGATGGATAAGCGCCGCATCGATGTCCGTGCCGTGCGTGCCAACATCGAACGCCTGCACGCAGAAAACCCCAAGGGCGCAGTCGTTATCCAGGCAGACAACAAGTCCAATACCGAGACCGTGGCCGCGGTTCTTGATGCCGCGCGTGAAGCGGGTGTGTTTGATGTCTCCCTGGCCACTGATGATAAGTAGTCCACTATGAATCGCAATTTATCAAGACTCTTTCTTGGTGCGTTATTCGGGCTTCCCGTAGCCGCAGGCCTGTTCTTCATCATGCAGTACCTGATTGCTTCCGCCGACCCCCAGATAGACGACAAGAAGCGGACCAAGCTGGCAGATATTCATATGCCGGAGCGCGAAATTGATACCAACCTGAAAGAACAGAAGCCAGACAAGGTGGATGACCCGGAGGAACCCCCGCCGGATCTGGATACGCCTGATGTCGATATGGATATGGATGTTGATGTTGTTAACATCGCTCCCAGTGCACAGGTGAGCCTGGACATCAGCAGCAGCGGCATGGCCACCGGTGACGGCGAATACCTGCCGATTGTGAAGGTAGCGCCGATCTATCCTCGCCGGGCGCAATCACGGGGAATATCCGGCTATTGTATTGTTGAGTACACTGTGATGGCTTCCGGCGCGATAAGGGACCCGGTTGCGGTGGATTGCCAGCCGTCGGGCGTATTTGAGAAGGCGTCGGTCAAGGCCTCCCTGAAATTCAAGTACAAGCCCCGGGTGGTTGATGGTGTGGCTATAGAAGTGGCTGGTGTGCAGAACAAGTTTACCTATGAGTTGGAACAGTGAAACGGTTAACGCGTTATGAAATTGTTTAAGCCTCGTGCCTGGATTCACGCCACCCTGTTGGCGGTGCCTGTTGTCTTGACCCAGGTGGCGGTGTCACAGTTGCAGGGCGAACTGGGTCTGCAGCCGTTCTCTGCCTCAGTCGCAGCTGAAGATAAAAAGCCCGATACTCGCGAAACCCGCCGCACCCCCGCACTGCGAAATAAAGTCTATGAAAAGCTGGCCGCGGCACAGGAGGCTGCAGAAGCCAAAGACTTGAACGGGGCGGCGGAAATCCTCGATGATATGATCGATGCCGGCGGTAAAAACGAATTGAACAGCTACGAGCTGGCCAACGTATATAACCTGTATGCCTTTATCTACTACTCCAGGGAAGACTACGCCAACGCTCTGAAGGCTTACGAGAATGTTGTCGCGCAAGCCGATATCCCGCTGGCCATGGAGATCAACACACAGTACACCATAGCCCAGCTCTACTTTGTTCAGGAACAGTGGCAGAAGGGTATTGATGCCCTGTTGCAATGGTTTGCGGTGACCGAGAAGCCCAACGCGAACGCTTATGTGCTGCTGTCCCAGGGTTACTATCAGACCAAGGATTATGACAAGGCCCTGCTGAATGTGAAGAAGGCCATCGATATGTATACGGCGGCAGATAAAGTGCCCAAGGAGCAATGGTACAACCTGGCCCGTTTCCTCTATTTCGAGAAGAACGACGTGACCAATACCGTTGCCACACTGGAAGAGCTGCTCAAGTACTATCCCAAGAAAGATTACTGGGTCCAGCTTTCCCATATGTACGGCGAGCAAAAGAAAGATAACCTGCAGCTGGCGGCGATGGATACGGCTTATGTGCAGAACATGCTGGACAAGGGTACCGAGCAGGTCACCATGGCCTACCTTTACCTGAATGCCGAGGTTCCCTACAAGGCCGGCAAAGTTATGGAAAAGGGTCTTGGAAACAAGTCTATTGACCCGACGTCCAAGAACTACGAGATCGCTGCCAGTGCCTGGCGCCAGGCTCAGGAGCTGGATAAGGCCATAGCCGACATGGAGCAGGCTGCGGCAAAATCAGACGATGGAGAGCTGTACGCACGGCTGGGTAATATCTACCTGGACAGCGATATGAATGCCGAGGCCATTGTGGCGATTAACAAGGGCTTGTCACGCGGCGGGGTCAAGCGCCCGGATAACGCGCGACTGGTGCTTGGCATGGCCTATTTCAATGAGAAGAAGTACGACAAGGCCCGTGAGGCATTCAAGTCGGCGGGGCGTGATGAGCGCTCTGAGAAGTATGCAGCCCAGTGGATCAAGTACCTGGATTCAGAGCTGGATCGGCAGGCGAAATTGCGTGACAGTTAATTGGCCGCTGGCCTGTCCCTGAATAAAAAAAGGAGCTCAATGAGCTCCTTTTTTTTACTCTCGTTTACCTTTGCAGGGGTATCAGAGAGGGACTACATTCTCTGCCTGAGGACCTTTCTGGCCATCGGTGACAGTGAACTGGACCTTCTGGCCGTCTGATAGGGTTTTGAAGCCGTCGCCTTTGATGGAGCTAAAATGGACAAAAACATCAGGGCCATCCTCGCGTTCAATAAAGCCGAAACCCTTGGTCTCGTTAAACCATTTAACTGTGCCGGTTGTTGTAGACATATATTTTACCTGTATTGCTTGCGGCGCCATGTCTAGGCACCTCATCATTTATTAATTATTTATGGTTAACGTACCGATGAACTTGATGGAACTTCGACCGTGAGCATAAATACCGCTGAAACCACCTCAGCTAGCCAAAGTGTAGCACCAAATTTGATGCTTTGCCGTCAAGGATTTTCAAGAATTATGG
>Ga0316189_10002268_pt1 | contig 18960 bp, 19 predicted proteins | sample LowCovwburrow_MG_FD_204930 | JGI IMG/M metagenome (GOLD analysis project Ga0316189, IMG submission 204930) | Coastal sediment microbial communities from Maine, United States - Lowes Cove worm burrow | ecosystem: Environmental > Aquatic > Marine > Coastal > Sediment | place: USA: Maine...
CACCCTTGAATCCCTGGCTAAATCTGGATTTCTCAAAACCTAATGGAGGATGATTGCAACAGCCCTGCGATTATCCGGTTTTCTTCCCCTCGCCACGTTTGTTAATATTACCTGTTTTTCGGGCTAAAAAAGCGTTCAATGACGCAAGGTTATGGATCTGAATACAACACAAGAAATTATCGAAGATCTGCGTCAGGGTCGCATGGTCGTTATTATGGACGACGAGGATCGCGAGAATGAAGGCGATCTGATCATGGCCGCGGAGAAGATCAGCCCCGAAGCGATCAATTTCATGGCCCGTTTCGGTCGGGGGCTGATCTGCCTTACGCTGGACAAAGCGCGCTGCCAGCAGCTGCGTCTGCCGCTGATGGTGGGGGTCAACGAGTCGGCCAATAAGACCAATTTTACCGTTTCCATCGAGGCTGCCGAAGGTGTCACCACCGGCATATCGGCGGCAGATCGGGCAACCACGGTATTGGCGGCGGTCAAGCCGGAGGCCCAACCACAGGATCTGGTGCAGCCGGGGCACGTCTTTCCGCTGATGGCCCAGCCGGGAGGTGTGCTGGTGAGGGCCGGTCATACCGAGGCGGGGTGTGATCTGGTGCGGCTTGCCGGCATGGAACCGGCGGCGGTGATCGTGGAGATCCTGAACGAGGACGGCACTATGGCCCGGCGGCCCGATCTGGAGTTGTTTGCCGGGGAGCACGGCTTGAAGATCGGCACCATCGCCGATCTGATCCAATATCGGGTGCGCAACGAAAAGACCGTGGAGCGGGTGAGCGAATGCAGCCTGTCCACGGAGTATGGCGATTTCAACATGATTGCCTACCAGGACTGTGTTGACAATGAACTGCATCTGGCCCTGGTACTTGGCAAGGTGTCTTCGGAGGCACCGGCCCTGGTGCGTGTTCATATGCAGAGTTCCCTGTGCGATCTTTTCGCCACCCGGCACAAAGACTGTGGCTGGCCCCTGCGCAATGCCATGCAGCGGGTGGCGCAAGAGGGTGCGGGGGTCATCGTGGTGTTGCGCAATCACGATTCCAGCCGTGAGATCATCCGGCGTATGCGCGACTTCCAGTTTCAGGAGCGAGAGGTGGCGGGATCCCAGAGTGATGCCAGGAAGCACCTTCGCACCTATGGCATCGGCGCCCAGATTTTATCCGATCTTGGTGTACACCAGATGCGGGTGTTGAGTGCCCCCAAGAGTCTGCACGGTATCTCCGGATTTGATCTGGAGGTGGTCGAGTATGTGGAGTGCAACTGAAAGCACAACCGGTTCTCTCAACAAGGTTTAAAAAGATGGCAATGAAAACGATCGAAGGTGCGCTCTCTGTTAAGAACGCCCGTTTCTGTCTGCTGGTTGCGAGGTTCAACAGTTTCGTGGTTGAAAGCCTGCTCGCCGGGGCGGTCGATGCCCTGCGGCGCCATGGTGCCGAAGAGGCGGATATCACCGTTGTTCGGGTGCCCGGGGCATTCGAGATGCCGCTGGCGCTGGAGAAGATCGCCGCCAAAGGGGAATATGACGCCGTCGTGGCGCTGGGGGCGGTGATTCGGGGCGGAACACCCCACTTCGAGTATGTCGCGGGCGAGTGTGTCAAGGGCATGGCCCAGGTCAGCCTGAAGCACGGGCTACCCATTGCCTTCGGCGTATTGACTGTCGATAGCATCGAGCAGGCCATAGAGCGGGCCGGGACCAAGGCTGGAAACAAGGGTGCGGAGGCGGCCATGTCGGCAATCGAGATGGTTAATCTGCTGCGCCAGATCGCTTGATGAGCCACAAAAAGAGCCAGGCCAGACACCACGCGGTGCAGGCCCTGTACCAGTGGCAGATGACGGGTCAGGATATTCGTGACATTCACGATCAGTTTCTTTCCGGGCAGGACACCGCCAGCTTCGAGCTTAAGTACTTCGATCGGCTGCTTCGGGGTGTGCCCACCCATCTGGGGGAACTGGATGAGCAGTTGGGTCCCTGCCTGGACCGCTCCATCGAGAGCGTCGACCCGGTGGAACGCGCCATCCTTCGGTTAGGCGCGTTCGAGCTGATTCACCAGCCGGATATCCCCTATAGAGTCATCATCAACGAATCGGTTGAGCTGGCCAAGGTGTTCGGGGCCGAACAGGGCCACCGCTATGTCAATGGCGTACTGGACCAGCTGGCGAGAAAAGTTCGCACTGCGGAGATAAAGTAGTTCGCGGCAGTACATTCGATACAGGCTTTGCTGCTCAAAAGCCATGTTATCCTCCCTCAATGGCACTCACAGAATTCGAGCTGATCAGCCGCTTCTTTTCCCGGCCCGAAACGGAGCGGGAGGATGTGGTTCTCGGGATCGGCGATGACTGTGCTCTGCTTCAGGTTCCGGCAGGGATGGAACTGGCGGTCAGTATCGACACCCTGGTGGAGGCGATCCACTTTCCCCCGGATACAGAACCGGAATCCCTTGGCCATAAGGCACTGGCAGTCAATCTGAGCGATCTTGCGGCGATGGGGGCGGTGCCGGCCTGGGCGACCCTCGCGCTTACTCTCCCGCACAGTGACTCGGTTTGGCTGGAGGCGTTCAGCCGGGGATTTGCTTCCCTGGCCCGTCGCTACCAGGTCCAGTTGATCGGTGGTGATACCACCCGCGGGCCGCTCAATATCACCGTGCAGGTACACGGTCTGCTGCCAGCGGGAGCAGCCCTGCGGCGGGATGGGGCGCAACCGGGTGATCTGATTGCCGTCACCGGTCCGCTGGGCGATGCCGGTCTGGCCCTGCTCGCACTGCAGAATAAGTATGAGTTGGCCGAATTCGACAGCGAACTGCGCCAACGTCTGGAGTGGCCGATGCCCCGGCTGGAGGTCGGTCAGTCACTGCGCGGTATCGCTCGATCGGCGATAGATATCTCCGACGGATTGCTGGCCGACCTCGGCCACATTGCTGAGGCCAGTGGGGTCGGTGCCACACTCCGGTTGGCGCGGCTTCCGCTCTCTCGCGGGGTGGCCCGGTATGTCAAGGAAACGGGTGACTGGTCGTTACCCTTGTCAGCTGGCGACGATTACGAACTCTGCTTCTCGGTACCACCGGCGCGCCGTTCAGAGGCCGAGCACAAGGCCCTCAGGGCGGGATGCAAGCTGGCCTGGATCGGGGTAATCGATGTGGATCCCGGGATCCGTTGCCTGACTGCCGACGATGACCTGCTTGATCCGGTATCGCGAGGATATGAACATTTCCACCACCCCTGAATCCGCGCGACCCCGCTGGGGCAATCCGGTGCACCTGCTGGCCTTTGGGCTTGGGTCGGGTGCGTTCCCGCTGGCGCCGGGGACCATGGGAACCCTGGCGGCGGTGCCCATCTATCTACTTATCCGGCCGCTGCCCGACTGGGCCTACCTGCTGCTGGTGATATTTCTGTTCCTGCTGGGGGTCTGGCTGTGCGGGACGACCTCCCGGGATCTTGGGATGCATGATCACGGTGGAATTGTCTGGGACGAGTGGGTTGGATTTCTGTTTACCCTGTGGCTTGCGCCGCCCGGCTGGGGCTGGGTGCTGGCGGGATTTCTGCTCTTCAGGCTGTTCGATATTCTGAAGCCCTGGCCCATCGGCTGGCTGGACCGCAGGGTTTCCGGCGGACTGGGGATTATGCTGGATGACCTGGTGGCCGGCCTGTTCGCCTTCCTCATCATTCAGCTGAGCCTTTTTCTGATCTGAGATTAAAAAATGCGCTACGGAACGAAACAAATATTTGCTACCTGCTTCCTGCTGTTGCTGGCACTCAGTGGTGTCACCAACGCCTGGTCGGTAGAGCGCCTGCGGGTGGTGGGATTGTTTTCCGGCAAGGCCATGGTGGAGATCGATGGTCAGAACCGGCTGCTGCGGGTGGGTAAAAAGAGCCCGGAAGGGGTGCTGCTGATCTCCGCTACCGCCCGGGAGGCGGTGATAGAGGTAGACGGCAAAAGAAGCAGCTACACGCTTGGCAGTCATGTGGGCAGTGGTTTTGCCAAACCGGCCTCCAGGGAGGTCCAGATCTGGCGCGATAACCAGGGGGCCTATCGCACGGTCGGAAGTATCAATGGTCAGACTACCGATTTGCTGGTCGATACCGGGGCTACATCCGTCGCCATGAGTGAGGTCGAGGCCCGGCGACTCGGCATCCAGTATCGGCTGAAGGGAGAAAAGACCGGTGTGCGCACTGCATCGGGCTATGCCCGGGCCTACGCTGTCCTGCTCGATCGGGTGCGGGTCGGGGAAATCGAACTGCACCAGGTAGAGGGCGTGGTCATCGAGGGAAGCCTGCCGCAACAGGTACTGCTTGGTATGAGTTTCCTGAAACGGATCCGGATGGAAAACCAGGGCACTATGCTGCTGTTGCGAACCCCCTGAATTATAGACAGGGTCAGTCTGGATCGCTGGTCTTGTCCCGCTCGATCAGGGCATAGGCAGAATGGTTGTGGATTGATTCGAAGTTTTCGGATTCCACTATGTAGCCGCTGAAACGCTCATCCTGGTTCAGACGCACCGCCACGTCCCGCACCATATCCTCCACGAATTTCGGGTTGTCGTAGGCCTGCTCGGTGACGTATTTCTCATCCGGGCGTTTCAGCAGCCCGAACAGTTCGCAAGAGGCCTCCTTTTCCACCAGTTCGATGATCTCTTCGATCCAGACAAAGCCGTTGGTGCGTACTTGCACGCTGACATGCGAACGCTGGTTGTGCGCTCCCCGCTCTGAGATTTTCTTGGAACAGGGGCAGAGGCTGGTCACCGGCACTACCACCTTGATATACATCGTGGTCTGCCCCCCGTGGATCTCGCCGATCAGGCTGACCTCGTAATCCATCAGGCTCCGGACGCCGGAGATAGGGGCCTTTTTGTCAACGAAGTAGGGGAACCGCATCTCGATATGGCCGGATTTTGATTCCAGCTTCTCCGCCATTTCCGACAACATGCCTTTGAAGGACTGGACGCTGATCTCCTTGTCGTGGCTGTTGAGTATTTCCACGAAGCGCGACATGTGCGTGCCCTTGAAATTATGGGGCAGGTTGACGTACATGTTGAAGCAGGCAATGGTGTGCTGGTCGCCGTTGCTGCGGTCTTTGACCCGCACCGGATGGCGGATATCCTTGATACCGACCTTGTTGATGGCGATCTGGCGCGTGTCGGCGCTGCTCTGCACATCGGCGATATCACATTTGGTCTTGGCGGCTTCGATCACGCTCATAATCCTCGGTTGTCGCGCCCTGTAACAGCGCTACTGGCAGACTACTCGATTCTGAAAGGTCGGAAAACCGTGAGTTGTTGCGGTTTTTCGCCGGCGGGTAGGTAACCGCGAATTATCGCTCTTTAGCGTTCTACCTTCAAGGGCCGTCAGTGCGGCCGATCGATGATATAGTTCGCCAGTGAGCGCAGGGGGTCTGCCTTCTGATCCAGTGATTCCAGGCTCTGCAGTGCATCCTGACAAAGACGAAGGGCCATCTCGCGGGATGCCGTCAGGCCCAGCAGCGAGGGGTAGGTGGGTTTCAGCCCGGCTTGATCCTTGCCCTGAGTCTTTCCCAGGGTTTCGGTATCGCCCTCCACATCCAGGATGTCATCTCTGACCTGAAAGGCAAGGCCGATACATTTGGCGTAGTGGTCGAGACCGCGGACCTGCTCGGGCTCGGCATCCGCCGCCGCCAGGGTGCCCAGACGCACGCTGGCGCGGATCAGAGCGCCGGTTTTGTGGATATGCATAATTTCCAGCTGTGCCAGGCTTAACTCCTGTCCCACTGCCGCCAGGTCCAGCGCCTGCCCACCGGCCATTCCCCGGGAGCCGCTGGCAATCGCAAGGGCCGCAATCATCTCTATTCGCACCTCCGAGGAGAACGGCAGGGAAGGGGTCTGGGCGAGTATCTTGAAGGCCAGTGTCTGCAGGGCGTCGCCGGTGAGAATGGCAGTGGCCTCGTCAAAGGCCCGATGACAGGTGGGGACCCCGCGGCGCAGGTCGTCGTTATCCATTGCCGGCAGGTCATCGTGCACCAGTGAGTAGGTGTGGATCAATTCTACTGCGCAGGCGGGAATATCGAGCAACTCGGGGGCAAGCCCCAATGCCTCGCCGGCGGCGTAGACCAGCGTCGGCCTGACCCGTTTGCCGCCACCGCCCAGGGTGGCGTGGCGCATCGCCTTGTGCAGCTGTTCCGGCTGGGTTGTGGTGTGGGGGAGGAACTGCTCCAAGGCCGCTTCGACCCGTTCCTGGCATGCCTTGAGGTACTGCTCAAACACGACGTCAATTGCCGCTGTTGAAGGGTTCCAACTTGCCGTCTGCCTTCTTTTCAGACAGGATTTGAATTTTCTGTTCGGCCTGTTTCAGGGCCTCCTGACAGATGCGGGTCAGTTCTACGCCACGCTCAAAGGTTTCCAGGGAATCTTCGAGCGAGAGTTCACCCCGCTCCAGGCTGACCACCACAGACTCCAGCTCCGCCAGGGCGGCTTCGAAAGGCTGTGTTGCGGGGTTTTTTTTCGGCACCTTCAGGTTCACTCGAGTTAACACTGTGCGATCCTGCATAAAACTACCTCAGGCCATCGGTCCGGGTCAAACGGATTGTGAGGAAACCGGATGAAGTCGGTGTTTTCTCGCACCGAAAACTGCGGACGTGTACACTCTGCACCCAAAAACCAGAGAATCGCATCCACGTCTACCTGGAAGCTAAAAGGAATCGATGACCAGCAGTTCTTACGACGCCTCCGATATTGAGGTCCTCAGTGGCCTGGAGCCGGTGCGCAAACGCCCCGGCATGTACACAGATACCAGCCGACCCAATCACCTGGCCCAGGAGGTAATAGACAACAGCGTGGATGAGGCGATTGCGGGCCACGCCAGCCGGGTCGACGTGATGCTGTTCAAGGACGGTTCTCTGCAGGTGAAGGATGACGGGCGAGGCATGCCGGTGGATATTCACCCTAAACAGGGACTCCCCGGGGTGGAGGTGATTCTCACCAAGCTGCACGCCGGTGGCAAATTCTCCGGTAAGAATTACCGTTTCTCCGGTGGCCTGCACGGGGTGGGAGTGTCGGTGGTGAATGCCCTGTCACAGCACCTGGAAGTCTGGGTGAAGCGTGACGGCCAGGAGTACAACATGGCCTTCGCCGACGGCGGAAAGGTCTCGGATCTGGAGCTGGTTGGCAAGGTAGGGAAAAACAATACCGGCACCACCCTGCGATTCTGGCCCAACCCCAAGTATTTCGATTCCAATAAATTCTCGGTGCGCCAGCTGCTGCACGTAATGCGGGCCAAGGCGGTGCTGTGCCCCGGACTGGAGGTGCGTTTCAACGATGAAAACAGTGGCGAGGATTATCACTGGTGTTATGAGGACGGTCTAAGGGACTACCTTCTGGATTCATTGCAGGGGCTTCCCCTGGTACCCGAGGATCCCTTTGTCGGGGCCATGGAGGGCAATACCGAGGCAGCGGACTGGGCTGTGGCCTGGATGCCCGAAGGGGGGGAGGCGGTCACCGAGAGCTACGTGAATCTGATTCCGACGCCCTTGGGCGGCACCCATGTGAACGGTCTGCGCTCCGGTTTGACCGAGGCGGTCAGGGAGTTCTGCGAATTTCGAAATCTGTTGCCGCGGGGAGTGAAACTTACCCCGGACGATGTCTGGGGCCGATGCAGTTATGTCCTGTCGGTGAAGCTGGCCGATCCTCAGTTCTCCGGGCAGACCAAGGAGCGTTTATCCTCGCGCGAATGCGCCGCGTTTGTTTCCGGCGTGGTCAAGGATGGCCTCAGTCTCTGGCTTAATCAGCACACCGAGGCCGGGGAGAGAATCGCTGAACTTGCCATCAGCGCGGCTCAGACACGGCTGCGGGCAGGTCGCAAGGTCCAGCGGAAAAAGGTGACTCAGGGACCGGCGCTGCCGGGAAAGCTGGCCGATTGCAGCTCGGTGGACCCGCAACGCTCGGAACTCTTTCTGGTGGAGGGGGACTCGGCCGGGGGCTCCGCCAAACAGGCCCGGGATCGCGAGTTCCAGGCCATCATGCCGCTGCGGGGTAAAATCCTGAACACCTGGGAAGTGGACTCCAGCGAGGTGCTGGCCTCCCAGGAGGTGCACGATATTTCGGTGGCCATTGGAGTCGAGCCGGGATCAGACGACCTGAGTAAGCTGAGGTTCGGTAAGGTCTGTATCCTGGCGGATGCAGACTCTGACGGTGCCCATATCGCAACCCTGCTGTGCGCACTGTTTCTGCGCCACTTCCTTAACCTGGTGCGAGAAGGTCATGTCTACGTCGCCATGCCGCCGTTGTACCGGGTAGACGCGGGGAAGCAGGTCTTTTATGCCTTGGATGACGCGGAGAAGCAGGGGGTGCTTGATCGTATTGCGGCGGAAAAGATCAAGGGCAAGGTGAGCGTACAGCGCTTCAAGGGGTTGGGTGAGATGAACCCGGTTCAGTTGCGGGAGACCACTATCCACCCCGACACCCGTCGTCTGGTACAGTTGACTGTCGAGTCGGGGGATGAGACGCACCAGATCCTGGATATGCTGCTGGCAAAAAAGCGTTCCCCCGACCGCAAGGCCTGGTTACAGGAGAAGGGCGATCTGGCAGAAGTCTAGCGCCGGCGCTCCTCGCTTGTTAAGGGTACATTGAAAAGCGCGATTTCCGATCGCCTTCATTTTCATGCGCTTATGCGCACGAAAATAGTGGTGCGTCCCTGCGCCACACGAGCACCTCGAATTTTTTCGAGGTGCCCTTAAATTTACTTCTCTCCGGTGCCCGCTATGTATAGACACATCGGTTCAAAGCCTGTCGCGATTTTTCTGGTCTTCGCACTCTTCCTGATTGCCATGGGGGGGGAAGCAGCCCAACGTCGGCCCTACGATGAGCCCCACGACGCTCCGTTGAAAAACATCGAGGATGAGTGGGAAGAGGAAGCGACCGAGCTGCCTGGCTATCCCGAGGATGAAAACCTGTTGGAGTTTCGCGTGGATCAGCCGGGTTCGAAGTTTCGTTATTTTATTGACACCAAATCGATCAGCGTGGGTGAAAACGACGGGGCGGTTAGATATACCCTGATGATTCGTTCCCGAAGTGGCAGCCGGAATGTGATGTTCGAAGCCATGAACTGCACCCAAAGACAATACAAAACCTTCGCCTACGGAACCAGTAAAGGTGCGTTTCAGGCAGTGCGCAAGCCAAAGTGGCGGCCTATACGGGAGACCACCAATGTCCGCTATCGGCAGGATCTATGGGAGTTCTATCTGTGCGATTTCGAGACCAGAAAGACCCGAACGACGCAGCAGATAATCGATGCGATTCGTTACCCTCAAGAAAATCGGCGGGACACGGGTTTTTGAACCCTGAGCCGGTCGTTCGCGCCGCTTCATTGGGCGAGCCTCCCACGCTTTCGGTCTTACCTCTGGTGGTTGTCACGGGTCGTTATGGTGCCGTCCGCTGGCGCCGATCGCTTGGTCCGGCCCTTAGGCCGTTTCCCTTGTGACAAGTCCTGCTACTTTTCGTATCATCCCCTGCCGACAGGACCCGCCTCCGGGTTGCACTACATCCATCGGAATCCTATGACCCACGGAATCGATCAAAGTATGGAAGGCATCGAGCAGATGCCGTTGAAGATGTTTACCGAGAAAGCGTATCTGGATTATTCCATGTACGTGATACTCGATCGCGCCCTTCCTCACATCGGGGACGGCCTCAAACCGGTGCAACGGCGTATTGTCTACGCCATGTCGGAACTGGGCCTCTCCGCTGCCTCCAAACACAAGAAATCGGCCCGCACCGTGGGTGATGTGCTGGGTAAGTTCCACCCCCATGGCGACAGTGCCTGTTACGAGGCGATGGTGCTCATGGCCCAGCCGTTCTCTTATCGTTATCCCCTGATCGATGGCCAGGGCAACTGGGGTTCGCCGGACGACCCCAAGTCGTTCGCTGCCATGCGCTATACCGAGGCGAGACTTACCCCCTACGCCCAGGTGCTGCTTTCGGAACTGGGTCAGGGAACCGCGGACTGGAGCCCCAATTTTGACGGTACGCTGAAGGAGCCCCAGGTTCTACCGGCGCGCTTGCCCAATCTCCTGCTGAACGGTACCACCGGCATCGCCGTGGGTATGGCCACGGATGTCCCCCCCCACAATCTGCGGGAGGTGGCCGCTGCCTGTGTTCGCCTGCTGGAGAGCCCAAACAGCACGCTGGAAGAGTTGTATGAACTCCTCCCTGGCCCGGATTATCCCACCGAGGCGGAGATCATCACCCCGCGTGAGGATCTGATGAAGACCTACCGCACCGGTGGAGGTAGTGTCCGCATGCGGGCCCGTTACGAGCGGGAGCAGGGAGATATCGTCATCACGGCACTGCCGCATCAGGTGTCGGGTGCCCGTGTCCTGGAGCAGATTGCCCACCAGATGCAGACGAAAAAACTGCCGATGGTGGAGGATTTGCGGGATGAGTCAGACCATGAAAATCCGACCCGCCTGGTGATTGTGCCCCGTTCAAACCGAGTGGAGGTGGAGAGGTTGATGTCGCACCTGTTTGCCACTACCGACCTGGAGCGCAGCTATCGGGTCAACCTGAATGTGATCGGCCTCAATGGTCGACCCCAGGTAAAGAACCTGCGGGAATTGCTCAGCGAGTGGTTGGTCTTCCGCCAGGATACGGTGCGGCGTCGACTGGAATATCGGCTCGGCAAGGTACGGGATCGGCTGCATCTGTTGGATGGAATACTGATTGCCTTCCTCAACATTGATGAGGTGATCCGCATTATCCGCACCGAGGACGAACCGAAAGGGATATTGATGCGTTGGTTCGGCCTTAGCGGGGTGCAGGCCGACTATGTGCTGGATACCAAGCTGCGACAGCTGGCCCGCCTGGAGGAGATGAGGATCCGGGCCGAGCAGGCGGAGTTGACAAAAGAGCGGGATCAACTGGAGAAGGTCCTGGGTTCCAGACAGCGCATGAAGACCCTGATCCGCAAGGAGATCCAGGCCGATGCGGAGAAATACGGTGACCATCGCCGCTCCCCCATTGTATCGCGTGACGCCGCCGAGGCACTGGACGAGACGCAGCTCAGCCCGAGTGAACCAGTCACGGTAATCCTGTCAGAGAAGGGTTGGGTGCGGGCCGCTAAGGGTCACGAGATCGATCCCTCGGGCGTCAACTACAGATCAGGTGACAGATACCTGGATGCAGCGCGGCTGCGCAGCAATCAGGCAGTGGTGATCCTGGATTCCGAAGGGCGCAGCTATTCCATTCCCTCTCATACACTTCCATCTGCTCGCAGTCAGGGCGAGCCGCTCACCGGACGACTCTCTCCGCCCGCCGGTGCCAGCTTTGTCGCCGTGCTGGGGGGGGAGATGGATCAGTGGTATTTGATGGCGTCGGACGCCGGGTACGGATTTATTGTGCAGCTTAAGGACCTGTTCACCAAGAACAAGGCAGGCAAGGCACTGTTGACCCTGCCCAAGGGGGCCCGGGTATTGCCACCGGCCCCGGTCGGCGATCCTGATTCCAGCCAGGTGGTGGCCATCACCAACGAGGGTCGTATGTTGGCTTTTCCGGTGGCGGACCTGCCCGCTCTGACCCGGGGCAAGGGCAACAAGATTATCAATGTACCCCTCAAGCGGGTGCTGTCCCGGGAGGAGTTTGTGGTCGCTATCGCCTGTCTGCCGGCGGGCGGCAGACTGATTGCCTTTTCCGGCAAGCGGCACATCGCGTTGAAGGCCTCAGACCTGGAACACTATCAGGGGGAACGAGGACGCCGGGGGAATAAGCTGCCGCGCGGATTTCAACGGGTCGATGCGGTTCGGATTGAGCAATAACCAGTTGTCTTTACCTGGGTGGCATATTGCTGCTGCCCAGATGCTGATCCAGCGACTCGTCGATCAGGGCGGAGAGTTTCTCATCCAGCAGGCGGTTTAGTTCCCGCTCAATCTCTGACTCCAGGTTACGGGTGGCGTTCGCGATGACCGTGGTGACCACCTGTCGGGTGATTCGCCCCAGATCGTCTTCAAGCTGGGATTTGAGGTGTTCCCGCACTACCGCGAGAAGGATCTCATAATCCTGTTGCTCCGGGTTCGTCTCCGGGCCGGGCTCTGAATCTGCGGCTAGCGCTTCCCCCGGCCCAAGCGCGACCACCTCACTAAGTATTGGAATCCCGAGCGCATCTACCGGGAGTGCGTCTTGCGGTCCAGTGTCCGGCGTCTGGGAGGGGTTGGAAAACTCGTCGTCTTTCATCGGTCGATGTCGTGGGTCTGCAGGGGGTATCCCCGGTCGCGATAGAAACGGTAGCGTTCACGCCCGGCCTGGCGGACCGTCTGGTCCCGGTCAATGGGTTCCGCCACCCGCTGGAAACGACTGAAGAAGGGAGGTGTTTCGTGGGTCAGATTGATCAGTACGTCGTGTTCTTCCCCGGCTTCAGGCCCATGGCCGATGAGAATCGGATTTTGCCTGGTGTCGGCGCTGGCCACTAGCGCATGGGGCAGGAAACTCCCCTGCCGGAAGGTCCAGAGCAGCCGGTTCATCTGCTGGGCCTCCTGCTCTGAGCCGGTATGGAGATAGACCCGGTGGCCTTGCTGCCAGGCCTTTTCCGCCAACCGACAGGAGAGGTGGTAGCGATCGCCGGAGGCCCGATCGCTCAGGATATAGAAGTCGATTCGTGTCATTTACTGGCCATGCCGCAACGCTTGAGCAGAAACTGAGTGAGCAGCGGTACCGGACGCCCGGTGGCCCCCTTCTGGGCGCCGCTCTTCCAGGCAGTTCCCGCGATGTCCAGGTGCGCCCATTTGTACTTTTTGGTGTAGCGCGAGAGGAAACAGGCGGCGGTGATAGTGCCTGCCCCCTTGCCGCCGATATTCGCCATATCGGCGAAATTGCTGTCCAACTGACTCTGGTAGTCGTCCCACAGTGGCAGGCGCCAGGCCCGGTCGTTGCTGTGATCCCCCGCTGCCAGCACCTCTTCCGCCAGTTCATCGTTGTTGCTCAATAGGCCTGACGCATGCGCTCCGAGGGCGACGATGCAGGCGCCCGTCAGGGTGGCGATATCGATCACCGCCGCCGGTTGGTATCTCTCAGCGTAAGTGAGGGCGTCACATAGGATCAACCGCCCCTCCGCGTCCGTGTTGAGTATTTCGATGGTCTGTCCCGACATACTGGTGACGATATCACCCGGTTTGTTGGCATCCCCGTCTGGCAGGTTTTCCGATGAAGGAACGATACCGATCAGGTTGATGGGCAGTTCCAGCTCTGCGCAGGCCGCCATGGTTCCCAGTACGCTGGCACCACCGCACATGTCATACTTCATCTCGTCCATAGCCTCGGAAGGCTTGATCGAGATACCACCGGCATCGAAGGTGAGGCCTTTCCCCACCAGCACCACCGGTTGGCTGCCGGTTTTTCCCCCGCTGTATTCCATCAGAATCAGTTTGGCCGGCTGGCGGCTGCCCCGACTCACCGACAGGAGGGCTCCCATGCCCAACTCCTGCATCTGTTTTTCTTCCAGTATTCGAGTTCGCATTTTGCGGGACTTTCGGCCCATGGATCGGGCCTGGTCCGCAAGGTAGGATGGGGTGCAGACATTGCCGGGCAGGTTGGCCAGGTCTCGGGCCAGGGCGACGCCGGCGGCGATGGCCTTACCTTGTTTGATAGCGTCAGCGGCTGCCTTCGTGTGCCGCCGGCTGCCGACGAATAGCCCCAGTTTTTTCAGTGGCCTTTTGACGGGTTGCACCTGGCTCTTACACTGATCGAAACGGTAAAGGCTCTGTTCAGTGGTGATCACAGTCTCCCGCAGCACCCGGTACAGGTCTCCCTTTTCAGGCTCCAGCACGGTGAGGGTGGAGATGGCCTCCAGTGGATGAGCCTCGTTTAAGAGGCTGGCCATGCCGGCCACTGCCTTGCGGTAGGCCTCAAGGTTGAACCCCTTTTCCGGCCCCAGGCCGATCAGCAGAAGCCGTTCGCATTGGGTATTTGGAAGATCGTACAGCAGCAGGGACTGCCCGGCCGTTCCCTCGAAATCACCCTTTTTCAGGATGCGGGTGAGGGCGCCTCTGCTGGCTTTGTCCACCACCGCGGCCGGGTCGGTCAGCCGGCGTTTTTCGAAAACACCGACCACCAGGCAGCCGGTGCGCAGATTTGCCGGGTTGCCCGATTTCAGAAGGTAATCCATAGCTGCTCCTGGGTTTTGTTATAGATTATTCAGATGCCGTTCGCCGACAGATATCAATAGCGATCGAACCTGGACGGAATCGCCCATAGTCTACAAGAACTTTCGGCGTTTGCCAGAGGCTCAGGGAGCTGCGCCAGGCTTTTCGCAGGGGCTATCGCCCGGATCGTGAACTGGTCTTGCGCACCATCACCAGGCGCGTGCCGGACAGGCGATCGTGCCAGGCCAGTTGTTCGCGATCCACCAGCACCCATAGGAATCCGAGACCCAATGCCGCCCAGGAGAGCAGGGCGGTCAGGAAGCGCAACAGGGCAACTGTCAAGAAGACCGGGCTGCCATCGGAGGTTACCACCCGGATATGCCAGCTGCGCATGCCGAGGGTTTGCCCTCCCCGGCGCCAGAACCCGACAAAAAAAACCAGAGGTACTGATAGCAAGTAGGCAATATAGAAAGGATTGTGACGCAATTCTGCGGGATTGAATTGGTCCCATCCCTGGACCGAGCCCAGTCCCACGACCGCTAGGGCCATGGCCAGGAACAACAATCCGGTGACGAGCAGACTGTCATAAAGAATGGCCGCCAGCCTGCGCCATAAGCTGGGAGCCCTGGTTAAATCGACATCGATTGGAGCGTTGTTTTTCATCTATTTTCACCTCCAATCCCGGGAAAACCCCTAGTGTACAGCGCAATCACCCGGGTTTCTTTTATTTCCAGAAGCAACCAGAATTAAGAACACTAAAAAAATAAATAAATCTTTTGTGGTCTTGTGGTAAACGAACGGGCGGGACGCCTTTCCTGGTTTTTCCAGGCACCAAAGGAGAATCGAGGTTATGGAGCATCGCTGTTCTATACGCAAGTCGCTGACCCTGGACGTGGTGATTGACTACCGCGGCCTGGGGTTGGTGCGTGGTCGTACGCAGGACATAGGCATGGGTGGGGTGTTCGTGGATACCGGGTGCGTGCAGTTACCGGTAAATGCGATGGTAAACCTAGCGATGATGCTGGATGGGGTCAGGCGCCCGCTGCGGATTGGAGCCATTGTCGTCCATACGCAAGAATCAGGGGTTGGGCTGCTGTTCGAGGAGTTGGATCCCGAATGTCACGACACACTTCATCGATTGGTATATCCGCATGGGAAGCCGGCGGCGAAAGACCGGATTCTGCGGTTCGTTTCCTGATACCAACTATCTGTCTCTCCCGATTTCTTAGTTAAGATAACCTCGAAACGTTCGAGTTGCCGGTGTGAACCTCTATTTTCATGCGCGCAAGCGCACGAAATAGAAACCGGTCGGAATTCACGCTTTTCGATCGCCGTATCGCAAAATTCCCATCTGAGAGGTTTTTCGAAGTACCCTTAAAGCACTAACCAGCAGGGTCCCTGGTCTCTATCGTCCGGTTGCCTTAGGCCCTAATTAGTAACTGGCGGCTGGCGGCAATGCCATCCATAATACCGGGGAAATCAGCTCTGATCCGGATGCAACAATGCGCTCAGATCGGAAACTCAGTCGGGTGCCGGGACAGTACAGATTTTCCGGATATAGAGACTTTCCATCGTCATGTCGAATCTGTTTAGATCAAGGTCGGTGAATCCTTGGCGGCATATCTCCATCCCGCTGCTGTCGATTCTTATCGGCCTTGGCTGCGGCGTGATCGTGTGGCTGGTACTGGAACAGGTGCAACCACAGGCGCTGCGGGACATTTTTTCACAAGAGCTCGATACCAGGCTTAGGCAGCAGGCCCGTGAGACACTGATCCGGTTCGACAACTACGTGGCGGCGCACACTTCGACGACGCGTCTGCTGGCCAATCATAGGCGTCTGGCCAACTACCTGGAGCCCGTTTACTGGTACGACAGTGACCAAAGTCCGCCTCTGGACTATTTTCAGAATCCCCCCTGGCTGCCCACCGCCACACTCTGGGGGGCATTGGTCCGGCCCAGCCACATCCTGTTGATGGATCGTGAAGGGAGAACCCGCGAGATCTATCATGTCGGAAACAAGCTGCTTCCTCCGGAACTGATGGAGGTTGATGAGTTCTTCCTGGCCGAGAGTCAGGCCCAGGCCTTTTTGACTACGCTGGATGACAAACCCGTTCTTCTGACATCAGACTTGGTGGAGGACGCGACCGGTGCCAGCATGGGCTATCTTATGCTGGTGGTTCCGGTTGACGGTGAGTTCCTCGATGCATCGCAACAGGGGATATCCGCCAACGGTGTGGTGGTCAGCCTGTTGGATGCCGATGAACTGCGATTTCTTTCCAGTAGTGATCCTCAGCGGGTTCCCGATGGCTCCGGCGCGGGGCGGATTGCCGAGGACTATTTAGTAACGGCACAGGCCTTTTCCAATCAAGAGGGGTCTGACCTGAATATGCAGTTTGCCACCCTGGTGCCCAGGGCCAGTGTGGAAGCCACTCGAACCCGGGTGGCGGCCGTTGAGAAACAGCAGCGTGTGGTAGCGGCGGTTACCTTTATCACCGTGTTTACGCTGGTGTTCTATCTGTTGTCGGAACGATTGAATCGGATACTGCGCCGCATGTCGCGGTTTTCACGCCGTGCGCTTGGCCGGAAGCAGCCAGTCATAGAAGGGGGGAATCAGATTATTGTTCTGGAGGAGTGGATCAGGGAGTTTATGCGGCAGGTCCTGAAGTCCCGGGAGGAGATGAGACAACAGCACGAATCTGAGATGCAGGAATCCGAGGCGCTGAAACAGACGATCATGGAAGCAGCCCTGGACTCCATCATTACCATTGACGAAGGTGAACGGATCATTGAATTTAATTCCACCGCTGAGCGGATGTTCGGCTACCGACGAAAGGACGTGATAGGAAAAGACTTTTCCAAACTGATCATTGCGCTGCAAAGTCGTGGCAGGTTTCAGCAGATGTTGAGTCAGTTCGATGACAAACAGCAGATGCCGGAGATGGATGCACGCGAAGAGATGGAGGCGCTTCGAGCAGATCGCTCCCTGTTTCCCGTCGAGCTGGCAATCAAGCCCATCCTGTTGAAGCAGCAGCTGCTTTTTACCGTCTATGTGCATGATATTTCTAATCGCAAACGTGCCGAGCAGGAAATCAGCAGTCTGGCGAAGTTTCCCTCGGAAAGCCCGAGCCCGGTATTGCGGGTCAATCGCAGGGGGGTGATCATCTACGCAAATACGGCGAGTGCCCTGCTACTCGATTACTGGGGATGTGAACAGGGGCAGACGTTGCCGCTTTATTGGCGCAACCGTATGCGGGAGGTATTCGATCTGGGCAGGGACTGGGAAACGGAGGTAACTTGTGATGGCCGTATTTACTCGTTGCTGGTCACACCGGTGCTGGACTTGGACTATGTCAATATCTATGGCCGCGAAATCACAGCGGTAAGGGCGGCAGAGCGGCAGGCCAGGGAGCATCAGCAGGAACTGGTGCATGTCTGCCGCGTGAGCACCATGGGCGAGATGGCCACTGGACTCGCCCACGAGTTGAACCAACCGCTTGCTGCCATCGCCAATTTCGCCAACGGTTGCGTCCGTCGGTTGCGGTCCGATGAACAGGATACGAGTGGTCTCCTCTACGCCCTGGGTCAGATAAACAGTCAAGCGGGCCGGGCCGGAGAAATCATCCGGAGTCTCCGCGGTCTGGTGGTAAAACAGCCGCCTTTGCGCCGGGTGGCAAATCTTAATGAACTGGTGCAGGAGGTATGCTCCTTTGTCGAATTCGAGGCACGAAAAACCGCGGTCGTGATCGTGCAGGAGCTGTCGTTGGGAGAACTGCCGGTGCGGGTCGATGTGGTTCAGATCGAACAGGTATTGCTCAACTTGGTTCGCAATGCCCTGGATGCACTGCTGGACGTTCCCGAAGATGCCCGCGCGCTGGTGGTGCGCACCAGCCGCCGGCAGGACGGTCAGGTGATAACGGAGGTGCAGGATTCTGGTCCGGGGATAGAGCCGGAAGTGGTAACCCACCTGTTCGAGCCGTTTTTTACCACTAAGGAGAGCGGGATGGGTATGGGACTGGTTATCAGCCAGACCATTGCGGAGGATCACAATGGTAAAATCGAAGCCAGGTCGGTGGCAGAAGGGGGAAGCCTGTTCACCCTGGTCTTGCCAAGCTATTCGGCGTTGGAGGAAAAAGCAGCGATATGAGCAATCAACCTACCGTATTCGTGGTCGATGATGACCAGGCGATGAGAAACTCCCTCCAGTGGCTGATAGAGTCAGTGGGGATGAACGTGGAAATATATGCCTCGGCAGATGAGTTTATCCACAACTATTATCCCGGGCGGGCGGGCTGCCTGTTGCTGGATGTTCGGATGCCGGGGATGAGCGGGCTTGAGCTGCAGGAAACCTTCGTGGCGCAACAGATCAAGATACCGGTCATTATTATCACAGGCCATGGCGATGTTCCGATGGCAGTGCGGGCAATGAAGGCGGGGGCGGTGGATTTCATCGAAAAACCCTTCAACGATGAACTGTTGCTTGAGAGCATCCGTAATGCCTTGACCCTGGATGTCGAGCAGCGTGCCACTCAGGCCGAGCGGGCAGAAATCGCAGCGCGATTGGCCCATCTGACGCCACGGGAGCACGAGGTGATGGAGATGGTGACCAACGGTCGGGCCAACAAGGAGATTGCGCTGACACTGGGGGTCAGTGCAAAGACGGTGGAGGCCCACCGGGCGCGGGTGATGGAAAAGATGCAGGCCGCTTCCCTGGCTGAGTTGGTGAAGATGGCGATCGCTGCCGGGATTGCAAAACGCTAGTGCACCCAATCGGTTTATCAGCAGAAACCGCCGCTCGGCGGCGTTCGACTATTCCGCAACGGGGGCGATGGGGGATGTGGGGATCAATGCCACCTCGTCTCCATCGTCGATGC
>Ga0316189_10002269_pt1 | contig 18956 bp, 14 predicted proteins | sample LowCovwburrow_MG_FD_204930 | JGI IMG/M metagenome (GOLD analysis project Ga0316189, IMG submission 204930) | Coastal sediment microbial communities from Maine, United States - Lowes Cove worm burrow | ecosystem: Environmental > Aquatic > Marine > Coastal > Sediment | place: USA: Maine...
GAAGGCACGCTGACGTTTTATTCGTGGTACGGCTTTATGACGTGTGTCGGCATGGTGCTCTTTGCCAAGTTCATTGTGGGAATATTTTTGAGCCGAAAGGATACGTATTACGATGACTGATGCGTTGCTTTTCCCTCCGGCTTTGATCTTAATCCTTGGCGCGTTCTTATTGCCCATGGTGAAAGGTGGTGCACGTGCTGGACTGACTTTGCTTTTACCGATTTTAACGTTGGCTGTGATTTGGCAAGTTGGCGATGGCGTGCAAATCACGCAGGACTTCTTGGACTATGAGTTGGAACTGGTGGAAGGTTCGAACCTGTCTCGCCTGTTTGCCACCGTATTCGCCATTATGGCCTTTGCCGGCGGATTGTTTGCCTTAAACAGAGACAACGTGATCGAAATGGTCGCGGCCTTTGCTTACGCCGGAAGCGCCATTGGCGTGGCCTTGGCTGGTGATTTGGTCACCGTGTTCATCTATTGGGAATTGATGGCGGTTGCCTCTACCGTGGTTGTGTGGTCGGCGCGCACGCCTGAATCAGCCAAAGCCGCCATGCGTTACGCCCTGATCCACCTGTTTGGCGGCGTGGTGTTGATGGTTGGCGTGATTGCCTATGCCCAAGAAATGGGCTCTATCGATTTTGTCGCCATGAGCCCCAACAGCTTTGCCACGTGGGCGATCTTGGTTGGTTTTTTGATCAATACGGGGGCTCCGCCGTTGAGTGCTTGGCTGCCCGATGCATATCCCGAAGCCAGTTGGTCCGGCACGGTTTTCTTGTCGGCCTTTACCACCAAAACAGCCGTCTATGTCTTGTTGGTCGGCTTTGCCGGGACCGAGCTTTTGATCTGGGTGGGCCTGTATATGATCTTTTACGGGATCATCTACGCCTTGTTAGAAAACGACATGCGGCGCATCTTGGCCTATTCCATCGTCAACCAAGTGGGTTTCATGGTTGTGGCGGCAGGTATCGGCACCGAAATGGCGATCAATGGTGCGGCGGCCCATGCTTTCACCCATATCATTTATAAGGCCTTGCTGTTGATGAGTGCGGGTTCGGTTATGTACATGACCGGCGGCAAACGCAAATGCACCGATTTGGGTGGTTTGTTTCAATCCATGCCGTTAACGGCAATTGCGGGCATCATCGGGGCCTTGGCGATTTCCAGTGTGCCGTGGACCAGCGGCTTTATCTCAAAGTCCATGACGTCTCAGGCCGCTTTTGATGAAGGCCTAGCCTTTACGTGGTTCTGCTTGGTTGCGGCTTCGGCTGGGGTGTTTTTGCATGCCGGAATTAAGTTTCCGTGGTTTGTCTTTTTTCAAAAGGATTCAGGTCTTCGCCCCAAAGACCCACCGTGGAACATGAAAGCTGCCATGGCGTTGTTTTCAGTCCTCTGCATTTGGATCGGTATTCAGCCCGAACCGCTTTATGCGTTGCTGCCCTACCCCACAGAGTTTGAACCCTATACGACGGCCCACGTGCTTGAGATGCTGCAATTGTTGCTGTACAGCGGCTTGGCCTTCTTTGTCCTGCTAGGTTTGATGAAGCGGACCATGACAATCACTTTGGACTTTGACTGGTTTTATCGAAAACTGGCCGTGGACACGGCGGCGCGGGCGACCAAAGCCATTTCCAAGTTCATCTCGACGTTCAATACCCTCAAACATAAATTGGTCAGCACTGCCATAACGCTAGCCACCGAACATCACAATCCACGCGGTGTTTTGGCCCGCACGACCCCGGCCGGAGAAATGGCCTTTTGGATGGTTGTGGTGTTGTGTGCCTACTTAATCATCTACCTCTTTGTATGATCACCTGCTCTTAATCTAAGTCTCTGTAAGAAAAGGCGTGATTTTTATCAATTTATAGATAAACTCTCTATCAACAGATAAAAAAATGGAACCGGGGGATCCTCTCGAATGAAGCTCAAAGAAAAACGTTATATCTTTTCGGGTGTCGTTTCGACGGTTCTGATTGTCCTCCTGTCCATCGTTACCATTCAATCTTTCAGCTTTTTCAGTAAAGAAACCATCCGCGAACAAGGCCGCATGGCGGCTGAATTGCTGCGCATTTCACTGACGGAACAGATGCTTTCGGGTGTTATTGATGAAAGAGAAAAGCTTTTACGGCGCCTGCGTGAAATTCCCGGCGTTACGGCTGTCCACGTCGTTCGCGGTGATCCTGTCACCCGACAATTTGGCCCTGGACTAAAAAGTGAGAAGCCACGCGATGATATAGACAAACGCGTCTTGGCAACGGGGCAATGGGAAGAACTGTTCTTCAGCCAAGACGACGAACCCATGTACCGTATTACAATCCCCTATATTGCCTCCGGTCTGGGAACGATAAACTGTCTACAATGTCATGAAGTTCCAGAAGGCACCGTGAATGGTGCTGTGACCCTGACCTTCTCGCTCGGGCATTTAAAACAAGCTGAAATAATGTCAATCTCGCCAATCGTTGTCCTATTGCTTATTTTTGGGATTTGCCTCGGCTATTTCCTCAAACGCCTGTTTGCCCCCATGGTCGCCACGGCAGAAAGCTTAAAAGAGGTCGTTTCCGATGCAACGGCTGGAGATTTTAGTGGTCGTATTGAATCCAAGACGACCGATGAAATCGGTGAAATTGCAGACAGTACGAATATGCTGTTGGAAACTCTTGACCAAAGTATGGGCAAAATTTCCAGCAAAATTAAATCGCTAGGCAACCAAACCAGTCGCAGCAAAGACACCAACTTGTTGGCCCATACCGTCAGTGTTGTAGAAGAAATGGTTGGTGCCACACGCTTTAAGCAAACCGTTGAAAATGACTTAGATATTAATGAGATTTACACCCGCCTAAAATGTGTGGTGACGGATCACTTCAAATTGAAGAACTTTTCTTTTTATCAAATTGTCGATAACGGAAAAACGATGGAACCCATTTTTGTGGGTGGCCTCAAAAATTCGTCAGACTTGTGGTGTGATCCGGATATCTTAATTAATTCAGAGGCCTGTCGGTGCAAACGCACGGCGGCTGATGTGTCAAATATAAGCATTAACAACATTTGCCCACGCTTTTCAGGAAATTCTAAAGACATCGGCAACATGGTGCATGTCTGTACCCCCATGATGCTGTCGGGTCACATTGGCGGCGTTTTACAATTGGTCATGACCGAAGAAGAAGCCGATGAGCGCCCAGGCATAGAACAGATGGCGCAAATTTATCTTAACCAAGCCGCCCCTGTGATCGAAGCCCGTCAACTGATGCAATCGTTGAAAGAAACGGCGATGCGCGATCCAATGACGGGTCTGTATAACCGTCGTTTCTTGGAAGACTATATCGACAGCATGTTAGCCGGACTTTCGCGTCAAGGTGCCTCTATGGGTATTTTAATGTGCGACGTGGACTTCTTTAAAAAGGTCAATGACGAATACGGCCACGACATCGGAGACGAAGTCATTAAAGGCCTTTCCGACATTCTGGCCAAAGCCGTACGCGATGCTGACCTTGCTATTCGTTATGGTGGAGAAGAATTCATCTTGTTACTGCCGCACACGGATGAAGATGGGGCAATGCTTCTGGCCGAACGCGTTCGGACAGAACTGGAAGGCTTTACCTTCCAAACCCCGATGGGGCCTTTGAACAAGACTCTGTCCGTCGGTGTATCCATGTTCCCTGAAGATGGCGAAGGGTTCTGGGAATGCGTCAAATATTCCGACATTGCGCTATACAAAGCCAAAGAAGGTGGACGCAATAAAGTGCTGCGTTTCTCCAAAGACATGTGGAATGAGACCGAACAGTACTAACGGTTTTTAAAGGTGTTAGATTAATCTGCAAAGCGGCTTATGACGATCAATTGAGGCCCGTCATCCAAGTCGGCTTGCCCAAACTTCGACAGAGCTGTCGTTAATGAGACACTTGCCTTATATTTATTTCAAAGGATAAGGGGAGAGGAAATGTCCGGAAAATTTTCGCGGATCTGGTCTCTAGCAAAATCTTTGAAATCAGAAGACACTTCTGCCTCTGTCAACGTGGGCGAATACACCCTACCTTTGTTGAAAAATAGTCGCGTGCGATATGCTTTGTTCGGCATCTTTGCTCCACCTATTGCCGTTTATATAACGTTTTGGGTGTTCACTGATTTACCTTATTACCTCCGGGATGCTCCAATCCACATCAGCCACTATTGGGATCTGGGAAGCCATAGAGTCGCGAATTCCGCTGGTATCTTTTTTGGAACAATCATCGGTTCTCCCCTCTCGTTATTCCTAGCAATGCCTTATTGCGCCCGTAAATTTGAAAAGGGTGAATTGCGGTTTTGGCCATATCTCATGCCTGCGGTCATTATCGGCCCGATTTTAGCTTTTGTTCTGTTTCCTCTTTTATTCGGATGGAAAGATGCGCTTGAACTCGCAATTCCGACAATCTTTGCCAGCTTTTTAACGATGGTTCTTATTTACCTCGGTTACGTCCTTGCCGACCCTCGTGTTACGCCTGAAATGTTGGCCCACGGAGAGCGTGATAAAAGCGAGCGTTAAGGTGGCTTTCAAAAGGTATCGGCGTGTGGCGCTGAGCAAATGTTTAACGGCCCCGCCTGAGCCTTATCTCACACGGCATAATCTAAGAGAATTTACTTTGAGCGCGGCGCCCAAGAGGTAACCTTCACCGAAGAACCATCTTGCGTCCGCAGGACACGTCCATCTGGGTGAGCGGTCTGTGTTGGGTCTGGAGCCTTTTTTTCTGTTTCAGCCTTAAACGTCGAAACCATGGCATTGAGCAGAATTTCCGTGCGCCGCCCCTTGCGCAAGGCCAAAGAATACGCGGCATTCTTGTTGGTCACCTTACCCAGTTGTTCTGATTTCAAATGGCCAAACCGTCGCCAGATAGACGTTAAAAACAGTTCAATATCTGCGGACAGAAAAATTTCAACGTCAACGTCGGGGCGACCTTTGGAAAAAGCCTGAAAGACCGTTGGTTCGATAGGCCCCATATCATCGGCAACAAAAACAGCGGGCATCAGCTTTTTGCCATTATAGGCAATGGCATAAAAAGCCTGTGCCAAATACAACAAGCGGTGCAATTTCTGAGGCTGTAAATATTCGTTTTCGTTCAAGGCCTGATCGGAAAACCAAAAGGCTACATCAAAAGTGGAGTTGGTCGCAAAAGTCATCGTCAAAAAGCCTATGACGGAGTTTAAGTTCAGTTCAATTTGAATAAATCTTAGCACAAGATCACATGCAAATGGTTAACGCTTGGCTCAAAAAAAGCCAAATACCCACACCCTCACAACTGGGCATTTGATTCCGCATTACCCGGCACTTTCTGCCTACCCGGCACTTTCTGCCGGGCACGAAGACACGCTAAGTAACTGAAATAAAAGACTTTATGATTTGGCACAGACATTGCCTCTGTATACAGGCAATCTCGCGAGAAGCGCGGGTTTCGGACAAGACAAATCAACCAGAATGGTTGTGGGAATTGAAACCATGAATAATATATTGAGTTTTCCGATGAATGCTTGGGATGTGAATAAAAACAAAATGAACGACCCGTCTTCTTTTGAGACGGATCATTTTGATGACAATTCGGCGAGCCAAAAAGCAAACCTGCTCACCACCCTGTCATTTTTACGCGATTCACTTGGCAACAATGTGCAATCGCTTGATGCCATGACACTGCGCACATGTCTTGATGCGACCAGACTGGCGCTCGACACAGCGATGGGGATGGAACGCACCATTTTAAATCAAACCCTGCGCATTGAAGAAATGGCCCGCATTGCCTGCACAGATCAATTGACCGGGGTTTATAACCGTCGCGGTTTTGAACAAGAATTTCATCGCGTCCTATCTGCGGCAACGCGTTACGGTGAAACGGGTGTTTTAATTTATGTCGACTTAGATGGCTTTAAACCGATCAACGACACCTACGGCCATGCCGCTGGTGATGAAATGTTGGTCGAAGTCGCCCGGATCTTGAACGACCACGTGCGCCCCCACGATATGGTCGCAAGATTGGGCGGCGATGAATTTGCGGTGTTGTTGACCCGCACCGATTGGGAAGATGGCCTAAAGCGCGCTGAACTGATCAAACAAATCCTCAACACGCACTATGTCAATTGGGACGGCAAACATATCGCCATGAGGGCCAGCCTTGGCTTTCAATGTTACGGCGCCAATGCAGATGCCAACACGCTTTTACACGAAGCCGATAGCGCGATGTACCAATCCAAACGCCTTCGCACAGAATCACGCTAACACGTCAGATACAGATCAAGGATGCAAAAGACATAGATCAATGACCTAACAGAAAGACGTTTTTTTATTGGATTTTTCATGAAGAGTTTACCCTCAAGCCCCAACTCCCGCCCCGCACCACTTCGGTGGTCGGGCGGATTTTTTTGGTGCCGGGCTCTGTCAGAAGGATTTTCGGGATGAAAATTGATCGTGCCCCGATCTCGCAAATGACTTTGCCGATGACCATGCCAAGAGCCTCTTCTGGACGTGAAGTTGTTGTCTTTAAACAGTCTCGCCCACCCGAAGCCGTGCATGGTGGGCGCGTTGATTTAACGGAAAGTCCCTTAAAACCGATCATTTCTGACGTTGACGCCCGGGCCATATCGCCGCGGGACATTAAAGAGCTAAGCTTGGATTTATATGCTGGCGGTATCATCAGTTGGGAAGAACATGAAGACTTAGCCTTTCAAGTCGACCTGCACCCCGATTTTCCACAAACCATTGGCGCCTTAACGGGCGAAAAGCCCCTCCCCGATCAACCGAGAGACTTTGTGAAAGAATGGGAACAGCGTCTAGACTTTGAAGGTCGTCATGCGCCCCAAAGCCAAAAGCATCACCGAGCCGTGCGTATTCTATCAGTCTTGCGCCGCATCGATAGCCCCACCGACTTAAACGTCTAACGAATTTTATTTAAGACCGACAACATCACTTACAAACAGCATTTGAAGTGTTGTTTATAAGTTGAGACTTTCCGAATCGCAGCCGTATCATAAATTTGCTATACTTCTCGATTGAGCGGGGAAATATGGCTGATATTGTTGGGGCAAGCTTATCCAATATTTACAATGCGCGATCAACATATCGCTCATTGGCGCCCCCTTTAGCGACTGCATCACCGAATATTGATATTCCCAGTGCTGCTAAGACCGGTTTTTCTTCGGCCCCCCGCATCATGGTTAATCGGATCGATGCGGCGACAATGCTTTCTGTTTCTCTGGTAACGGCGACGGCGATTGTTGATGCTTTAAGGCAATTGGTCGCGGCGGCAAAAGTCGCCACCCACGATGGTCTGGTCGACCCCTACACCAATTTGATGACCAATGGAGACACCCGTGTCAGCCGCCTAAACATCAGCTCGGGCATCAATCTAACACTCAAGAATATCGACAACCTGATCAGCGAAGCCGAATTTAGCAACGCGAATTTGATCTCAAGCACCTCGCCTGATTTTTATATTCAAACGACAAAGTTTGGGGGGAAAATTTCCGTCACGCCACAGCCCCTTGATCGGGCAAGTTTGGGGCTTGAAGATATAAACCTGATCTTTAAGCCAGATGATCGAAATGGTTTCATTGCCCTGTCCAAGGCCTATTCAACGGCCCAAGACCGTCTCAGCGTCATTCAACAACTGCATCGTCTCTTCGTTGGCGGCAGTTCCCTCGACACTTCCCTGCAAAGCCTGATTAGTCAGTATCAGAACACGACGCTTCCTACGGGAACCTTCGTGGACATGAAGGCCTAAAAAAAACGGCCAAAGCATAATTGCTTGGCCGTTTTTTTATGCGAAATTTATGACTGCACTATTCAGCCTTCGTCTCGCTTTTCTTTTCAGCCTTAGGCGGCGGCGCAAGCTTCAATTGAAGTTCACGCAAACGATCTGGATCAGCCGGAGCCGGGGCATTCATTAACAAGTCTTGTGCCTGTTGATTCATTGGGAATGCGATGACTTCGCGAATGTTTGGCTCATCAGCCAACATCATCACCATGCGATCAATACCCGGTGCAGAACCACCGTGCGGTGGTGCGCCAAATTTAAACGCCGACAACATGCCGCCAAATTCTTTTTCCACCACGTCATTGGAATAGCCAGCAATTTCAAACGCCTTGTACATAATTTCCGGCAAGTGGTTCCGAATAGCGCCCGAAGACAGCTCGATCCCGTTGCACACGATATCATACTGATAGGCCAGCACATCCAAAGGATCACCAGACAACAAGGCGTCTAGGCCGCCTTGGGGCATAGAGAATGGGTTGTGCGAAAATTCGATTTTGTTCGTGTCTTCATCCAATTCATACATTGGATAATCAACGATCCAGCAGAACTTAAACTGACCATCTTCGCGCACATCAAGTTCATCACAAACTTTATCGCGAGAGAAACCAGCGTACCGAGCGGCAATGCTTTCTTTTTGGCAAACAAAGAACACGGCGTCGCCATCGGATGCACCCGCTTGGGCTTTAATCGCGGCAACGCGATCTTCGTCTAGGTTCTTGGCAATCGGACCTTTGGTGGTGCCGTCTGCGTTGTAGATGATGTAACCAAGACCGCCCATGCCTTCTTCACGTGCCCAGTTGTTGAGCTTGTCAAAGAAGCTGCGCGGACGCTCAGCGGCACCCGGTGCCGGAATAGCGCGAACCACCGAGCCTTTTTCGATGTTGGACGCAAACAAACCGAAACCACCGCCAGCAAAGTGTTCGGTCACATCGGTGATGATCAACGGGTTACGCAGATCAGGCTTGTCCGAGCCGTACTTCAGCATGGACTCTTTGTACGCAATGCGCGGGAACGGGAAAGGTGTGACCTCTTTATCGCCACCAAATTCTTCAAAGATACCATGCAAGACGGGTTCAATGGCTTCGAACACTTCGTCTTGGGTACAATAGGCCATTTCGTAATCCAGCTGATAGAACTCACCCGGAGAACGATCCGCACGCGCGTCTTCATCGCGAAAACACGGTGCGATTTGGAAATATTTATCAAAGCCCGAAACCATCAACAATTGCTTGAACTGCTGTGGCGCTTGGGGAAGGGCGTAAAACATGCCGGGGTGATGACGAGACGGCACCAAATAATCACGAGCCCCTTCGGGAGAAGACGCCGTCAAAATCGGGGTCTGCATTTCCAAGAAGCCTTGGTCTGTCATACGACGACGGATAGAAGCAATAACTTGGCTGCGCAACACGATGTTGGCGTGCACATTTTCCCGGCGCAAATCCAAGTAACGGTGTGTCAGACGCATTTCATCGGAATAGTCTTCGTTACCCGCGACCTGCATGGGCAGAACGTCGGCGGCACTTTCCAAATGGAAACTTTCAACAACCAGTTCGACTTCACCCGTTGGCAAGTCAGGGTTAACCGTTTCCGCACTGCGTTTTACCACATTCCCGGTCACGGTGATGACGCTTTCGGGGCGTGTGTCTTCGATGGCTTGAAACAGGTCGCTGGAGGAATCAATCACAACTTGGGTCAAACCATAGTGATCGCGTAAGTCAACGAACAACAGTCCCCCGTGGTCGCGTTTGCGATGGACCCAGCCAGAAAGACGGACTTCGCTGCCCGCATGGTCGGCACGGATCTCGCCACAGGTGTGTGTACGGTAAGGATGCATCGGTATTCCTTTAAGTAAAAAAAATGGCTCAAAAGCACTAAGTTAGGGAGTGTTTATCAAGGGATGGCAGACTATCCAAGCGTAAAATGAACTTCAGGCCGGAAGCTTCATGGAAATCGTAATTTCAACACCTTGTTTGTTTGGCCCATGATCAATGTCAAATGCCCCATCGACAAAGTTCGAAACGGCATGCGAAGCCGCCAACAAGCCATTGCCTGTGCCATCTTTACGAGTCGACAACGTCGCATCATAACTGCCTGTTTTCAGGACCTTACGAACCTGTTTAAGCTTATCATCTGTCATCCCGGGACCGTTATCTTGGATCAGGATACACACGTAACCATCAAGCAGAGAAGCCCCGACATTCACGGCTGTGGCACCGTGTTGAATGGCATTGCGCACCAATTCTTCCAAGGTGTCTTCCATTTCCCCGGGCGGTGCCATAAAGCTGACTTGGTCTACGCCTGAGCTGGTCACGTCAATATCACAGTCCTCTTTATGATTAAGCTGACGGACCGTGCTTAACCATTGGGCCACGGTTTCTTCGTCAAAGTCGTGTTGGCGGTGTCCGGTGAGAGCGATGTTTTCAAGATCAGAAAGACGGTTGCGAATTTTCTGTCCTGAATCAGCAAGTTCTTTTTTCACCTGATCAACATCGGCCCGAGAAGAAATGACATAGAGCACTTGAAGGTGCAGCAGTAAATTTTTCAGGCCATGGAAAAGCCCCCGAACATCAATGCCCCGACCAGAACTTGCCACCAACATGGCTTGCCACCCCCCATACAGCCCCGGGCGCCCCCAGACCTCTTGGTTTTGATCGGCAATCGCAAAGATACCCAAGGCTGACTTTTCATCAAGTTGACGAAAAAATTCAATTGCGGTTTGGGTAGAGTTTTCTTCAACATCAATGGCAAGAACAAAGTCTTCAAGACTGTTGAACCGTTGCCCACCAACAGGACCATTTAAGACGTATATGCATCCCGGTGTGGGCGAAATGACAAAGATGCTTGCCGCATGTTGTACGAAATCATAGGCCTGCTTTAAACTATAGGCATCCACGCCGATCAAAGCAGGCTCACCTTCGTGTTCCGTCAGCAACTCGTTGTGTTGATCACCCCAACCTTTTATCGGAACGCTGTGAACGGGAATCACAGGGCTTAAAAAGGGGTCAAGGTCGTCCGGTTGCCAATGGCCCGTGTCATAACGTTTTTCAAACCCTAACAACAAAGCGAGCATACGTTCATTCACGGTCGTTACACGGGCAAATAAATCCTGAGCCAATGGCTTAATCTGCTCATCGTCTGACAAGGCAAATAATTCATCCAAGCCGTCGACGACACTTAAGAGAAGGTCACGCGCGCCAGGTGCACGCTCAATGGGCTCAGCCAAATCGGCCCAAAGCGTTTTCGCCATGTCTTGTGTATGACTGACCGCTTCTTGAAACGGTGTGATATCAAGCAATGAAAATTGGACTTGCTCATCGTTCGGCGCTCTGCGGCGACGCAACACCACACGGAAACAACGATCCAAATGCCCCGTCATGGGCTGCTGCACGTATTTGAGCTCATCAGCAGAAAGACATTTGATGTGATTTTGCAACAAGCCGAGATCGGCACCGGAAATACCCAAGCAATAAAAAAGCTGGCCCAGAGATATAATATTCAAACAAGAATCGTTTTCAGCGCGTTGCTGAAAAATATCACGAAAATCGCCGCCCCCGGCCGTCCATTCCAAGACATTCGTGCGCGTGTTGATCACCCCAAACAAAGGCCGTGCATTGGTCACGTGGGTTAGGCATGCCAAAAGATAATCGACAAGGCTTTCGGCCTCACCAGCCGAAACGTCTCTATTCACCACGTCCTTAAGTTTAATAATATTTTTTTCCATGCTGGCGCATCATAGATGCTTCCGGCCTGACAGAAAACCGTGTAAAAGGACTACATGACAATGATTACAAAAACTGCCGACCTCGTCGCGTTCTGCCAAAAACTTAAAGGCACGCCTTTCGTCACCGTAGACACCGAGTTCATGCGCGAAAGCACGTATTATCCGTTGCTTTGCCTTGTTCAAGTGGCGGGTCCTGATGAGGCTGTCGCCATTGACGCGCTGGCCCCAAACATCGACTTATCCTCGCTTTTTGATTTGATGAACGCGCCGGAAACGTTGAAGGTTTTTCACGCGGCCCGCCAAGACTTGGAAATCTTTTACAATTTAATGGGTAAAGTCCCTGCCCCGCTGTTCGATTCGCAAGTTGCTGCAATGGTTTGCGGTTTTGGCGATCAGGTTGGCTATGAAAATCTGATTGCTAAATTGACCAAGGCCCGCATTGATAAATCATCACGCTTTACCGATTGGTCTCGTCGTCCGTTATCGGACCGCCAGATTACCTATGCCATTTCCGATGTGACCCATCTGCGCGATGCCTATCGGAAATTAGACGAGACGTTGAAAAAGAATGGCCGCGAAAGCTGGCTGGATGCGGAAATGGACATCCTCACGTCACCATCCACCTACGAAGGCGATCCAGCCTTAGCCCACAAGCGTATTAAGGCTCGCAACCCAAAGCCGCGGGTCGCCGCAATCTTGCAAGAAGTGGCGGCTTGGCGCGAACGCGAAGCTCAACACCGCAACGTGCCACGAAATCGCATCTTACGCGATGATGCCATCTTAGAAATTTGCCACCATGCCCCAAAGACCCCCGCCGACCTTGCGCGGACCCGTGGACTTGGGGATCGCATGGCCAACGGTCCGGCGGGTGCTGAAATCTTAAAGGCCGTCAAACGCGGTCAAGCCATTCCAGACGCCGACCTGCCCCAGCAAGCCAAACGCAAAGACTTGCCCCAAGGCATAGGCCCCGTTTCGGATTTGCTCAAAGTCTTCTTAAAAATGATCTGTGAAGAAACAGATGTGGCTCAAAAGTTGATTGCGAATGCTTCTGACATCGAACAAATCGCTGCTTTTGGCGACAAGGCCGACGTCCCTGCCATGAAGGGCTGGCGTTTTGAACTGTTCGGAGAAGCCGCCGCCAAACTCCGTGCCGGAGACATCGGCTTGGCAATCAAAAACAAAAAAGTCGTGCTGTTAGACAATACCGGTGCAAACGACGACGCTTAATCGTCGTCTGTCACCTTAACCTTGCTCTTTTTACCGAACGATTTAGCTAAAGATTTTAGGCGGCGTTGGACGGCGTCGCTGACCAAGGCCGCGCGGTCGGCTTTGGTGACGCACAGATAGATCTTTTCCTTCGTCACCTGCAATTCTGTGCGCGACAACAGATCGGGGGCTCCGCCAGAAATGGTATGAGCCAAAAGCAAAGCCTGTCCGTTAACCCTAATCCATTCCAACTGTTTCATATCCAATAGGCCGAGGATCGGACGGATCAAACGATCCCCCATATCCCCGCCTTGGCGCACATAAAGCGTTGAGGCAATCAAAGCCCGCCCGGAATGATCCAATCCCGCATAAGGAATACGCAAAGCCCGCATGAACGTATGTTCGGCTCGATAATCGGGGTGCTCATTCCATCCGATATCGCTCATCAAACAGGCCGCATAACGTAGACGCTTTTCATCTGCGGTCTCATCGGGGAACAAAGGCGCCAACCATTCACGGATTTCACTGCCGTGCAAGGCAAAGCGCCCGGTGCGTTCAACCATGGTCTTACAGGCACTGATCAACGGGTCTTGATGGCTCATCTCATCTGGAAGAGCCGTCAGCAACACCCCTTCGCGCATACCAAAGCCAGAAAACTGCACCGTTTTGGCCTTGGTCGCAATCAACATGCCTTCCAAAGCCGCCGCCGCGAATGGCAGCGTATCAATACGTTTTTTGGGAATACCGGGGATCAGTTCCAACGAATGACGTCCGGCACTGCTGATCAAGTGCAAAATATTGCGCGCGTCATCGGCATCCATGGCGAAATTATCAACCACATGCAGGGGATGGTTGGTTTGATCGATTAAAATCCGGGCAATCGCGCGCCAAGATCCACCTGCGGCATACAGGGTGCGGCCTTTGACCTTTTTAAGCCATTTAAGATCAGACAGCTTTTCGCCGACCAGTTCACGCGCGCGTTCGGGGTCTCCGTCGGAAATTTCGCTTAAACGCAAGTGTCCCAAGGCAAAGGTCGAAGACTTACTAAACTTGCCCTTGTCCAAGCCCACCAAGTCCAAACTGCCACCGCCCAAATCACCGATCACACCGTCGGCATCCGGCACCCCCATCAACAGGCCGAGCGCCGCGTATTTGGCTTCGTCTTCCCCGCTTAAGACCTTAATTTTGATGCCCAGCGTATCTTTAACTTTTTTGACAAAATCCGGGCCATCTTTCGCTTCGCGGACGGCTGCTGTGGCCACCATATCAAGGGTTTTGACCCCCATGGAATTGGCCAACCCGACAAAGCGTCTAAGGCTGCGCAAGGCACATTTGACTCCATCGGGGCTCAACACCCCGCTTTCGCCAAGACCACGCCCCAATGCACATTGAGATTTTTCGTTGTACATGGGAATGGGCAGTCGCATGGGAGCATCATAAACCACCAAACGCACCGAGTTCGATCCGATATCAACAACGGCAACACGCCCAGACGGCAATCCAGGTTTTACAATCACTTTATCCGTCATGGCCTAGGTCCGTTTTTTCTTCGTTTTTGAGGCTGGTTTTGATTTTGATTTTCTTTTTTCATGCCCTTTGCCCCGGCCCGAAAGGCTGGCATTGGTCATCAGGTAGTGGTGGACATTCTCACCGTCTTTGCCTTCAACGCGGACATAACCGCCATCGGGGCGCAAAGTCCAACTTTGCTGACTGTCTTTTAAGTTCAGCACAAAAATTTCATCCAACACTTGACGATGAACGGTTGGATTTTCAATCGGCACCAAGGTTTCCACCCGGCGATCTAAATTTCTCGACATCCAATCGGCCGAAGAAATATAAACCTTCGCTTCTCGTGAGGGCAGGTCCTGTCCATTGGCAAAGGCAATAATGCGGGAATGTTCGAGGAACCGCCCGACAATACTTTTTACATGAATATTTTCGCTCAAGCCCTTTACACCCGGACGCAAACAACAAATACCGCGGACCACCAATTCAATCTTCACCCCGGCGTTTGAAGCCTTATACAAGGCATCGATCAACGTGACATCCACAACCGAATTCATTTTCGCCCAAATGCCCGCAGGCTTTCCGGCCTTGGCATTTTTGATTTCTTTTTCGATGCGGTCCAACAAACTATCGCGCAAGGTGATTGGCGAATAAGCAAGCTTTTCCATGCCTTCGGGCTTTGCGTACCCCGTCATATAGTTAAACAAACGTGTCGCATCTGCACACAATTGGGGGTCACAGGTGAAAAAGGACAGGTCGGTATAAACCTTGGCCGTAATCGGGTGGTAATTCCCGGTGCCATAGTGCACATAGGACCGAAGATCTTTGCCTTCCCGGCGCACCACCAAGTTCACCTTGGCATGGGTCTTTTTATCCATGAAGCCATAGATCACTTGGACTCCTGCGCGTTCTAAATCGCGGGCCCAACGGATATTGGCCTCTTCGTCAAAGCGGGCTTTCAATTCCACCATCGCGGTGACGGACTTACCCGATTCAGCGGCTTCGATCAAAGCTTCGACAATGGGGCTGTCATTGGATGTGCGATACAAGGTCTGTTTGATTGCCACGACTTTGGGATCGCGGGCAGCTTGGCGGACGAATTGGACCACCACGTCGAAACTTTCATAAGGGTGGTGAACCACCAAATCTTTTTTACGGACGGCTTCAAACACATTGCCGCCAAAGTCACGGACACGTTCGGGAAAACGGGCGCGGAAAGGTTCAAATTGAAGGTCGGGGCGTTCTTTGACGATCAATTTCGACAAATCAGCCATGCCCAATATTCCGCCTAAGCGAAACACATCATCGTCATCGACACCAATGGCGTCGACCACCAAATTTTCCAATTCAGGAGCCATATCCGCATTGACGGTTAAACGAATGACAGACCCCCGACGTCTGCGTTTCAAGGCACTTTCGAAGGTCCGCACCAAATCTTCGGCTTCTTCATCGATTTCCATCTCACTATCACGGATGATGCGGAAATTTGCAATCTGAACCGGGTCATAGGATGGGAACAAGCGGTCGAGGAACAACACCACCAATTCTTCGATGGGAATAAAGCGGATGGATGCCCCCGGCAAACGAACGAAACGCGTCAAAAGATGCGGAATCGGCAACAAGGCCCTCAGAATTTGATCGGATTTGCGCTGCTTTAACAGCATCACCAAAGAAAAGCCGAGGTTCGGAATGAAGGGAAACGGGTGCGCCGGATCAATGGCCAAGGGAATCAAAACGGGAAAAATGTGATCCATGAAATAGCTATCGAGCCATTTTTTATCGCGTTCGGAAAGCTCGTCACGATTTAAGACCTTGATACCTTCGGTCGACAACTCGTCTTTCAAGCTCACCCAAATGCGTTGCTGTTCCACCATCAAGCTCTGGGCGGCTTGGTTAATGGCCTCCAATTGCTGAGACGGCGTCAGACCATCTTGGCTGATGGTTGAAACGCCTGCGCGTTCTTGGCCCTTTAGCCCCGCCACACGCACCATGTAAAATTCATCTAAGTTTGCAGCAGAAATGCTGAGAAAACGCACCCTTTCCAACAACGGATGGCGTTCATTCATGGCTTCTTCCAACACACGGGTGTTGAAAGCCAACCACGAAAGTTCCCGGTTATTGAAACGATCCGTGGATGGATTGGAAACGGAAGAAGGTTTTGCGGCATTCATTCGAGGGTATCCAGATATCTAAAAAATTTCTTACAGTTTAATCGCTTATGAGCAATTTGTCATGCTTCCCAAACCGTTTAAAATCGCAAACTTAAAAAATTTGTAATTAATCATTGAAATGTGAATTTAGATGATTATATTAAATTTAATAACTGACTAAAACGCTCAGTTATTCTTTCCTTAGGATCCCCCCTCCTTAAGCAAAGAATGAGCGTCACAATCAGACTATGGCCGCTAACCTCCCCCCAGGTTAGCGGCCTTATTTTTTATCTCTTTAATCGGAAATCAGTTCAAAGACGCGCCGCACCAGAGGTTTCGTGATGGCACGTTTTTCCGCTAACGCTAGATTATCCACGGCTTGGATTAAGTCACGTACACCGCCGAAACTGCGGTCCATACGTGACAACATGTAAGTCAGGACGTCTTGATCAATCGTCAACTGACGGTCCGAAAACTGCTTGACGATCAAGGCGGTCAACAAGGCGTCATCGGGGGGTTTAATTTCAGCCACCGTCGCCGTATTCAAACGAGAACTTAAATCCTTTAGGGCGATATCCCAACGCGCAGGCGCCGAGGTCGCCGTCATAAGAATCTTTTTGTCATCTTCGGCGGCCAAGTTATACAGATGTAAGAGCTCTTCTTCCAAACCCGCCTGTAAAAATGCCTGAACGTCTTCGACGACCAACGCATTTTGTCCCTCTAAGGCAACATCTGCATTTTTATGTTTAAGTTCGTCAGGTGTAAGCAAGACCGCATCAGATTGGGCGATAAAAACATTGGACAAGTGCGATTTTCCCGCCCCGTGTGGACCAACAATCACCAAGACCGGACGCGGCCAATCGGGCCACAGCTCCACCCATTTCACCGCTTCACAATTCGAAGGGGAAATTAAAAAGTCTTCACCCCCAAAAGCCGGGCGATGGTCAAAATCAAAAGGAATTTGGGTCACGTTTAACCGCCTGTATAGAGAACGCTTTTCAAATATCGTCCGATGGAAAAGCGGACCAAGACACCGATCACCGAGGCCAAAGGCACCGCCAATAAAACCCCTGTAAAACCAAATAAAGCCGCGCCTGTCATCAACGCGAAGATAATCCACACAGGATGCAAGCCGACGCGCCCACCGACCAAATTCGGCGTTAAGAATGCCGCGTCTAAGGTTTGACCAAAAGCAAAGACAGCCCCCACCATAACGAACGGCATAACATCGCTAAATTGTAGCAAGGCCACGCTAAAGGCGATCAACAACCCGATTAACATGCCAACATACGGCACGAATGCCATCAGTCCCGTGCCCAACCCAATCAAAAGACCGAAATCAAGCCCGACCAACGTCAAGCCCGTGGCATAAATGCCGCCCAAGGCCAAACACACGGTAGCTTGTCCGCGAACGAACCCGGCGATTGTGGCATCAACTTCTTTAAACTGATCCCGAATGGTATCTGCGGAACCACGGGGTAACAGCTGGTCCACCTTCGCCACCAAAACATCCCAATCGCGAAGTAAGAAAAAAGCAACAACGGGCATAATGAACAGCATCGACAACGTATTGACGAAGGCCTTACCGCCTAAAAACAGGCTTTTGAGGACTTCACCCAACCACGCAACGGCACCGCCTGCAAACGCCCCGGCATTGTCTTTTAGGGCTTGGACTTCATTAGCCCCCAATTGACCTTCTAAGCGTTCGACCAAAGGCTCAACAACCGCCCGAACAGCGTCAACACCCGCAGGAACAGAAGCAATCAAACCCGTGACTTGGTTTTGCAGCAACGGGAACAAGGCCACCATTGCGCCTGTCAGCATGGCAAAGAACGTCAACAGAATCAAAGCTGTTGCCGCAGATCTGGATTTGATGACGGCTTCGACACGATCAGCTAAGGGGTCTAAGAAATAAGCCACGGCAAGGCCTGCGACGAATGGCGTCAACACCCCTGACAAAGCATAAAGCGCCATCAGGAAGAGGGCTAAACCGCATAACCAAAACCACACTTGATTTTGGCGCACGCCCTTTAAACTGTTATCCCCACTCATTTTTCACTCTCCAACTGACTTCCACGCCGTATGCATGTTCCTGCATAAGCAAATCCAGACACAACGGTTGTGATCGCGGTGAGGATCATCAACACATGCAAACCACCATCAAAATCAATGCCATAGCCAGCATTTGCCATCACCACGGCCGCGAGTACAATTTGCATCACGGTGTTCACTTTGCTCACCATCAAAGGATGCATGGTAAGCGAATGTGTGATGGTTTCAAGCAACAACGCACCACCAACAATAGCAATATCGCGAAACACCACCAAAATCACCAACCAACTGGCCATATACCCTTCATAGCCCAAACTGACATATATAGACACCAAGAGCGCCTTGTCTGCTAAAGGGTCTAGGTATTTTCCAAGCTCTGTTTCCATATCAAAGCGCTTGGCAATAAAACCATCTAAGGCATCTGAAACTCCGGCCGCTACAAACAACCAAAACGCATACAGCAACAGGCCTTCCATGATCAACCAAATGGTCAAAGGCACGGCGGCGACACGCAACAACGTGATGATGTTGGGGAGGTTTCGGGTGATTAAA
>Ga0316189_10002270_pt1 | contig 18956 bp, 17 predicted proteins | sample LowCovwburrow_MG_FD_204930 | JGI IMG/M metagenome (GOLD analysis project Ga0316189, IMG submission 204930) | Coastal sediment microbial communities from Maine, United States - Lowes Cove worm burrow | ecosystem: Environmental > Aquatic > Marine > Coastal > Sediment | place: USA: Maine...
GCGTCTATCTGATTTCAAGGTTCGGGTGCTTTCAACCAGGGAGGCAACCGGTGCAGCTGTACGTGTATTGATTGAATCAACCGATGGTAAAAACAAATGGAGCACGGTTGGTGTCTCTACCGATGTACTTGAAGCTGCCTATCGGGCACTCAACGATGCGATTGAATTTAAGCTGATGGTGGATGGTGTAGCTCCACCTTCGATTGCCTGATCCCGGCATGCGCCCGGGTCACAACTGCCAAAGACTGCAGTTCAACCAGGCCAGCTGATTAAAGAGTGGCCCCTGCGAGAGGTGAATATGACACTGAGCAGTAATAAATGTGTGCCCTGCCGTGGTGGTATTCCACCCATGAGTCATGATGAAGCCGTGGCTCTGATGAGTCAGATCGAGGGTTGGGAGTTGCTGGAGGGAAGCACCAAACTTCGCCGTACATTCACCTTCAGAAATTTCATGGATGCACAGAATTTTGCAGTTCAGATCGGAGAAATTTCCGAATCAGAAGATCATCATCCGGACATCAGCTACGGCTGGGGCTACTGCACCGTGCTGTTTTTCACACACAAAATTAACGGTCTGCACGAAAATGACTTCATTATGGCTGCAAAGGTAAACACTCTCTGAATGTCCGCTTTCGGCCAAAAGCGGACATTGGGAACTTAGGCTATAGTGCGATCTTAGGGGATACATTATGAAAATAATTCTATTAATTGTTATGTCTGTTTTGATCTCATGTCCTTCATACGCTGGGAATCAAATAGGCACAAAGCATCAGGGAGAAGTGGATTACTATGCATGGATAGGCTCAATATCATCTGGCCCAATTGAGTGGAAAGAAATGACTGGTGATGAATATGAGAATGCTGATGCGGATACAGTAACAGACCTATTCTATAGAGTAGTGGTAACAAACTCTGAGATTTATAGCACTGTTTATATTGAGGAAATCACTAGAGGGTCAGAAGGTTGTTGTGTGAAACTGGCATCAATCAGAAAAATGGACTTGGATGATTTCAAAAATAAGTTCTCTCTATTAGGAGAAATTTCCGGCTTTAAGCTAATTAGATGGAACTCTCCAAGATCGTTTAACTTTAAAATTGGTGGAAGGGAATTCGTCGCTAAAGGTTTAGGTAATAAGATGTTAGATGTGGATGAGATTCTCCACTCATCTACACCTCGAAATTAGTAATCGTATTTTCGGCTGAATGTCCGCTTTTGGCCGAAAGCAGACGTTCAGGAAATGAAGATTTATCTCAAAAAATCAAGCCAGTTTGTCGTCGGCGATATGGTAGTGAGGGTCTTCCTTGATATTGACCTCAACCAGATCACCAGCCTTCTCAAGCAACAGGCGGCACTCAGCACTCAAGTGACGCAAGTGAAGGTTCTTGCCTGCCTTGGTGTACTTCTCTGCCAAGGAATCAATGGCTTCAATAGCTGAATGATCGGCCACACGGGAATGTGCAAAGTCGATAATGACTTCATCAGGATCGTTTTTCGGATCAAACAGTTCGCCAAAGCGATGGGCTGATGCAAAGAAGAGTGGGCCGTGCATTTCATAGACACGCTCACCACTTTCAAGGTCTTTGGGTACAACATAGATATGTTTGGCATTTTTCCAGGCAAAGACCAATGCTGTTGCAATCACACCAACTACAACAGCAATTGCAAGGTCAGTAGCTACGGTCACACCAGCCACCAGAATACCAACAAACGAATCTTCACGCGGAACCTTATTAAACAGGTTAAAACTGCCCCACTCGAATGTACCAATCACGACCATGAACATTACGCCCACAAGTGCTGCTACCGGAATCATCTCAATCAATGGCGATGCAAAGAGGATAAAGCTGAGAAGGAAAAGTGCTGCTGCAACACCGGAGAGGTTACGCAGGCCACCGGATGAGATATTGATCATCGACTGACCGATCATCGCACAGCCACCCATACCGCTGAAGAAACCGGTTACGATATTGGAGGTTCCCTGCCCGATGCAGACACGGTTGCCATGGCCACGTGTGTCGGTCATCTCATCAATTACGGTCATGGTCAGCAGTGATTCAATCAGACCAATAGCAGCTAGAATCACGGCATATGGGAAGATGATGTAGAGCGTTTCAAAGTTCATAGGTACATCAGCAATATGGAATGGTGGGAAGCCACCACCAATACTGGCGATATCACCGACTGTTTTAGTATCAAGGCCACCAAAAATAACGATTGCAGAGATGGCAGCAATCGCCACCAGGCCGGCAGGTACTGCTCGGGTCATTTTAGGCAGGAAGTGCATAATCGCCATGGTGAGCAATACAAGCCCCAGCATCAGATATAGCGACATACCTGTGAGCCACTCCATGCTGCCATCTGTCAGTTCAACCTGAAATTGCGGCAACTGCGCCAGAAAAATCACGATTGCCAGGCCATTCACAAAACCGAGCATCACCGGATAGGGAACCATGCGGATAAACTTGCCCAGCCTCAAAAGACCGAATCCGACCTGAAGGATTCCCATCAACACTACTGTTGCAAAGAGATACTCAACACCGTGATCAGCCACCAGAGCCACCATCACCACAGCCAAAGCACCTGTTGCACCGGAGATCATGCCGGGGCGACCACCGACAAGTGCTGTGATCAATCCCACCATAAATGCAGCATAAAGACCTGTCAGCGGATGGACACCAGCCACAAAAGCAAAGGCAACTGCCTCAGGAACCAGCGCCAGAGCTACCGTCAGGCCGGACAAAATATCATCTTTCACGCCGGCGGCGTGCTTATAGTAGAGTGCAAACATTGATAACTCCGAAGGTGAAGAAAAGAGAGCGGAACCCTGCCAAAAAATGGTAAATAGTTATACCTTCAATCAATCAGTTGGCAGACCTTGCACTTTACCGATGTCAGTTCGGGTGGTTCACAGTCCAGCCTTGCCAGTGTCAGCCTGCCTCCCCAGACACAACCGGAGTCGAGCCCAAGCACATGTGGCTGATTTTTTACCAACCCTTTAGCAGCCCAGTGGCCATAAACAATTCGACTCTGACCACGCCATGCAAGTTTTTTGTGAGCAAACCATGGCCGCTGTCTGGACGATGCCGGTCTGCTGGCAACTGAGCCCCAGTTAAAGCTTCCAGTGCGTGTGCAGTAGCGGGAGTAGGTAAACACGCCAACAGCAAAGCGGGTTCGACCACCCTTGCCCTTGGCGGGCTCCGTTGCGGGAAGTTTGGCTGAGGCCAGTTTGCGGCAAAACTTTTTCCATCGCTTTCCCTGCAGTTTTTTTTCAATTCTGGAAGCCATTTTTTTTGCTTTTTTCAACGTCCACATCGGGTGCAAGCCGGCATGTACCATACACCAGTTTAGTGATTCATCATGATGCAGCAGTGGCCTTCTCCGTAACCATTCAATCAACTCATCTCTGTCAGGCGCGTGCAGCACATCATGGAATGTATCTCGATCAGAGTGGCGCTTGCCACCTGCAGCAAACTCCAACAGGTGAAGATCATGATTACCCAGCAGGGCAATACAGGAATTGCCGAGAGATTTCAGATAACGGAGTGTTTTTAGCGAGTCAGGACCACGATTCACAAGATCGCCTAGACACCAGAGCTGATCCTTTGCTGGATCAAAACTGGCCTTTTTAAGCACTTTTTTGAGCGGCTTGTAGCAACCCTGAATATCACCCACAGCATAAACGGCCACTGTTATTTTCCGCCGGGGAACAACTGTCTCATCTACCCTCTCTCCTAATAACCAGATGTTTCAAGCCTATGCTAATTGAAATGGAAATGTAGCTCCAGCGACAGATTTGGATGATCAACTGGCATGCATAACATATCTAAAAATATCCTTTATTTGCCAGCGGATAGAAGCTACCCTCGCTGCTATGGGTGAAGCAGATGCATGTCGAAGTTGAACGGGAGCTAATTCAGTCCGGAGCTGTCACCTCCCATGATATTCAGTCTGCCAAAGAGGAGAGCCGGAAAAGTCATGGCTCCATCCTGATCAATCTGCTGGCAAATATCGCTGTCGAGCCCTCCTACACAGTCAGCAAGATACTGGCACAACACTATAAGATCCCGTTGATCTCATTGAATAAGGTTACACCGTCGCCAAAGCTGATGAAGCTTTGTAAATCCGAACAGGCTAGAAAACTTCACTTTCTTCCAATCTCCGAACAGGGAACCAAGATCGTGGTTGGCATGGTTGATCCGGTCGATCTTAATTTCATCGATGAAATCAGGGCAATTTACCAAAAATCGATTCAGCCTGTCTTTATTGGCAAGGATGACTTTGAACGAAATTTTTACCGCTTCTTCAGGCAAGGTATTGAAAGGCCTGCGGAGGGCAAATCTCTACTGGATACCCTGACGCTGAAACGAACAGCACTGGGGCACGAACAGGCAGAGACGGCTGAGAAAAGTGTGGCGGCAAAAAAGTTTACCTCCCAGATTATTTCAAAAGCACTCAACTCCGGTGCTTCCGCACTCTATATCGAACCACAACAGGATGAGTCGCAGATCAGCCTACTGATTGATGGCGGCAGCTACGATCTCTGCAAGCTATCTATCCCCAACCATAAGGCGATTGTCGAAGCTGTTATGGAGCTGGCAAAAATGGATGCTTCAAACAGCGGCGTAGATCAACGCAGCCGACGTCGTATCAAGTTCCGGGATCAGGAGTACACCCTTATTTACAGGGTCTCCCCCACACCCAACGGCGACAGCGTTGCCATCTACATCATCGATTCACGCCTCGACAACCTGACAATTGAAGATCTTGATCTTCAGGATGCGTCCGTTGAGCAGATCAAAACAGTTTTTACTGACCCGGGAATTTTTCTGCTCACCGGCGGTAACGGCACCGGAAAATCTACTACGCTACAGGCATTGGCCCGTTACGCCGCAACCCTGAAGGCACGCACCTTCACCATTGAGGATATCGTCAGACAAAAAATCGATGGCATTCAACAGCTCCAGGTCAAATCAGGAGGCCCATCCAAGGCTGCCATCCTGAGTTCGCTACTCTCGCGCAAGATCGATATTGTCATGATTGACGAGGCCGACAAAGAGGTGCTTCCCGTTGCAGTGGAAGCAGCCAGCAAGGGGTGTCTGGTAATCCTCTGCCTTCCTGCCCTTGGTATCAGGCTGGCCCTATCCAGACTGCTCTGCTCAGATATCTCCCGCTCCAAACTCGCCTCTTCGCTGAAGCTGGTCTACAACCAGCGAATCATCCGCAAGCTATGCCCGTCATGTAAAACGCCGGCATCACTGCATCCGTCTACCATTGCTCAGTGGAAGATTCCAAAATCGCTTTCACTACACAGTAGCAAGGGTTGCGATGCCTGCAGCCATACCGGCTATCAGGGCACCATGCCACTGGCCGAGCTGCTTCCATTTAATGAGGAGCTTGAATCACTGGTCAATCAGGGAGCATCCGGCCCCGAGATTGTTGAAGAGGCACGCTATCAGGGAATGCTGACCCTTTTTGAACAGGGTATTAACCGCTCCATTGACGGCATCACATCACTGGAAGAGGTGCTTGCCACACTGCCAAGCGATGAAGCCTTTGATATCAAAGCGAGAATGAAGTTTGGACGCATCATGCCGATGCAGAGAGAGGAGTTTTCTGCTCCGGCCGAAGCGACAGAGAGTGATAATAAAACAGAATCTGAAGCCGCTTCCATCTCACTCTCATCAGGAGAGCCAGCTAAACCCTCGATAGAAGAGAGTCACGTCTCAATCTCATTAGATGAAGCGACTAAGTCCTCTGCTGAAGATGGTCAAAACTCCATCACATTCTCCGATATGGCTACGCCAGCCGCGGAGAAGCCTGCAATTATCAAAGAGGAGGAGAAGCCAGTCTCTCCCGCCCCTGCAGTTAAGCAGAGTGATGATAGTGCAAAGTCCGCCATTCTTCTGGTAGATGACTCACCTGTTACACTTGAGTTCACCCGTCATATCCTCGAGGTCTCAGGCCATTTCAGTGTTGATACGGCAGAGACAGCCATGGATGCATTGGAGATGCTTCAGCAGAAGCAGTACCACCTCGTTATTACCGACCAGGAGATGCCTGAACAGACAGGACAGGAGTTTATCGAAAACATTCGCCAACACCCCTCTCTGAACTGCGTTGGAACTATCCTGTTAACCGGTAACCTCAATGAGATGCTGGCTTTGGGAGGCGGTGCCGATGGCTATATCAGCAAGCCGACAGACCCGGAACTTCTGGTAGCGCGGGCAAAATCTATATCCGATATTTACAGACGGCTGTCTGGTGCTGCTCCGCTGCAGTCGACACCTGCACCGGAAAACAGTTCCGATAAAACCGGAAAGGTTGAGTTTACAGAGGCTGACATGGCCAAAATCTCAAGCTTTGAACTGGACGCAACCATGAACGGAGCTCTGCCAAAACAGCAACCCGAACCGGTTAAAGAGGAGAGTACCGAGAAGAGTGAGGAGGAGTCGGAGTTCGATAGTCTCTTCAAGTAGCCCTGTCAGAATCGTTTTTTTCATGTTCTGTTTCTGAAGCCTCTTCAATCTCAGCTTCGCCCTCCCCCTTCTCTTCAATGATATCTTCACCTTCTAAATCTTCATCCCCGGAACCTTCATCTTCAGCAGCAGCAATGGATTGGGAAAAACTGTAAAGCGTGTTCTGCCCCTTCACACTGTAGTTGACCAGGCGCTCTATATTTTTCATCAACTCAATCAGCGTCAGCATATGACGGACGGCAAGTTTGCCGGTTGTACCCAGTCTGAGCAGTTTGGCCTTCACCAGTTCATAGCTTCGTTCCAGACCCTCAAGCGTTGCAGACTCCTGAATCAGTGTCTGTTCATCTCTCGCCGGCTGCTGGATGCTCTCCAGAATCGATATCGCCAGACGACGATTCTCCGCCAGCACCTCGTCGACATCCTCGGAGATTGTCGAAACCTTTTTGCTCTGTCTTATATCAATCTCCTGCGCCAGTTCGCCAACATCGGAGAAATAGCGGGTGGCAGCCATGGAGAGCGGTAGTGCCTCTGCAATTTCGTCTGGAAGGTCGGAACGGCGCAGTTCGGAGGTGAAATCAGCCACTGCATCGATCAGCCTGTCCATTACAAAGCGGTCAGTCGCCAGTCGTGGGCTCAGGCTCGCTTCGGTATTAATCGCATCCTCCGCCATCCGGATGGAGATTGTTTGAATGCGCTCAAGTTCTTTGCTCAGCGCCTCGTGGGCCAGTGACGGTGTTCCAAGCAGGGTTTTGTCCAGGTATTTCGGGCGTGCCTCATCCTCTTCGGCAGCCTTAAAGCGCTGCTTCAGGTATCTCACCAGCTTTCCTGTAATGGGCCACATCAATGCAATACCAAGCAGATTGAAGATGGTATGAAACAGCGCCAAAAATGTTGCCGGTCCACCCTCCATGCCTGATTGCTGTTGAAATAGATCAATAGCCATCAAAATAAATGGCAGAATCACCAGCGCAACAACCCCTGTTACAAGATTGAAGATCACGTGGCCGGCAGCCACACGACGCGCATTGGGGGTTGCCCCGATCGCTGCCAGTGCGGCTGTCGATGTCGTACCTACATTGGCGCCAATCACCAGGCATGCAGCTGCCGGTAGTGCTACCACGCCACCCGCTGCAGCGGTCAGAGTGATGGCGATTGCAGCACTGGAGGATTGCATGATCAGTGTCATCAGAAATCCGACGCCAACAAAGACAACAAGCCCGGTAATGCCGCCCTGTTGCAGTGCATCGAATACGATCAGGCTCTCAAGCCCTGCAAACCCCGATTTCATCAGATCGATACCGAGAAAAAAGAGACCAAATCCTGCGACTGCTTTGCCGATAGCTGGGTAGCGGCCATGTTTGGCAAACAGCGTCATCAGCATACCGATACATATGGCTGGCAGTGCAAATGCCTTGATCTGGAAGCCAAAGCCGATGATGGCCACAAGCCAGCCAGTCATGGTGGTCCCCAGGTTGCTGCCATAGGCAACCCGGATTGCCTGGGTAAGGTTGAGCAGGCCGGCATTCACAAAACCGATTGAGGCTACAGTCACGGCACTTGAAGACTGCACCATGGAGGTGATCAGAGCGCCGGAGAGAATGCCTCTGAGTGGCGTACGGGTGGATTTTTTAAGAATCTGGCGAAGCGACTTTCCTGCCGACATCTTCAATCCATCGGTCATCATCTGCATACCAAGCAGAAAGAGTCCGATACCGCCAGCAAGGCCTGTAAAAATCTGCCAGGTCAATGAACACTCCTTATAATCTTGAACAGAAACCACATGAGGCTTCCTATCTATTGTAGATTTCACCTGACCGGTAAGCAATCGTCATAACCACTATATTATCAATGAAGACGCACTCTTCTCTTCCGACCCTTGCAACACGCTCTCTTCTGCCATAGAAGCGTTTATGGCCATCAAATCGACTATTTTCAAAGCCGATATTCAGATCACCGATCTGGATCGGCACTACTACCAGGATCACTCCCTCACCCTAGCCCGTCACCCATCCGAGAATGACGAGCGGATGATGTTGCGTCTGCTGGCCTTTGCGCTGCATGCAAGCAGCTCCATGGGCTTCACCAAGGGAATAAGCTCGGAAGATGAGCCTGACCTGTGGCAGAAAAGCCTGAGCGATGAAATTGAGATCTGGATTGATCTGGGGCAGCCAGATGAGAAACGCATTCGCAAAGCGTGCGGTCGGGCAGAAACTGTATTGATCTACACCTACAACTATCGCAGTGCCAAAGATTGGTGGGCACAGATTCAAAACAGGCTATCCCGTTTTGATAACCTGACAGCAGTTGTCGTTCCCGATGAAGCCGTTCAGGCGATGGGCAATATGGCTCAGAGAGGTATGCAGTTACAGTATACGATTCAGGATGGTGAAGTGCTGCTTAGTGACGGCAAAACATCGGCCACCATCGTCCCTGAGCCACTACGCTCCATCTGAATCTCCATCCAGATTTTTAGCCTCTCTCCACCCATGGATGTACCCCAGGGCACCCTCTCTTACGCAAACGCAATTCACCTTGGGTGGCTTTAGTAAGCAACATGGATTTCGCAAATTCATGCTGCGTGAAAAGGCGAAGGGCAGGAAGCCCAAAGCCGTATCTAATCAACTCCTTCAGTTGAATTCAGGGCTTGCAGCAGTGCCGGAACAAAGCCGGACATCTCAGCCGACATGATGGCAAAATCAGCATCAAACTGGGCGGCCTCATCACCGCTTGCATCGGCATTCTCAATCAACTCATCACCATAACGAATACGGCGAATTGAGAGATCATCATGCAGCACAAAAGAGAGTCTCTCCTGCCAGCTCATTGCCAATCGGTGAACCCGCTTTCCCGAACTTACATGGGCATGGATCTCTTTCGATGCCAGATCGACATGTTTGCAGCGAATCACACTGATTGATTCACCGGCCGCCCGAAGCTCCACTTCATCCTCAACATCAAACCCTTCAGGAAGACTCTCTTCACTGAGCAGCCACTGGGTCATCGCCGATTCGGGAGAAATATTGGTCTGCGGCAGAACCACATTCAGTGTTCCCAACGTCTTTCGAAGCAGTGCAACCAGCTCTTCAGCCTTTTTAGCTGAGGCCGCATTGACAATCAGCCACGAGTTTTTCGGATCAATGTACGCGAAGGTATGGCTCGCCTTGACCAGCGCCCGCGGCAGCAGCTCCTGCATCAGTTGATCCCTGATGTCTGCGCGCTCCTTACGTCCAACAGGACGGCCAGCCTGCTGTTCAATCTCAAAAGCCTTCTCTTCCACCTGTTCGCGAAGCAGAGAGGCCGGCAACACTTTATCCTCACGACGCAGGCAGATCATCAGCCTGCCATCGGTCTCATGCACCAGCATCTGACCATCCAGACCCAACGGCTTCACCCACCCCTCGCAGGCAAGCTCCATCTGCCCGCAACTTCTGGCCTTTCTCGATTCCAGAGCCTCGTGGAGCTTCTGGCCCGTCATCAAAAAAGGCTCTTCAAAACGGTAAAAATGAATGTTTCTAAACCACATGGCGTTATCTGTCCTGGATATGAAGGTATGAGCCTGAAGCGGCCCGGGCAGCAATGTATCAATTCACCACTGCATCTCAACTGATCTTTTACTAAGTCTGTCTGTTTATCGTTTCCCGGCTTTCCAGACGTCATTGAGGCGGATGCCGTCATCCTCAAGTGTGATCTGTCTGCTCTTGTAGAGTGAGCCGATCGCCTTCTTGAACATCCCCTTGCTGATGCCAAACATCGAATCAATCACCGCTGGCGGGCTCCTGTCTGTCACACCGACAAAACCACCCTCAGCCTTTAACACCTTTAGCACAACTTCGACGCCATCATCAATCTTCTCGTGCCCCTTGATATGCAGCGTCACATCAATTTTTCCATCATCCCGGATATTCTTGATATAGCCGCTGATCTTCTCACCACGCTTGAGCGGGCGCACCACCTCATGATTATGCAGCAGTCCAAAATGGGAGTTGTTGATGATCACCTGATAACCGAGATCGGTTTTGTTGGATACAAAAAGGTCAACCTGCTCACCCGGTTCAAAATCGTCTTCCGATTCGCGGTAGAGAAAGTCATCCAGCCTGGTCGATGCAACAATGCGATTGCTCTCCTCATCAAGATAAACACCGACCACGTAGCGTTTGCCCTCTTCCATCTTGTGCGTCTGCTCGGAAAACGGCACCAGAAGATCTTTTGGTAGACCCCAGTCGAGGAATACACCTGTAGCAGTCACCGAAATCACTTTCAGGCAGGCAAACTCTCCCACCATCACATAGGGAGTCTCGGTGGTGGCGATGATACGGTCTTCCGAATCGCGGTAGATAAACACCTCGATCTCATCACCGATATTGAACGATTTGGGTTGGTAACGAACGGGAATAAGAATCTCACCCAGATCATCGCCATCAAGGTAGAGGCCAAAATCGACCTCCTTGACCACTTTCAGGCTGTTCAGCCTGCCAATTTCAACCATGACTTACTCTGGAAACTCTCATAAGCAGCCGATTCTGCATGGTTCTCGCAGAGCTTTATATAGTCAATTCAGAATTGTGATAGAGGGGGTGAAAAAATGAAGGAAAAACTGTTTCAGCGATCCTTCAGCCAGCTACATCAGCACCTGCAGATTGAATACAAAAGGGTTACTTCTGTCACCGAAGCTGAGCAGATGTTTCCCCACTGTCAGAGGAGCTACCGCATCGGTTTTTCCGTAGCCAACACGCTCATCATTAAGCTCACAATAGTCTCCATAATGCACTACACGCAACTGCAGTCCGCCATCTTCCGAAGTCTCAATAATAACATGCTCTTCACGGACAAGCTGACTGCATCCGGCCAGCTTTACATCGATGCGTTTGGGTTCACGAAACAGATCAGTCACACTTTGTGGCGGACGGATGGCCCCGAACACCCATGGCAGATGACTCACCATGCGCGGCTGATTACATAGTGCCTGCCTGGCCGGAGCATTAACGCCTTCAAGCTTGGCGTAAGAGACAAATGTATCGTCAAGATCGTATGGATCCTCTTCTATCAGCGCGGTTCGCAATCTGGAGAAGAGTGCTGCCAATAGTGGTGTTAAGCGGCTTCCCGGCCCGTTGACCAATCGAATCAGAGCCCCCTGATCAATCACTTCAACTTCACCATCGGTCAGTGCTGTAACTGTAGCGGTTCGTTGGTGAGCGAGTCCTGCAAGGCCAAGCTCTCCGACAATTTCGCCGGCCTGAAGTGTAAACACCTCAACCTCGCCATTGCGCTTTTTCAGGTGCACTTCCAGCCAGCCGGATTTGATCAGATAGGCAACACTATCCCTGTCTCCCCTGCCGATCAGGGTATCGCCCTCTTTGAATGTCATGATATTTGCCATATCGCCCCTCGCACAGTCACGTTTATCGTCGAAACATGCAGTTTCAGCCAGTTGCACCTATCACGCTGTGTCGAATATCACACTGCCAGCTCATTTCGCCTGCCAATCGGTAAGAAACTGAAGAATCGACTCAATCGCCTCACGTTTTTTCATGTCACCACGCGGCAGAATGAAATCGGCACACTGCTCGTAGAGCGGATAGCGAATCTCCGCCAGCTGCTGAAGCTTTTTCAGCGTTTCGCCGGCCGCAATCAGGGGGCGGTTATTATCCCCATCAATTCGTCTTGCAAGAAATTCAGGGGAAGCCTTTAACCAGATCACCGGCGGATGCTCTTTTAACAGCTTTCTGTTCTCTTCGCGCAGAATCGCGCCACCACCAGTGGCAATCACACCGTGGCGGCCGAGCACCTCATTTAGCGCTTTGCTCTCCAGGTCACGAAATCCCTCCTCACCCTGCTCAGCGAAGATTTCCGGAATACTCTTTCCCGCCTTCTCAACAATATAATTGTCCAGATCAATCAGCGCAGTGCCAAAATGTTTTGCCAGACGTCTACCGATACTGCTTTTTCCTGAGCCCATCAATCCAATGAGAACCGGAGATATCTGATCACTGTTTCTGTTAGCCATATATTACTCTCTAATCCCCCATACCAAGCTTCGCCAGTCGATTCATCATCCTCACCAAAAGCGGTCGATAAATCAATGCAGCCTGACTCCCTCTGCAACTTCTTTCACCAATAACCTGCTCTGAATTAGGAGGTTAAGCCAATACCCGGCATGCATCTGAAAAAAAACCATCAAGATTCATGCCAACAGGGCCCGCTGACCTCTTTTATCCACCGCTCCACATCTGAATCTCATTTATATCAACTTATTAATCACTGTTATATTACTTCTATAGGATATGTATCCTAACCAACTGTTTCATATGTATATTTTATACTGCCTAATAATTAGGCATGTGACCTGCGTGATAGATGCCGCATTGAAACCAGCCGATCCAGCCGAGTTTGTCCACAACATTATCCACAGGCATTGTGGATAGCTGGGATGAGCCTTTTAAGACAACCATTTAGAACGATTTGGGCGCGGCCGGAGCCAGTCCGGAGCTCTGCTGCTTGCCAATATATGACCTGAGTCACAGCTGTAGCCGCGGGACCATTTTATCGTTGGCTGCCGATTCAAGGAGTGTATTATGACTGCAAACCAGTTTCTGTCCTATCTGAGCAATATCGACTGGCAAACTGCATTTGAGTGGTACCTGATTCATATGGACAGCGCCCACCTTATTCAGGCGTGGGAGATGGGCACTCCCTTCTCACAGGATCAGTGGATCACAATTTTGCTGATGTCACTGCACCTGCTTCTGCTGCTCTCCCTCACTGCTCTGTTCATCAAACGATACCGTGAGATCCTGTTTCGTGCCTGGGTTGAAAAGAGACGCTCACAGATCAGCAGCAGAGAGCCAAAAGAGGTTCAGATAAACCTTGAGGCCAAGGTGACCGACTCCGCCTGCCTGAAGCAGGCCTATAATCTTCATCGGGTTGCCATGTATGCACAGGCCCTGAAGAAGTATGAGCAGGCCTTTGAATCCTCACCGTATGAGATCAACACCTATCTGGTAGGCATTAAGATCATCTCTGAAATGGATGAACCCTACAGGCCGTTTGTTCAGTTTTTTCAGGGTGTACTGACAAACCTGCACGAAAAACAGCCTGCGATCTGGCAGGAGGTTGCCAAATATGGTCAGCAGAAGGCGCCTGATCTGGATCGGTGGCAACTTGCTGCATAACAGGCAACAGATCTAACCAAGGCGTACTCGACTCAATATCGACAGTTTCTGGCTGTAGCAGCCACTAACGTCTACGCTAGCTGACATCCATATCAATTTTATGGCATTGCATGCGGGGTAGTGAATGAAGTTTAGAGATTGGATCATGAAACGAAACCCGATTTTCGGAAGCCACTGGCAACGAATCGGGCTTCTGAGGATCATGCCGGCTGCTCTGGCCATGTATGCGACGATACCGGCATATATATTCCTGCACATCATCTGCATCAAGCTGCTCTACAACTCGGTTCTCTGCCCTCTTCTCAGAGTTGAGCCGATCAATCTGAAAAACTATATCGTTTTTGACCGGCATATTATTTCAGAGCTCTCGTTTACCGGCAGGTTTCACTGTGCTTATTGTGAGTATGCCAATGGCCTCTGCGTGGCCACAGGCGCCCTGCTCACCCGGATATCGACCGAGGCCGAAGCTCCGGCCAATCCGCTGCTCAGCGTCATCACACTGCCGCTCTACCTCTTCACCTCGCTGCTCACCGCTCTGACCCAATCAATCAGCAATCTCTTCTACAATATTGTCATGGCTCCCCTTCTCGGCCTGCACACAGTCTCAATCAAAGAGTCCTACACCATTATGAAAGAGGCCGATTTTGGTGATCGATTTACAGCGTTTGGAAAAATCGGCCGCAGCTTTCTGCGCTTTGCAAACAGCAGCACACTTATTCTGGCCAATTCGCTGGAGCAGGTGGAGTCGCAGTGGTGCCCGATCAAACATCTGGCTACGCCGCCTGAGACGGTATTGCCTGAACACCACGCCTTTTTTATTGATCGTTGTGACTTGTGTAAAATGAGGAAGGTGCTCTGCACCGAGGGGAGCGTCTCTCCCCGAAAACCGACCTGGTAGAGCAAAAAGATGGTAATGGGATTGTTGATGAGTAAGGAAGCCAAATACTGAAAAGACAGACCCAGCATAGTACAGAATTAGTGCTTAATGGGCTCTACCCCCTTTAAATCATGAGTACGGCCTAATGGTGTAAATAGGTAACATAGCGGGAGTTCCGGAAAATTGATATCTGCCAACTAGAAATATCTGAATCCATATCATCCCGATCTGGATTCATAAGATTATTCTCGCCATCCGAGTGATTGAGCCAGCATAGATGCCCAATTTCGTGAGCTAATGTAGTTGTCTTTGGGTGATTATCTATCGTGCAATAGTTATTCAGCACCGGAATTGCGCAGCCAGATTTTTCACCATTATCGATACTGGTAATAACAAAAGCAAAGATTGGCTCTCCATAGCCAAGGAGATCTGCAATGATACTGGTAGCGCTCGAAACAGTGTAGGTTGAATGTTCTTCATAGTAATCCGCAGCATCGCCAAACGCGTCACCTGCTCCACAATTAGAACCCAGCGCATAAATAGGAGCAGGTTCTTCGATTACATTCACCATATCATCTACAACAAGATGCGGTGTGTGAAGCTCAACATTCATTTTGTCCTTTAAAATCTTCCTGGTCTCATCTGCCCATCGTTGAACCTCAGAAACCGTTTGAACTGGTCGATTTTTTGGATCGGTGAGAATGAATATCTTAAGTCGTAAATATTTCGTTGGTCGAATTCCAACTAATGATGCAACAAAATCCAGCGCACCAGCGACACGATGAGAAATGGCCTTAACAACACGAACGACGGCCTTAACAGCTTTCTTTAATTTTTTCTTTACTTTCTTCTTTAATTTTTTAAACCAACCCATTACGCCCTTCCTTAGGAGACACCCCAAAACCAACCCCTAACATATATAAAGGTCATTATGTGCTTTATGTCAAACTCTGCCATTATACTAACTGGGGATTTTTGAAAAAATATTGGCAACGCAATCAAACAAACAAACATATCAATAAAACGGCTATGCTTAATCCTATCAAAATAAATTATATTCTTTCTGAAAAGCGCAATCATTCCAACAATCAGCTACACTGATTACAGTGGAGAAATGGATGTATAACAAAGCTAAGTTCTGGGACACGATTGCAGAAAAATATTCAAAGCAGCCGATTGCCGATGAAGCAGCGTACCAAAAGAAGCTTAAGATCACACAGGAACTGTTCACACCCGATATGAAAGTGCTTGAGATCGGTTGCGGCACGGGCTCTACCGCCATTATTCACGCCCCGTTTGTAACACATATCCGTGCCACTGATCTCTCCTCGAACATGATTGATATCGCGCGGTCCAAAGCTGCCAATGAGGGAATTGGGAACATCACCTTTGAGGTGGCATCCTGTGATGAGATTAACGAGCCCGATCAGAGCCTCGATATCGTGCTGGGGATGAGCATCCTGCATCTGCTGGAGAACAGGGATGAGATCATTGCCAAGGTTTACCGGATGCTGAAGCCGGGCGGAGCCTTTGTCAGCAGCACGGTATGCCTTACCGGTATCATGAAATTGTTAAAGCCGGTCATCCCGATTGGTGCACTATTCGGAAAGATGCCGCAGTGCGTTAAGTTTTTCAGTGCTCAAGAGCTTGAAAAAGCCCTGACTGATGCCGGTTTTGTGATTGATTACCAGTGGCAACCGGGCAAAAACAAAGCTGTGTTTATCGTAGCGAAGAAGCCCGGATAGGCCATTCCCTGCTTTTAACCATTTGACCGCAAAAAGATCAAAATTCTGCAATATAAATCGGCAGGACAAAAAGGCAGGAAAGCCGTTTGGACGATGTAAGTCGCCCTTGGGCGAGAACCATGGACGGTTCGAGTCAGAGCCGATTTCATGGCATGCATCCGTGCATGCCCCCAGAGGCGCTTTCGCGTGTAATTGAGCTATCTTGCTCAATTATAGACGGTCTTCCCGCCCTCAGGTGAGGGTCATGGAGAAGGAGAGTCCGTAAAGCGGACGAGAAGCTGACCTGGGCCATGACCCGAATCAATCTTTTGCCCATATATGCATCACTTTGTAAAACAAAAAACAAACAGCTAGGGAAATTGATTAAGTAATGTAATTATTCATCAATACATGAGAAGCCATCTATGAATGTTGAATATTTAACTGATGTTATCATCCTGCTATCGGCTGCAGTGATTGCTGTACCACTATTTCAATCACTACGCCTCGGCGCCATTCCTGGCTTCCTGGTCGCAGGCATCGTATTGGGTCCATCCGGGCTGGGATACATTGAAAATTATGATGAAATCACACATCTCGCCGAGTTGGGCGTGGTTCTTCTGTTGTTTGTCATTGGCATAGAGATCAACCCATCCCGCCTCTGGAAGATGAAGGGGCTGGTATTAGGTCTCGGAACACTCCAGGTATTGATAACCGGTGGACTAATCACAATTGTTGTCCATGAACTGCTTCACTCTTCATGGAAAGTTTCACTTCTGATCGGGCTGGCACTGGCGCTCTCCTCTACAGCTTTTGTACTTCAACTGCTAACAGAGAAAAAACTACTCTCTTCAGAATATGGCAAACCATCTGTCGCTGTATTGCTGTTGCAGGACCTGGCAGTGGTCCCGCTTCTGGCTTTAGTATCATTGATAGCAGCGCCGGAACTGACCATCGCAGAAGATGTTTTTTATGCGCTGGCTGAAACACTCATCATTCTGCTGCTCATTGTTGCCGTAGCCCGATACATCTTAAATCCCCTGTTTAAAGCGCTCGCCCGGTTCAGCTCTCCTGAAATATTTACCGCGTTAGCTCTATTGCTGGTATTGGGCACCGCACAAATCATGGAGAACGTTGGCCTCTCCATGGCTATGGGAGCATTTATCGCAGGCCTGCTGATTGCCGACTCTTCATATCGCCACCAGATTGTTGCCGAGGTTCAACCCTTCAGGGGCCTGTTACTCGGGCTGTTTTTCATGTCGATGGGCATGTCACTGAACCTTACCCAGTTCTTAGATAGCCCTATGGTTCTTCTGCTTATTGCGATTGGATTAATGGGTGTGAAATTCATCGCCCTTTGGCCACTGGCACGCATATTCGGCATCAAAAACAGAGCATCGATTTCAACCGCCCTGCTTCTTGCGCAAAGTGGTGAGTTTGCCCTGGTGCTGTTTGCTCTGGCGAAAGGCACGGGGATTATAGATGACACGCTGTTCCAGCAACTTCTTGTCATTGTCATGCTAAGCATGCTGGCAACTCCTGCATTGGACAGACTGGCCCACAAACTCTCTTTGAAGAGTGACAGAGGTGATGCAACGACAGCTGATATAGATCTGGTCATACCAGACCGGGAGGCAAGCCCGATTGTTCTTGCCGGCTTTGGGAGGATGGGTCACAGAATCGGTTATATCCTGGAGCTAATGAAAGTTCCTTATGTAGCCATTGATACAGATGCATCGCTTGTAGATCGCGAACGTCTGGATGGAAAACCGGTCTATTTCGGAGATGCTCAACGCCCTGAAGTGTTAAGGAACATCGGCGCTGAACACGCCCCACTCGTTATTGTATCCATTGATGATTTTGAGGCGACAGAGCGCGTTGTCTTCACGCTTCATTCCGCTTTTCCAAACACACCTGTTTTTGCACGTGGACATGATCATAGCAAGTGCACAGAGCTCAAAAATGCCGGCGCACAATTCACAGTATCAGAGACACTTGAAGCCAGCGCAGAGCTTGCCCGTACTGCCTTGCTACAAATGGGTGCCGAAGAGCCTGAGGTAGCCGTTGCATTGGAAGACTTCCGGAAAAACTATTACGAACGCATCAATAAAGAGAAACTCTAGCTTCACATTTTTCCCAAGAAAAAAGGGCCTAAAAGGCCCTTTCACCTGATGCTAAGCAATAGCTTTATGAGCAAGTAAGGCGAAATCTAACATCAAGGGGCTCCACAAATGGTGGTAAGTGAAAAGCTTTATCACTTTCCCCATTTATGCAGTTATAATTAACTTTAAGGCCCTTTGGCACACCAATCTCATGATCTCCAAAAACTGCATACGGCCTTATTACATCTGTACACTCTTTGACTCCATCACACTGAGTAGAGAACCAATCCGTTACATCCTTTTGAACTCTATTTCCGTATGTTGCTTTTGTGACTGATATTATTTCAGTATTTTCGTCTTCTGGCGGCTTTTCTGGTGATTGACCTGCAAGCCAAAAACCACCAACAATGACCACGAGAGCTAATGAATAGAGCATCTTAACAGCCAGACGAGCATTATCTGAAATCACATGCCTCTGCTTCATAATTAAAGTCACTACGCTTGCAAATACCAGCAGTCCAAAACCAACCAGAACTAGCGGTTCTTTCAGATATTCAATCCATGCATCAAAACCAGTCATAATCTCTCCCCCATTTTGGCAGTTCAG
>Ga0316189_10002271_pt1 | contig 18953 bp, 18 predicted proteins | sample LowCovwburrow_MG_FD_204930 | JGI IMG/M metagenome (GOLD analysis project Ga0316189, IMG submission 204930) | Coastal sediment microbial communities from Maine, United States - Lowes Cove worm burrow | ecosystem: Environmental > Aquatic > Marine > Coastal > Sediment | place: USA: Maine...
AATTCTTCAAGCTTTAGCAGAACAATCTCGAATAGTTAGATTACCTTTGAACAAAATTGGTTCTATTAATAAAATAAATAAGGCTTATTCATTTTTAGAACAAGAGCATGAAAGAGCACCTAGTGCTGAAGAAATTGCCAACAACCTAGACCTTACATTAAGTGAGGTAAAACAATCTATGAAGATTTCTGGCAGGCATGTTTCTATGGATGCGCCTTTAAAAGACGGTGAAACATTTAGTTTGTACGATGTTGTAAAATCAAATGAATCGCCTAGACCAGATAATGATTTAATGAAAGACTCTTTAAATACTGAGTTAAATAGAGCATTAAACACATTATCTGAAAAAGAGGCAGAAGTAATACGAAACTATTACGGCATAAGTAAAAAGCAACCTATGAGCCTTCAAGAAATAGGTAAAACGTTTGGTTTAACACGCGAACGCGTAAGACAAATAAAAGAAAAAGGGATTCGCAGATTGCGACATACCTCAAAAAGTAAAGTATTAAAAACGTATTTAGGATAGTCCTAAAACAACAAAAAAAAGATTTATATGTTAAAAATTATTATTAAAGACGGCGAAAACATAGAACGCGCTTTAAAACGTTACAAAAGAAAACACAGAAACATTAAAGTAATGCAGAATTTAAGAGAGGGACAGTTTTTTACAAAACCTTCTGTTAAAAGACGCCGTGAAATTCAAAAAGCAGAATACATCCAAAACTTAAGAGACCAAGAAGACGTTTAATCTTTAGTTTAAACAACGTATATAAATCCCATTTACAATAATATTGTGAGTGGGACTTTTTAGTTTATACTAACATTAACCACTAAACCTTCATTTGCTCGAACATTAAAAACCGTATCGTCTTCAAAAATCAAGTATTGCCCTTTAATACCAACAAGTTTTCCAGAATACTGTTGTTGCTTAATAATATTTAAACTTTTTGGTTTTTCGGGGTATTTATAAACAGGAAACTCTAAGTTAGTTTCAGTATTATTTTCAATAAAATAATCTAGAGCTTCATCTGGAATATATTGCTTTAAGCGATTTCGCCACTCTAGTAAATTTTCATCTTCAATATCGTTTTTAAGCATTTTTCGCCAATTGGTTTTATCGGCTACATAATTTTTCAGCGCCACTTCTGTAATACCTGCAAGATAACGGTTTGGGACTTCAACAATTTCAATAGCTTCATGTGCCCCTTGGTCTATCCAACGTGTTGGCACTTGCTGCTTTCTGGTAACACCAACCTTAACATTACTAGAATTTGCCAAATACACAATATGTGGTTGTAGTTGTACTTTTTTTTCAAACTCTAAATCGCGATCTTCTTTACCTAAATGTGCCGTACTTAATTCGGGGCGCATAATCCAATCTGCTGCTTGTGGCACTTCAAAGAAGCATTGTTTATCAAATCCTTGTCTGTAAATAGGCTTGTCTAAACCACAATTTAAGCATTGATATTTAACAAATTGAATGCTTATGGTTTTGTTTAGCAACTGATTCATGTTTATAAAATCATTTTCAAATATTAAATAATATTGAATGGGTTGTGAAAACTCAGTTTCCATTTTTGTTAAAACACCTTGGTAGTTCATAAAAAAATATCTTACTTTTAAAAACTTAAAGATAAAATAAATATGCCAATACCCTTAGTGAATTCTATTGCTTCTTGGTTTCTAAAAAAACGATTTCATCAAATCGAATTATTTTTAAAATACCCTAACGAAGTACAGAACGAATTACTTTTAAGTCTTTTAGATTTTGCCAAAAACACTGAATTTGGTAAAACCTATGATTTTACTTCGATAAAAGACTATAAAACTTTTGCAGAACGTATCCCTATAAATAATTATGATGTTTGGCAGGATGATATAGAGCGTGCAAGAAGTGGTGAAAACAATATTTTTTGGCCCACACCCATAAAATGGTTTGCAAAATCTAGCGGTACAACTCGTGCTAAAAGCAAATTTATTCCTGTTAGCCCAGAATCTTTAGAAGATTGCCATTACGCTGCCAGCAAAGATTTACTTTGTATGTATTTAAATAACAATGAAAATTCTCAATTATTTACTGGTAAAAGCCTGCGTTTAGGCGGCAGTAAAGATTTGTATAAAGAAAACGGAACGGTTTACGGAGATTTATCAGCTATATTAATTGATAACATGCCTTTCTGGGCAGAATTTAGTAGCACACCTAGTAGTAAAGTATCGTTAATGAGCGATTGGGAATTTAAAATGCAAGCCATTGTAGATGAAACTATAAATGAAAATGTTACTAGTTTAGCTGGTGTTCCGTCATGGATGTTGGTACTATTAAATAATGTTTTAGAAACCACAGGAAAGCAAAGTTTGCACGATGTTTGGCCTAACTTAGAAGTGTATTTTCATGGCGGTGTTAGTTTTACACCTTATGTCGATCAGTATAAAAAAATACTTCCTAAGAATAACTTTAAATATTATGAAATTTATAATGCTTCGGAAGGTTTTTTTGCGATTCAGGATCAAAACAATTCAAGTGAATTGTTATTAATGCTTGACTATGGTATTTTCTACGAATTTATTCCTATGAATGTATATGCATCTTCTGAAGAAAAAGCCATTCCATTAAGCGAAGTAAAGCTCAATCAGAATTATGCGGTTATTATTACCACTAACGCCGGTTTATGGCGCTACAAAATTGGAGATACTGTTAGGTTTACTTCATTAAATCCGTATAGAATAAAAGTTTCAGGCAGAACAAAGCACCATATTAATGTTTTTGGTGAAGAACTAATTATTGAAAATGCAGAGGATGCTTTAAAAAAAGTTTGTAAACGTACAAAAGCAGAAATTGTAGATTATACTGCAGCTCCTATTTTTATGAAAGATAAAGAAAAAGGAGCGCACGAGTGGTTAATTGAGTTTAAAACACCCCCAAAAGACCTTAATTATTTTAATGAATTATTCGACAATGCTTTAAAGGCATTAAACTCGGATTACGAGGCAAAACGTTATAATAATTTAACGCTTAATAAACCCAAAATACATGTGGCACGTCAGCATTTATTTTACGATTGGTTAAAACAAAACAATAAATTAGGTGGACAGCACAAAATACCTAGACTATCGAATACTAGAGATTATATAGACGATTTATTAAATTTAAACGCTTAATTCTTATACCATTTTTTACTCATATCGACGTAACATTAAATCTTTCAGGATTTTAAAACAATTTGAAAAGTAAAAACCACACTAGTTAGCGTGGTTTTTTATATTTTAAATAATAATTGGTATAAATCTTAAAACTAAGAAACTGCTTTAAGTTTCTTTATTGTAGTTTTGGTTAACTTGCCTTCTGCATACATTTTATTGACGTTAAGTTTCTTTTCGTTACTACTTGGTAACTCAAACATGGCATCGGTTAATATTTCTTCACATAAAGAACGTAATCCCCTGGCTCCTAATTTATACTCAATAGCTTTGCCAACTATAAATCCTAATGCGCCTTCTGTAATAGAGAATTCTATATTATCCATTGCAAATAGCTTTTTATATTGCTTAATAATGGCATTTTTAGGCTCTGTTAAAATGGCACGTAACGTTTTAGCATCTAACGGGTCCATATAGGTTAATACAGGAAGTCTCCCAATAATTTCAGGAATTAACCCAAAGTCTTTTAAATCTTTAGGAATAATATATTGCAATAAGTGATTTTGGTCTACCACATCATCAGATATAGATGCACTATATCCAACAGCTTGCATGTTTAATCTTTTAGAAATTACACGCTCAATACCATCAAAAGCACCACCAGCAATAAATAAAATATTTTCGGTATTAACTTCAATAAATTTTTGGTCAGGATGTTTACGCCCCCCTTTTGGTGGTACGTTAACTACAGTGCCTTCTAAAAGCTTTAACAAAGCTTGTTGTACACCTTCACCTGATACATCTCGAGTAATAGATGGGTTATCGCTTTTACGTGCAATTTTATCAATTTCATCAATAAAAACAATTCCTTTTTCTGCTTTCTCTAAATTATAATCGGCAGCTTGTAACAATCGTGTTAAAATACTTTCTACGTCTTCACCAACATACCCAGCTTCTGTTAAAACTGTGGCGTCAACAATGGCTAATGGTACATTAAGCATTCTAGCAATAGTTTTTGCCATGAGCGTTTTTCCTGTACCCGTTTGACCTACCATAATGATATTTGATTTTTGAATCTCAATATCATCATTTGTTGGTGGCTGAAGTAGTCTTTTATAGTGATTATAAACAGCAACGGACATTACTTTTTTAGTTATGTCTTGCCCTATTATATATTCATCAAGGAATTCTTTGATTTTTTGAGGCTTTTTAAGCTTCAACTCTGCAGATAAATCACTGCTATCTATTTGCTTAGATTCTTCAATGACAATACCATGCGCCTGCTCAATACAGCGGTCGCAAATATGTGCATCTAATCCGGCTATTAATAAATTTGTTTCTGGTTTTTTTCGTCCACAAAACGAACATTCTAATTCTTCTTTTGCCATTAATCTATATATTTAGAAGATGAGAAATTTTATAACTTACTCTATATCAATTCTATAAAACTACAAAATTTTATTTAATTACGAGCTAAAATCTCATCAATCATGCCATATTCTTTAGCCTTATCGGCTTTCATCCAATAGTCTCTATCGCTATCATTATAAACTTTGTCGTAATCTTGCCCCGAATGCTTACTAATTATTTTATAAAGTTCTTCTTTTAATGTTAAAATTTCTCTTGCTGTTATTTCAATATCACTAGCTTGCCCTTGAGCACCACCAAGCGGCTGATGTATCATAACACGAGAATGTGTTAAGCCACTACGTTTTCCTTTTGCGCCAGCACACAATAATACAGCTCCCATCGATGCTGCCATTCCTGTACAAATAGTGGCTACATCTGGTTTTATGAACTGCATGGTATCGTAAATACCTAGTCCTGCATATACGCTTCCTCCTGGAGAGTTGATGTAAATTTGAATGTCTTTTGAGGCATCTGTACTTTCTAGAAACAATAATTGTGCTTGAACAATATTAGCAACTTGATCATTAATTCCTGTTCCAAGAAAAATAATGCGATCCATCATTAAACGAGAGAATACATCGAAAACAGCAATGTTCATCTGGCGTTCTTCAATAATATTAGGTGTGAGGTTAGTTGGGTACATACTACTAATAATTTTATTGTAATACGTACTGCTTATTCCTTGATCTTTTATCGCGAATTTTTCAAACTCTTTGGCGTAATCCATGTTTCTTTTGTAATTTATTTTGAATAAAAAAGCGCTTAAGCCTTGTGATAGGTTTAAGCGCATAAATATAAGGAATTATTCTTTCATTTATTTGTCTCCGTATACTTCTTTAACAAACTTTTCGTAACTTAATTCTTTTACTTTTATGTTTGCTTTTTCTTTGTATAGAGATAATAGTTTTTGACTTACTAGTTGTTCTGAAATACGGCGCGCTTCATCTTGATTAGATAATACACGAGCAGCAATATCATCTAACTCTTTATCTGAAGGATTCATTTGACCAAACTGAGCCATTTGCCCTTTTATCATCTCACGCGCATGACCTTTAATGTCGTCCATAGTTACTTGAACATTGTTTTCTTCAATTAATTTTCCTTCAATTAATTGGTAACGTAAACTTTTTTCAGATTTCTCGTATTCTTCTTTAGCTTGTGCTTCGTCCATTTCTTTTTCGCCTGCAGTTTGCATCCATTTTGTAAGGAATTCTGCTGGTAAATCGAATTTTGTGTTTTCAACTAAATACTCGGTTACGTCGTTTAAAAACTTTTGATCTGCTTGTTGCACAAATTGCTTTTCTGCATCTTCTTTTATTTTTGCTTTTAATTCTGTAACAGAGCTTACTTCACCTTTTCCAAAAAGTTTATCAAATAAGTCTTGATCTAAATCTGCTAACTCACGTTTGTTAATTTCGGTAATTGTAAAAGACACCTCTATATCTAACCCATGCACTTCATCATGTCCTAATTTTAAAGCGTGCATTAAGTCGTGATCATCATCAAAAAGACCTTTTGTTTTTAATACAATAACATCTCCTGTTTTAGCACCAATAAATTGTTTTGCTGTTGCTTTACCTTTAAACTTATCTAAAGTTAAGGTTACTGTGTTATCAATGGCTTGTTCTTCGTTAGTGTAAGCTCCAGTAATTTCACTGTCTTTTTCAACAGTATCTTGAGACACTAACTTTCCGTATTGTTTTTGAATACGTTCAATTTGCTCATTTACCATTTTCTCATCTGCAACAATATTGTATTGTGTAATGGCTTTTTTGCTTTTAAGGTTTACCTCAAATTCTGGTGCTAAACCTAATTCGAATTCAAAAGAGAATCCTTCAGCATCCCAATCAATATCGTCTTGTGGTTTTGGTAATGGCTGTCCTAAAACATCTAACTTTTCTTCGGTTAAATATTTATTTAATGCATCTTGTAAAAGTTTGTTTACCTCATCAACTAAAACTGCTTTTCCGTATTGCTTTTTAACCATACCCATTGGCACGTGTCCTTTTCTAAAACCAGGGATGTTAGCCGTTTTACGATAATCTGTTAAGATTTTTTCAACTTTATTGCTGTAATCTTCTTTAGCAATATCTACTTTTACTACAGCGTTTAACGCATCAACGTTTTCTCTTGTAATGTTCATTTTAAATGATATATAGCCTTTAACCAGGCATTTAACAAAAAGGTTTCTTTTTAAAAACCTATAATTTATAAATTCCCGCTTTATTTATTGATTCTTAATTTCAAATTCATGAATCTTCGATTTCGCGAGAATGACAATTTTCAATGAATTCTCCGAGGCAAAACCTCGTAGAGTTTTATGCGATTAAAATTGGGATGCAAAAATAATATATTTTTGCATCCCAACAAAGTTTTTAAAGCACTGAATTCCAGCCTATTTTTTATCTTCTTTTAAAAGGGAATGTAGTATAGATTGCAAGACAGAAAGCAGAATACTAAATAGTACTGCAATCCAGATACTACTTACCGCAAAACCATCAATTAATTTATCGGCTAATAAAATAATTAATGCATTAATTATAAGTAAAAATAAGCCTAGTGTTACAATGGTTATAGGCAGCGTTAAAATGACTAAAATGGGTTTTACAAATAGGTTTAACACCGATAAAACTACGGCAACAATAATTGCAGTTACGTAACTATCTACTGTTACACCAGATAAAAAATGTGCGATTACAAATACTGCGACAGCATTTAATAGAAGTTTGATTAAAAGTTTCATGATTTTTATTTTATTTCTATTTTATTAATACATTTTAATTTCTTGATTTGACCCCATGTTTTGAAGCGTTTGATTTTTTCTTATCTTGAACTTGAAAAACAATTGGTAATGAGTAAGGAACAGTAACCGCTTTACCTCTTTGTATACCAGGTTTCATGTCTGGCAATAGTGAAATAACTCTAAATGCCTCATATTTAAGAGATGCGTTTTTAGCTTTAGGTAAAATATCTATAGCTTTACCTGTTTTACTAATTTTAAAAGCGATAAAAAATTTTTGCTTTCCTGTTAATCCGAGATTAGCAGCCATATCTGTATTGAATTTTTTCGCCACAAATTGAGATACTTTATTGCTCATACATTTTTTTCGCCCTTTATTATTCAATTCTTTTTCGCATCCAGGATAAATAGGTACTGTTTCTATGTTTCCTTCAGGAATATTGGTTATGTTTAGATTTTTACTTACACTAGAACTAATTTTTTTTCCGTTTTTATATTTTATGCTTCCAATCTTTTTCCCATCTGCATTATAGTGATTCCAAGTTTTGTTAAAAACATCATTTTTATAAGTGCCTTCCCATTCTAATGAGCCTTCTTCTAAATAGTGTTTTTCGCTACCTTCTTTTTTATTCTTTTTATTAATGCCTTCAACTTTTAGTTGCCCATTTTGATAAAACTGTTTATACGAACCCTCTTTATAACCTTCATTATAAGCAACCTGCCATTCTATTTCTTCGGTTGGATAAAATTGTTTCCAAATACCATTTAATTGACTGTCTATGTAATTGCTTTCTACTTTTAATGTACCACCTTCATAATACTCTTTATAATAACCGTCTTTGAGCAATCTTTCAAAAAACAATTTTCCGCTTTCGTAATACCCTTTGTTTACAAAAACGCCATCAATTTTTTTTGTTTCATATTTTAATGTACCATCTTTATAAAACGATTTATACGCTTTATTCCTTTTACCTTTTGAATAGCTGTATATAGAAGAAAGTTCTCCTGTTTCGTAATATGATTTCCATTCGCCAACTCTTTTTTTATTTTGATATTGCCCTGATACTTTTAGTTGTCCATTCTTAAAAAAATCTTCAAACTCTCCATCTTTCTGAGCTATTATCATATGCGTAAAACACACAAATAATGAAAATAAAATAAACTTTTTAGTTATCATTATAAATTGTTTCTTGGATATCGTTTTTTAATTATAATACAGTAATGTTGGCAATTACAAATCTATCGAAGAGCTTATCTCAAAGTATATTCTATTTAGTTTGTAAATAAATTTATTAAGAAAAAATTGCAGGTATTTACCTTTAATTTTATCAAAAATTATTTTCTCTTAAACACAACTACATCTTGATATTCTCTTTTCGATTGGTCTCTTACTTCATTTTTCCAAAAGCCATCAATTAATTTTACTTTCTTCAAGCCTGCATTTTTTAACATTTCATCAAGTTTGCTTTTATGAATTGCAATATTTCCAGATTTCACATTTTTATTCATAAGTCTAAAACCATCATCTCCTTTAACAGGGAAATTAAAATCTTTTCTTGTAGCTACATAGTTTTCGTCTTCAGAATCATATAAAAAGAATGTTGAAAAACACAAGCCTTCATCTGTAATTACTCTTTGAATCTGCTTAAAATAATGCTGAATTTCGTCCAACATCATATGTGTAAAGACTGAAAACGTAAAGACCTTATCAAAAGTATTATCATCATAAGGAAATATAAAATCTAATGCACTATTATTAGAACCGTTATAAAGATCATTAAAAAGTGGAATGTATTTAAAATTGAAATTTGAAAAATCTTTTCCCAATCTAGAGTCACACCAATCAATACCTTTTTTAACAACATCAAACCCTTCATATACACCTTCTTTATTAAGATAAGATGACAGAGCTATAGCCGTTCTCCCTATACCACAACCTATATCTAAAACAGTATCATTAGGCAAAAGGTTTATTTCGTCTTTCAATAATTCTAATTGATTAACACCTTGTTTTAAATAATTTTTTGCGTTAAGTGAAGATCCTGTATAAATTAAGCCTCTTGGAGGAACGTATTTATTTGTTTTTCCTTTAAATGTATCAAACAAATCCACTGGCAAATAATAAAGCCTTCGAATAAAAAATCTTTGATTGGATGATAAACTGTACCATAAATTTCTTAATCCTCTTGTTTTTTTCATATTATCTAAAAAAATATTTTACAAATTTCATCACAACCTCAAAAAACGCCTTAGGGTTTTCGGCATGCAACCAATGTCCTGCATTTGAAATAGTTTCAATTTTTGCTTTTGGAAAGTGGTTAGAAATTATTGCTTCATCACCAACGCCAATATATTCTGAGCGGTCGCCGCGTAAAAACAAGGTGTTTTTTTTAAAAACAGAATAAGATGGAAGCGCTTCGCCTATCTCGCTAACTTCTTCTTTTAAAACTTCTAAATTTATTCGTAATCCTAATTGCCCTTTTTCGACCCAATACAAGTTTTTAAGTAAAAATTGGCGTGTTCCAAAATCGCTAACATAATCACTTAAAACGTTATCGGCTTCTCCTCTACTTTTTATGTTATTAAAATTTAAAGCACTTAAGCCTTCTAAAATTGAATCGTGGTGAATGGGGTAAAACCGTGGAGAAATATCTGCTACCAATAACTTAGAAACCAATTCTGGGTATTCTGTCGCAAACAACATAGCCGTTTTTCCGCCCATAGAGTGACCCAGCAAAATAATATTTTTAAGCTGATGCGTGTCGCAGTAATATTTTAAATCTTCGGCAAGAATTTCGTAATTAAAAGTGTTGTTCCAAAAACTTCGTCCGTGATTTCTTTGATCGACCAAATGCACCTCGAAACCTTGTTCACTAAGGTTTTTACCATGAGTTTTCCAATTATCGCCCATACCTAAAAACCCATGTAGAATAACAAATGGTTGTCCTTCGCCTATAATGTTTGAATATAAAATATCTTCTTTTGCCACAAATTTACTATTGTTTACTATCATTTACTGCAGACTGAATACTGATGACTGCCGATTTATTTAAGTTTATGCAAATACATCTGAATTACATTCTCCACGCCTAAATATAAGCTTTCAGAAATTAGCGCATGCCCAATAGACACTTCTAACAATTCTGGAATATTATCTTTAAAAAACTTAATGTTATCTAAAGATAAATCGTGTCCTGCATTAATACCCAAACCTAAATTATTTGCTAAAACTGCACACTCCGTATAAGGTTTAACAGCATCTTTATTTCCTAAATTATATTGATGCGCGAAAGCTTCTGTGTATAATTCTATGCGGTCTGTTCCTGTTTTTTTTGCACCTTCAATTTGTTTTAAAACGGGATCGACAAAAATTGATGTTCTTATATTATTGTTTTGAAATTCCTTAATTATATCAACTAAAAAATCCTTGTGCTTAATGGCATCCCAACCTGCATTACTGGTTATGGCATTAACAGCATCTGGCACCAAAGTAACTTGCGTGGGCATCACCTCAAGCACCAATTTTACAAAAGAATCTATAGGATTGCCTTCAATATTATATTCGGTATAAACTTCTGGTTTTAAATCGTGGGCATCTTGGTAACGAATATGGCGTTCATCTGGTCTTGGATGAATTGTGACACCTTCTGCTCCAAAACGCTGTACATCTTTAGCAAATTGTACCACGTTTGGCATATCGCCACCTCTAGAATTTCGTAATGTTGCTATCTTATTAATATTTACACTTAACGTTGTCATGCATCCATTTTTTAATATAAATTGAAAAGCTAAAACTTTCGCTTCAAAGTAAAAAGCTAAAATTAATTCTGCAAAAATACAAAGTAGATCAAGCTTATATACTATTTTTTTGATTAATTTGCATACTTATAAAGTAATACAATGCGACTTTCAGAATACATTATAAACGATATAAAACCCTTAAACAACGCTAGTAAAATAAGCGATTTGCAATTGCTATTTAACCAGTTAACCTACTCTCATATTCCGGTTAAAGATAAAGACAACACCTATTTAGGAAGTTTTTCTGAAACCGATGCACATTGCTTTGATGGCGATAAATTGCTAAGCGAATACACTTATGCTATTGAAAATTTTTATGTAAGAGACACCACGATATGGCTAGATGTACTAGAGGCTTTTGCTAAAAACACATCTAATATTATGCCCGTTTTAAATGCTGAAAATGTGTATTTAGGATACTATGAATTAAACGATGTTATTAGTCTTTTTAACGAAACACCTTTCTTTTTTGAAGCTGGCGGTATTTTAGTTATTGAAAAAGGTTTAGTAGATTATTCGTTTAGCGAAATAAGCCAGATTGTTGAATCTAACAACGGTAAACTTTTAGGAGCATTTGTTTCTAAAATAAAAAATGATGTCGTACAAATTACTCTAAAAATTGGTAATTCTAGTCTTAATGATATTATTCAAACCTTCCGCAGGTACAGCTATAATATTGTATCTGGACACGAAGATGACAGTTATAACGAAAGCCTTAAAGAGCGATCGGAGTATTTAAAAAAATATTTAAACATATAAGTTATGAAGGTTGCTGTTTTTGGACGATTTTATAATGAGCGCACCACAATTTCGGTGGAAACACTCTTTAATTATTTATTAAAAAATGATTTAGACGCCTATATAGAAACAGAATTTTATAATCTTATAAAAAGTGAAGAACCAAATAAAAAAGATTACACTTCTTTTAAAACATTTGACACTTTAGACACCTCTTTCGATTTACTGGTTAGCATTGGTGGCGATGGTACCATTTTGCGAGCCATTACCTTTGTACAAGATTTAGGCATTCCCATAATAGGTATTAACACAGGTAGGCTAGGCTTTTTGGCAACCATTCAAGTAGATGGTATAGAAAATGCCATTCAAGATATTATTGATGGCAAATACAAAATATCTGAACGCAGTTTGCTTTCTATTGAAACCACACCAGAAAACAAAAATATCAAGTCACTTAATTTTGCTTTAAACGAGGTAACCGTAAGCAGAAAAAACACAACCTCAATGATTACGGTTGAAACCCATTTAGATAACGAATATTTAACATCGTATTGGAGTGACGGCTTAATTGTTTCGACACCAACGGGCTCGACCGGGTATTCTTTAAGTTGTGGCGGACCAGTTATAACACCTGGCACCAATAGCTTTGTGCTAACACCTATAGCTCCACACAATTTAAGTGCACGCCCACTAGTCGTTCCAGATACCACAGAAATACAACTAAGAGTTAATGGTAGAGAAGAGCAACATTTAGTATCGCTCGACTCCAGAATTGCAACCTTAGATAATGGAACTTTAATTAAAATTAAAAAGGCATCATTCAAAATTAAAATGATAGATCTTTTAAATGAAAGCTTTTTAGAAACTCTTCGCAAAAAGCTACTTTGGGGCGAAGACAAGCGTAATTAAACTAGACATAAAAAAGTCTAACACATCCTATGATTGCGCAATATTTCAAAAGAAAATCTGTTTTACACTAATACAATTTAACGCATACAAATAGACTAATCTTAGTACTCTAGTTGTCATTTGAATTTATCGTGAAAGAAAATAATTGCTTTTTCGCCTTATATAAAGGAAAAAGAGCGTTTTACTAAGGTAAATCCAAGGGGTAATTGGTATTATTATTATATTTGCAAACTTTTGAATATTTATGAAGCATTTAACCTTACTGATATTGAGCATCTTAAGCTTACAATTGAGCCATTCGCAAATTAACGAAATTGGTGTTTTTGTTGGAGGTAGTAATTTTATTGGAGATATTGGTGCTACAAACTACATTTCGCCAAACCAATTGGCTTTTGGCGGTATTTATAAATGGAATCGAAGCAAAAGACATTCGTATAGAATTTCTTTAATCTATTCTGATCTTGAGGCTAATGATATAGATTCAGACGACCCTAGACGTATTCAGCGTGGTTATAATTTTTCAAATAAAATTTTAGAAGTTTCAGCTGGAATAGAGTTTACTTTTTTCGATTTCGATTTACATTCTGGCGAAAAAATTGCAACACCATATTTATTTACAGGCATAAGTGTTGCAAACCATAACAATCATTATTTTTTAAATGGTGTAAAAACTTCTGAAAACACTTCAAGTTGGGCCTATGGCATACCAATGGCTTTAGGTTTTAAAGCAAATTTTTTATATAATTTTGTTATTGGCATTGAGGTTGGTGCACGTTATACGTTTTCTGATGAAATCGATGGAAGCATTCCAGATGGTGAATTCAGACAACAACATCGGTTTGGTAATATAAATAATAACGATTGGTATGTGTTTTCGGGTGTAACATTAACCTATACTTTTGGTTTAAACCCTTGCTATTGCCCTTCAAATTAAAATGAGTTTAAAAGAAAACATACAAACTAACAAGCTACCAAAGCACATTGCCATTATTATGGATGGCAACGGGCGATGGGCTAAACAAAAAGGTATGTTGCGTGCTTTTGGACATAAAAAGGGAACCAAAGCTGTTCGAGAAACCGTTGAAGCTTCGGCAGAGCTTGGTATAGAAAACCTAACACTTTATGCGTTTTCTACCGAAAACTGGAATAGACCAAAACTAGAAGTACAAACACTCATGAAACTTTTAGTGTCTTCTTTAAAAAATGAAATAAAAACACTTCAAGAAAACAACATTAAACTTTCTGCCATTGGCAATTTAAATACATTACCTAAAAAAGTACATAAAGAACTCCAAGAGGTTATTGAAAGTACAAAAGGCAATAATAGAATGACTTTAACCCTAGCTTTAAGCTATGGTTCTAGAGAAGAAATCCTAAATACTGTTAAAGAGATTAGTATTAAAGTTAAAAATAATATAATTTCGCCCGAAAAAATTGATGAATCGATTATAAATGAGCATCTTTACACGCAAAATTTACCAGATGTAGATTTGCTTATTAGAACCAGTGGCGAACAACGTATAAGCAATTTTTTACTATGGCAAATTGCTTATGCAGAATTGTATTTTACCAGTATACTTTGGCCAGATTTTACAAAGCTGCATTTGTACGAAGCTATTATTGAATATCAAAAAAGAGAACGACGATTTGGGAAAACAAGTGAACAACTTAGCTAATATTTTAGCTTCGGCATCTTTAAAATACTGCTTATTAGTATTAATAATATTATACAGTCTTAGCATACAGGCACAAGAATTACCCTATAGTAATGGTGAAAAATACACCTTAGGAAGCGTTTCTGTTTCTGGAAACACTAGTTTTAGCGAACAAACTATAATAACAGCATCTAGATTACCTAAAGGGAAAGAGATAAGTATTCCTGGTGAAGAGATAAGTAAAGCCATAAAAAAATTATGGGAAACAAATCTATTTAGTGATATTGAAATTTACATCACTAAAATTGAAGGTGATGTGGCACATTTAGAAATTAGATTATCTGATTTACCACAACTTAACGAGTTAAAAATTAACGGGGTTAAAAAAGGAAAAAAAGAAGGTATTATTAATGATACGGGGTTAAAAAAAGGCACTAAAGTAACCGAAAACCTTAGAACTACTACCAAAAACTTCTTAGCTAAAAAATATAAAAAACAAGGGTTCTACAATACTAAAATACATGTTAATACCATCGATGTAAAAGACACTATAGAAACGGCAAGAGTTAATATGGTATTAAATATAGATAAAGGCGAAAAAGTTAAGGTTAAAAATATTGTGATTGATGGAAACCATGTTTTAAGCGATAAAAAGCTTAGAAAAGCCATGAAGAACACAAAAAAAATAAATCGTCTACGTATATTAAAACGCTCAAAATTTGTAGACTCTGCATATCAAGCAGATTTAGGACATATTATTGATAAATATAAAGAAAACGGTTATAGAGATGCGCGTATTTTATCTGACAGCTTAATTGTTAACGACGATAAAAAAACAGTATCACTTCACATAAATGTTAATGAAGGTGAGCTATATACCTTTGGAGATATTACGTTTATTGGTAACACCGTTTATAGCGACGCCTATTTAAACCGGTATTTACGTATTAATAAAGGTGATACTTATAACGGTATACAATTGCAAGAACGTATTGCAGATAACTCTAAGCCAGATGCTTTCGATCTTACAAATCTTTACCAAAATAGTGGATATCTATTCTCTACAATAAACCCCGTTGAAGTAAGTGCCGACAATAATGTTATTGATATGGAAGTTAGAATATCTGAAGGAAAACCTGCATATTTTAATAAAGTATCGGTTGTTGGAAACGACAAAACCAACGACCATGTCATTTACAGAATGTTACGTACCCGTCCAGGACAATTATATAGCAAAGAAAATGTGGTGCGGTCGGTTAGAGAATTAGGGCAATTAGGCTTTTTTGATGCTCAAGAAATATCGCCAAACTTTAACAATCTAAATCCAAATGAAGGCACTATAGACATGGAGTATTCTGTTAAAGAAACGGGATCTAGTCAAATAGAATTACAAGGTGGTTATGGTGGTGGCGGTTTTATTGGTACACTAGGGCTTTCTTTTAATAACTTTTCTATAAAAGACATCTTTAAAAAAGAAGCTTATAAACCTATCCCTATGGGAGACGGACAAAAACTAGCTTTACGTTTACAAGCAAGTCGTTTTTATCAAACCTATAGTTTCTCCTTTTCTGAGCCTTGGTTAGGAGGAAAAAGACCTGTGCAATTTTCTACATCTTTATCGCATACAAAACAATTTTTATTCAATCCTATAACAAGAAATGCAGATAAAAGCAGAAGCTTTAATATAACAGGACTTTCTGTAGGCTTAGCCAAACAATTAACAGTTCCAGATGATTATTTTGTATTATCTCAAGCTGTAAGTTTCCAACATTACGATTTACAAAACTATAACACAGGTTTATTTACCTTTGGAAACGGTAGCTCAAACAACTTATCTTATACGGTTGGCTTAAGTAGAAATAATACTAGACTAGATCCAATATATCCAACGGGGGGTTCAAATTTTTCAGCTACTGCTAAACTTTCTATCCCATACTCATTATTTAATGGTGTTGATTATAAAGCATTAAAAGAAGATAGAGAACAAGCTATTATCGATCAAGATGCTACTAGGCTAGGAGAAATAGATCAAGAGCGTTATAAGTGGTTAGAATTTTATAAAGTAAACTTTAAAGGTGATTGGTATACAGAAATTGTTAAAGACCTCGTATTAAAGCCAAGTGCAGAATTTGGTTTCTTGGGTGCTTATAATAATGATAGAGGTGCTATTCCTTTCGAGCGTTTCTTTTTAGGTGGCGATGGCTTAGGCAGCTATAGTTTAGACGGTAGAGAATCTATTGCACTGCGTGGCTACCCAAATCAATCTTTATCAGATCAAGATGGCGGTACTATTTACAACAAGTTTTCGTTAGAGCTTCGTTACCCAATTACATTAAAAGCATCTGCTAAAATATTTGCCTTAGGGTTTTTAGAAGGTGGTGCTTCTTATAATAATTTTAGAGATTATAATCCATTTAATATTAAACGTTCTGCAGGTTTAGGTATAAGAATTTTTATGCCCGCCTTTGGGTTGTTAGGCATTGATTTTGGTCATCGTTTCGATGATATCCCTGGGCAACCAGGATCAAGCAATAATTGGGAAACGCATTTCATTATTGGACAACAATTTTAATTTTGGCACGATATTTTCTAATAACAATTTGATGATTTGAATAAGAATTGAAATTTTTCAGATTAAAATTCGTTAATTTTGAAAATGATTCAATAAAATGACAGGATTCAAAAAAAACAATCATCTGTCTATTTTAGAATTTACAGCCAATAAATTATAAAAATATTAAACAGATGCAAAACAAAGTTCTTTTTTTATTGATAGTAATGTTTACATTAAGTATATCGTTACATGCACAACGCGGTGTACGAATTGGTTACATAGACACAGAATATATTTTAGAGAGCGTTCCAGAATATCAAGAAGCCATGTCGCTATTAGACGATAAAGCTCAAAAATGGAATACAGAAATTCAAGCTAAGTTAGGAGCTGTTGAACAAAAACGTAAAGATTTAAGCAACGAAAAAGCCCTTTTAACAAAAGAGCTTATTGATGAGCGTGAAGAAGATATCACTTTTGAAGAACAAGAAATATTAGATTACCAACAAAAACGTTTTGGTCCAAAAGGGGATTTAATGATTCAGAAAAAGCAATTAATGCAACCTATACAGGATCAAATTTTTGCTGCGGTTCAAGATTTGGCTGGAAGCAGGAAATACGATTTCATATTTGATAAATCTGCCGATGTTGTTATGCTGTATTCGGCTAAACAATTCGATTTAAGCGAACAAATATTAAGAAGCATCAAAAGAGCATCAAAACGTAAACAAGTACAAACAAAAGAAGAACGAAAAGAAGCTGAAGATGAAGACATTGTCCCTGAGGTTAATTTAGAATTAGAAGAACGCCAAAAGGCACTAGAAGAAAAAAAATCGGCTCGCGAAAAAGCTATTGAAGAAGCAAGACAGAAAAAATTAGCTACTCGTGAGGCTAAAGCACAAGCAGTCGCAGAAAAACGTCAAAAATCATTAGATGATCGTGCAAAAGCTAGACAAGCTAAGTTAGATGCTAAAAACAAAACAACAACAGAAGCAGGACAATCTGCAATTGAAAAAACAACAGGAGAAACCAAAACAAGGGCTCAACTTATAGAAGAAAACAGACAAAAAAAATTAAAAGAAAGAAACGAAAGAAAAAAAGCATTACAAGATAAAAAGAAAAAAATATTAGAAGAACGTCAAAAAGTAAAAGACAGTATAAACAACAATTAATAATTTATAACACATTAATACTATTTAAAAATGAAACAATTTAAAACTATTTTATTAGCAACGGCATTATGCATAGGAACTCTTAGTTTTACACAAGCACAAAGTAAAGTTGCCCATATAAATACTCAAGAATTGGTTGCAGCAATGCCAGAAGCTAAGGCTGCGCAAGCAGAGCTTGAAACCATGGGTAAAACCTATCAAAAAGACATTGAAGCTTCAATTACTGAGTATCAAAATACCGCAAAACAATACGAAGCAGAAGCGTCTACTAAAACCCAAGAAGAGAATCAAAAAAGAGGTTTAGAGTTACAAGAAAAACAACAACGTATTCAACAATTTAGAGCAGATGCTCAAAAACATTTAGCAGAAAAAGAAGCTGAGTTATTTAAACCTATTCAAGAAAAAGCAATGAAAGCCATAAATGATGTTGCTAAATCTCAAGGTTATCAGTATGTTTTAGACAGAGCTACTTTAATTGTTGCAGATGGAAAAGACATCATCGTAGATGTAAAGAAACAATTAGGGATATAATACACGTTTTTAATTAAAACTAATAAAAGCCATCTTAAATAAGGTGGCTTTTTTGTTGGTCTCTAAAATGGGTTTATACCAAATCTCGGACTGCTGCTTTCTTTTTCGTAGAGTTTTACAATTTATTACCAGAAAGTTAAACAACCAATACCAAAAAGGAAAACAAATCCAATAATTAGTGTTGGCTCTAGTTTAAATCAGCTATTATTCGTACATTTATGTTATGAATTTACAAGCAATAAAACATAGTTTATCAAACCTTTCATCACTTGAAAGGCTTGATTTGCAAAAGGAATTAGAATTATTAT
>Ga0316189_10002274_pt1 | contig 18938 bp, 15 predicted proteins | sample LowCovwburrow_MG_FD_204930 | JGI IMG/M metagenome (GOLD analysis project Ga0316189, IMG submission 204930) | Coastal sediment microbial communities from Maine, United States - Lowes Cove worm burrow | ecosystem: Environmental > Aquatic > Marine > Coastal > Sediment | place: USA: Maine...
TTGAACTGTCGGAACTCAGGTATAGCAGCTGGGCCAGTTCACGTGTTTCGGGGGTTACGAGTAGGGCGACGCCTGCTGCATCCTCGGCATTTAGGGCGTCCACCAGCTCGGCCCAGATCGCCTCCACCTCAGCTACCCGCTGATCGTCGGCTGCGATATAACGTTGCCCTGCCGGCCGTTCGTGAATATTCCATACCTGCGACTCCGACCGGCGATACACAAAGTTGTAGAGGTGCTCCTCGGGCGAGCCATCGTCCACCGCCACTGAGGCCGTAACCACTCGGACGCCAGCCACACTTGTCTCCCCCACCACTTCAGCACTCATCGTGACCGCCACAGGCTGCAGATCCACGGCCTCGTCTGCGAACGTCTGGTATTGGGGGCCTTGCGAGTCAAACGTTGCACGCACACCACTGAGATCGGCTTCGGCATAAAACAGTTGCCAAGCCGCCACTGCCTCCAGAGTTGCTGTTGCGTACACGGAGTCCTCGTCCTCAGTGGCACTCGTACTGCCGCCTCCCGCTGCCCCTTGTGAATCGGCAGACGCAACATCGTCGATACTGTGATCGATAGTCTGACCGTCACCCCCTTTTGAGCGGCCCAGCATAAAGGCCACCACCAAGAGCATCACCGCAATAGCCCCAAGGGCGGTAAGAACGGGAAGCACGCTGCCTGATGCCCACGGACCGTTAACCGAATCAGCGGTATCGGGGGCGTCTTGACGGGATTGCCCATCAATGGAGTCAATCTGGGGCTCAACACTCATATCATCACCTGATTCGGCTCTTACCATAAGGCTATCTCCGTTACGGCTTAAATCACTTTCCTTGAGGATTTCCGGGCGTATTATGTCTGTAACCAGCACTTGCCCCAAATCGACACTCACCGGGGTCACCTCAACACCAGGCCATCGAAACTCAGCGGTTGCCTCCCAATACAAGTTGGCGCTCACCTCGGTTTGGTCTGTCGCCCACACCGTGGCGAGCAGTGCGTCAGCCTCTCCGATAATCCCCTCGGCACCACTGGGAGTGACCTGACTTCCGCCCGGTGCGGGTTCGGCATGACTGAACCTGAGATCATGGCCAACGAATCGAACCTCAGCGCTAACGACCGAAGGACCATCTTGAATCTCCACCATCTGAGTTTCGGGCGCGGTGAGCCATACCCCCATCATCTGCCGACCGGCGCCGTCGACCTCGTGGGGCAGGCCACGCATCTCCACACCCCCACTCCCCTCCGGCATCCCTGCCAACAAGCTCGACCATGTCTGCTCAAGGTTCCCTAATCGAGGAGCAGTCTCAGACAAGCCAAGGTCAGCGGCGCAGCGGTGCCATCCCGCCCCAACCAGACCCGTGTCCGGGTTGAGAATTTCGGCCACCCATCGTGATGGAACTCCAGGGTCGGCGACCGCATTCACGTTCACCCCACCAACGGAATGCACGACCGCGGGTGGGTCTGCTCTCGGCCCGGTTCCTTGCCCCCGATCGAACGGCTCCCAATGATCGGTTGGACTGCACGGCTCGCCGGTATCAACAACAAAGATACTTGGCAGCCGGAACGACGACTGGCCAATGACAGCGAGGACTGGAGGCCCTCCGGCCAACGTCGACGGTTCATCTTGTTCACATTCGGCAATCAAACCGATCAGGGCGATACAAGCCGATGAAAGGCTAAGGTCTTGCCATCGAGTGGCTGAATCCGCCGACCCTCCAGGTGTCGGAGCGTCGGACTCCAGGAACAATCCAGCCATCTGCCAGTTCCCGTCAGCCCGGGCCCCCACCAACATATGTACCCGAGTCTCTTGTGTGGCCGCCACCGGGCGCACCGGAGCGTCATCGGTTTCAGCTCGCAACCAACCGCCAGGCGCGGAGACTTCGGCCACGAGCCAATGCATCCGCCCATACGCTGCGCGGTATTCAACATCGCCCAAAGTGGGCAATGGCACATCCAACCAGACCTCGTCGGCCTGTCGTTCTGATTTCCTCTGCTCGGCCACGTCTCTCATGAGTGATGGCTCAAGCCCGTCGTTGGGATCACCGGTGGCCGGGTAACGAGCGGCTATCCACTGCCGAGCCAGGACTTCGGCTGCCACCATGGTCCATGGCGATCCTGCGCTGATTCCCGCCGCCGGTTGACTACCAGCAACAATACGATCGGTCACGGTTCCAACGTGCAACACGTCGGCGTGGCGACGAGGCCGCCCATCGATTTTGTGACCCCATTCGGCCATAGGGTCGGCCGACTCCAACTCCGCATCTGTGGTTCCCGATTGCGGCTCTGCCGTGTTCGACGGCAGGGTGGAGCAACCCACCAGAAGCCAGCCCCCAGCGAACAACAAGAGGGCTTGCAGCCACCAGGACACACGGCATGACCCGATCAACTGCCGCCCATATCCGCCTCCGTCAACGCACCTATTCACCGGACCGAATCCATCTCACCGACAGATGAGGAACCCTCACCGGCAGCACTTTGGAGCGAAATGGCTCGAGCCTCAAGATGGCGATCGAGCCGACGACCCAATGCGGGCCGTGGCACTGTAATGATCGAAATAGCGGCGGCAGCAGCTATGGCGTAGCCACACGACGCCGCCAACACCTTCCATTCCAGCGAGGTGACCTGGTGGAGCGCCCCGAGCGCAAGGCCAACCCCCACGACGCCAATAAACAGCACCACTTCCCCCGGCACCCTCAGCAACAGGAAACGCCGAACAACCACTTGACCGACTATTTTCGTCCGCGTTTTGATCTTCGTGCGGGTCCAACGAAGCGGCACCGAAGACCGCAGCAAGCGAGGAGTGTTCCCAAACGCCTCGGCCAAAGCTAGGTACACACTGACCGCCGCAAGCAACGCAATGACCAGCACCCCCACCTCCGAATCGAACGATGGTACGAGCCCCAACATCGAAGCTAACTCGCTTTCGTTTCGTTGGTTTGCCACCCCTGATCCGACTGCGCCACCAATCGCTCGCCAGGGGAACACACTTGCCCGCTACGCAGCAGTTTGTCGACCAATCGTGCCATTCCTTTGGCGAAGCGGTCGGTACCAGCCACCTCGCCGCTCCATACCAACTCTTCTCGCTTCACGTCGATCGGAGCGAAAACCGCCCCCGCTATCCGATTCACGCCGAAAGCCTTCCGTACTTCGCCCACGAATTCTCGTCGCCGGAGCGACGACTTTGGCCGCTGGGAGAAAACTATCCAGATCGGGCGCCGGTTAATGCGCAATACTGCTGTCGCCCAGTCCAGCCCCTCAAGTAGACCAAGTGGTGTTGGTTCCATCACCGCGACCACCACATCGGCAGCCTCAACGACCTGGCGAGAGGCAACAAATCCGCTGGCCTCGGTCACGCTCGGCGCCGTCAGTGGTATCGGACCCACACCCGTCACCGCCACCTCCCATTCCTCGGTCGCGGCCGCCAGAATTGAGCGAACGTCGCCGGCCCCGAGGGGCGATTCACCTGGGTTGGTGTGACGAACGCCAGTCAACGTCTCGAACCCCAAAGTCGTGATTCGCCCGAGAACCCCGCGATCGAGGGCGGCGTCACGGTCGACACGCAGACGACGCCGAACGAAGCCCACCGTCGGGTGGTCATCCAGGCCGAGGCGCGCCTCCAACAATGGAGAGTACTCATCGAAGTCGACAGCCAAGGTGGCGACACCCCTTTCCGCCAACTCGTGACTCAGGCCCACAACAACCTCGACCGTGGACGGCCGGTGCGGGCCCCCCACACACATCACTACCCCTTCGGCCGTTTGGCGACCACGTTCACTCCGCTTCACCATCACCAGCCTCCTCCCCGATGGGTTCGAACGAGTCGGTGGCGGCTATTCCATCAACCCCTGCACCTGGTGCGCCGGTCGACTTGAGGACCGAGACCGATCCACTATCGAGCGCCACTGCCAGCGCTAACGCCTCTTCTGCATCTACGGCGACCACGATGTAGTACGTCTGACCTAGTCGATTTCGGAGGTTTTCATCCTGATCGTGGGCGTTTCCGACCTCGTAGGACTCGGTTTCAGCCGGTTCAGCCGGTTCAGCCAATGCACCGAGCAAGCCATTTTCGGCATCGCTGCGGGCGGTAGCAACCACTTCAAGATCAACGGCAACAAAGGTGGCGAGGCCCCCAAGTGCCTGGATAACGTCGACTCGGTCACCCACTGTCACCTGGAACCCGGCCGCCGATTCGGGACCGATAGGCAGGCTCATCGAGCGACGTGTTTGGCCGTTTGTTACCGGCACAAAACCAGAAACGAGGAGAGGTTCTCCCCGCCCGACTCGACTGGCAGCCACCAACGGCTCCGCCAGATCTTCGGGTGTGAGGTATAACCCTGCCAGCGGAGAATTGGCTCTGATAGTGACCAAATCGACGTTTTCGACCGAAACCAGAGCACCAGGCACAATCGGGTTGCGGGCTACCAGAACTTCGGAGGTTGCTGTTCGATCCCGAAGCACCGAAATCGACAACGCAAACGCCAAAAGTGCAGCACTCACCATTAGGAGGTGGCTAAAGGCCACCCTTTCGGGCAAATTTCTTCGCCTGCTCACCACAAGCCAAGAACACAGCGTGTAGAACCGTGCAGCATGGTTAGCATCCGCCTAAACGTAAACCCATCGATCAAGTATGACCACCATATTGGGCAGAGTACATCGTTTGGGCCGGACACGCGTGGGATTGCCACGCAAAGATAGGAATAACCGGCTACATGCCCTAGAAAAAGTGCCTACCGGAAGTAGTCGATGGTTGAATGGCGATGGTATAAGATGGTTGTTGATCCGCCTGCGACGAGCTCAGTGGCGCATTCAGAACGAGTGAAGGTAACACAACCGGAACTTATGATGAGCGCAAAACCACCAGGGCAGTCGTTCATAGCAGCTTCATTTGATCAGAGGACGTGCATCACGTGACAACTCAACACACCGCAGGCGAACTGCCGGAACTCATCACCGTGGCCGATGTAGCCGATTACCTGGGCCTTACCCCGCAGACGGTGATCTCATTCATCAAACGAGGCGAACTCGTGGCCACCAAACCCCCAGGCATGCGAGGATACCGTATCCCGCGGAAGGCGTTCGAAGAATACCTTCGAGCTGGTTACGACGCCGTCAAGGAAGAAGTCTCAGCCAACGGCGAGATGGTGTTCGATTAACCATCACCAAAGGCGAATTGCGTAGTCGATGCCCCTTGTTTTGCCTGATGGCACGAGGGGCATCGTCTTTTACTAGGTTCTTTGCGCTAGTGGCGTTGGTCAGACCCCCAAGGTGGGCCACAATAGCAACATGGTCAGCACCGGAGCGAAAACGCTTTATGAGCTTTTTGGGCTCACTCCCGATTGCAGTTTCGAAGAGCTCCGTACGGCCTACCGTAGACGCGCCCGCGAGGTCCACCCCGACGTGGCCGGAAACCGAGCGGATTCCCGTTCGATGGTAGAGATCAATGAGGCGTGGCGAATCCTCTCCAATATTGACCTCCGGCAGCAGTACGACGCCTCTCTTAACCCCCGACCACAACCGGTTTTTGCTGGTGTTACTGGTTCGGGGCCCCGCCAACCATCACCCCAGGCTCCCCACGCCCGCCGACAAGCATGGGCCAGAAGCGTGCAGGGGCAAATTCTTCGGATCGCCCGCTTGGCGGGACGGAGCGCAACCCAGACCCTCCTGATTCGCCATCCGCTGGGAGCCCGCAAGGAATACGATGCCTTGGTCACCAAGATCGTGCGGGGATTATGCGAAGACACTGAGTCGCGCATGCGTGCTGCCCGAGCCGCAGGCGCCGCCCCACTCGATTTGGCCGTGGCCGCTACCCTGATCGGAATTCGAACCCTGGCCGATCAACTCCGCCGAGACGCTGCACTGAGCTTTTCGAAGGAGACAACAATGACTGCCGAACTCCTCGACCGCATGTGGGACATTCTCGCCCACGAGCTTCCCAGCCAGCTCACTGAATCGCTGGGCGGCAATCCCCAAGTGGCGAAACGAATCCCGGCGCCCTAAAAGCCCACGCAACAATGAGTGGTGCGTCCTCTGCCCCCACGAAATCGCCCAAAGCGGTTTCATTGATCCCGACTCTGTCACTAGGGCGTTTCGGTTCGAGATCCGGAAGTCCATCCGGGAAGAGTTTCGGGCGTGCCCGGTCTACTTGCGAGCTTTCAAGTCGGCCATTTGTCGGAAAAGGTCGATGACATCGGCGGGGGGATGGTTGGGATTAAGCTCCCGGTAAACCGAGTCCACGTTGATCACAACTCGTTCCCAGTCGAGCCAGTCCTGGTATGCCCCTAATTCGATGTCGCGCGCTGCGTCTCGGGCCGTCATCCCTGCCTCCTGCCGGGCGCTGGCCTCAGTGTGGACATAACGCAGGTAGTCGGCCATGTTTTGCACGCCGACCCGGTCGGTCAAGGGGCCATGCCCCGGTACGATCACGGCACAATCCATCTCCATGATCCGATCGCAGGCCGCCAGCCAATTTGAAACTGGCCCATTCCACACGATCGGGGTGCCCCCGATGAACAAAATGTCTCCGGTGAATACCACACCAGCATCGGGAACGTGGGCGAGTACGTCGCCCGCGGTGTGGGCCGGTCCGACCTCAATCAGATCCACCCGGCGACCCGTTTCTTCAAGCCTCAACTTACCGGAAAACGTTCGCGTGGGGTGCGGGGTGGCGATGCCGTCAAAATCAAATGGGCCAAACGCCTGACGAAGGTACTCGTTGGCCACTTCGCCCAAATCGGCTTTCATCATGGCGTTGAGTCGAGCCGGCGGAAGTTCTTCCATCTCCGCTGCCGACGCGGCCGACGCCACGACCTCAGCCCCCTCAACCAACTCATTACCAAAACAATGGTCGCCGTTGGCGTGAGTATTGACCAGGGTCCGTATCGGCCGATCACCGGTATGGGCACTCATAGATTGGAGCATTTCCGCTGTGAGCTTCAAGTCGAACAGGGTGTCAACGAGGAGCGATGCGCCCTCTCCGCTTACCAGTCCAGCGTTGCTCCAACCCCAACCTCCGTCGGGCTGCAAATACGCATACACCCCATCGGCGACTTCTGAAAGACCCTTCTCATATTGCATTTTCGCTCCCACACGCGGCTCAAGCAACGACCTCATTCGACAGGTGGCCATTACTGTACCATCAATCGCCGAATGGCTTCATGGTCGACTGAGCCACTACAGGCTCGCTGGGCCCTCACTGTTGGATTTGTTCACGGGAGCCTTCACGGGGAAAACCTCAGTGTGGTTCCCGCCACTATGTTTGGCTCGGGACGCGGCGGCTTCGACCGCGGCGACTGCTTCCGCCAGAGTGGGACGATCAGCGCCGATCGAGGCAACGGCGATACTGGCAGTAAACGAAATCAGGGTGTCGTTGAAGTCAACCGGAAACGCAATCTCATCCCGAAGCCGTTGACCGATTTCGGCGATTTGTTTTGTTGGTGCTTCACTGCTGAGCAACGCCAGAAACCCAGACTCGTCCAACCGGCCCAGCAAGTCTGGCCCCCGGAGTCGACGTCCCATTCGAGAAGCCACCTCACGCAGCACTCGTGAGACGGCATGTTCGCCGCGTGAGCTACGCAAGCCGTCCAACTCATCGATCCATACACAGGCGATTGCTAACGGCCGGGCCCGGCTCGCCGTAATCCGTTCGTTCAGCTGTGAAAGCAGATACAGCCGATTTGGCAGTCCGGTTGTCTGGTCGTGGGTGAGTTCAGCTCCAGCGAGCGCCGAAAGGCGGTACTCGCGGAGCATGCTGCGAACCCCAACAACGGCGCCGGTTGGGCCTCCGAATCCTGGTCTGTAGGTCAATTCGAACGGATCCAGGCTTCCTCGCGCCCGCACTTCCAAAGTGAGGGGTCGACTCCCAATGGCTTTCTCTAGTTCGGCCACGAGAGGTTGGTGCTCCTCGATCACCAAAGAATCGAGCCGCGCCCCGAGCAACTGCTCTGGGGTCGCTGACAGCACAACTGCGGCCTCAGCATTGGCGGCTTCCACGATCCCTTGTTCCACCACCAGGCATCCACCAGGGATCCATCGCAAGAGGGGATTCAGTTCGGGCACATTCGATGTCACCATGGGTCTCCTTCGTCCCACAACTGATCGGCAGCCTTTTCCCGCTACTTGATGAGGCGGGAAGCCTTATTCTCAGCGCGACATTCTCATGGCGACGCACTAATACGTGGCCGCGAGGCGTTGCGCTAGATAATCGGCCGCGGCGATTGGCGGGAAAGCGGCCGGGTGCTTGTCGTCGACACACGAGGGAAGGGCCGCCACGATGGCGTCCGGATTAGGATCAAGAAAGAAAGCCACTGAATAGCGTTCACGATCTGGTACCTGCACCCGATGGGGCGTGGACACATATACCTCGTTGGTCCAACGCATCAGACAATCACCGATATTGCAAACGAACGCGTTGTCAAGCAATGGAGCCTCAAGCCATTGACCATCCCGGGTGCGTACCTCTAACCCACCGACGCCTCGGGTCATGAGCAGGGTGACATTTCCATAGTCGGTGTGCTCCCCCGCCCCCAGTTGGCTCGCCCCGCCGTCGGCGGCCCGGCCCGGATACCGCAAAAGGCGTAACGTGGCCATAGGCCGGTCGAGCATCGAAGAAAAATAGTCGGGTGTTAGCCCCAGATCAATGGCAAATGCTTGATGAATATCGAGCCCAAGGGCCCAGGCGGCATTGAAGTACGCCAGGGTTTGTTCCCGGAACGAGGTTCCCGAGAAGTCCCCGGCGTCCGCTGGCCATTGATTCGGCCCCCGAAACGGCAACTGTGCGTCGGCCACCGGATCACCTGGGTCGCCTTCGAGTCCGATGTTGTAGGCCTCTTTCAGATCCGCACCCCGATCAGGGTCTAGGCTTTCTCGCCTCATACCCACCCATCCTCGGTTGGATGAGGAATTGTCGATCGAGACCGACGCCTTCAGCCCAGTGGGCAAGGCAAAAAACTTCTGCGCCATCGCGAAAACACTGTCGATCGCTTCATCGGCGATTCCGTGCCCGGTGGCAACAAAAAACCCCACTCCTCTGCACGCTTCCCCAATCTGAGAGACCGCCGCGCCCAATAGGGCCGGATCAGCGGACGGATTCCGCAAGGGAGCGATATCGACTACCGGGATTTCTTGGGTGCTCATACCTTCAAACGATACCAAGGCCTCGATGAGGGCTTCGTCGCGGTTACCGAAATAGGACCTGCGGCTCCTGCCCGGGGTGCGTGTACTCAACTCCCCTCGCATCAGGGCCCTAGGCGCCGGGTTCCTCCTCAGTTCCCGGCGCCACACTGTTACCCAAAGAAACTAAAGCTCGTACCAGTGCGTTGCAGGTATTCACTACTCTCAGCAAACGACGCCATCAGTGTTTGACGCGGCATCCCGTCCGACAGTTGGCTCATCCAATACCGCCGTCCGTTGGCGTCGGGTTGTCGGCAGAGCACATTGCCATATACCAGGTCGACAAACTCGCCATCTGAGAGGTCCCCGTACCGGTTTTGGAATTCGACCGAGTTCAGAAAGCCCCAGCCAGCGTTCCAATAGTTCGCACGAATTACTCCCAACCAGTAGTTAAATCCGCCCAGGTCAGGTTGGCGCAAGAAATACGCTGAATAGAGGCGCCATGACTGGGCCGCTATGGGATCCGACGCCACCGTGTTGGCATACTGGGAGCTGGGCGCCGGCACGTTACATGAAGGCCCGGCAGATGGTGAAGTGGTTGGCAACTCTTCGGCTACGGTAAACCAACTCGACAATGAGGCCGCTTTCTTCTCTTCACCCCACCGTACGCCCAGGTATGCGACGCTGTGGCTCACTCGAATCCGATATTTTCCGGGATCAAGAGTTAGCCCAGTTAACGAGGTTGAGGTCCGATGTGGATCAACCGCCTGCCCAGCCACAACCGCACCTTCGGAATCGAGGATCTCCACCTTCGCCTTCTCGGGGAAGAGCCCCAGGCTGTCACCGTCTACACCCGCTCGGTCCAAAGCCCATGTGGCCGTAATCGTTTGGCCCACAGCCACCGTTGCTTGCTCGACATCCACCTGCTTTGGTGGAAATACGCCTGCCTTCATCGGCCAACCCATGGCATGGAAGATGTGGATGGTTTGCCAGTCCAAGGTCTTCGACTGACCGTGGAAAATCGCTGGCTCCATCACTTCACCGCCTTCAGGCCCATGGGTATGGTCATCGTTCGGGTCGAGGTGGCTCACCGAGGATCCCGGTACCCAATCAGCGGGGTTAAAGACCTGGGCAGCAAGACCGCCACTAAAGGGCGAATAACGAGCCAACACCCGTTCGCCTGGCACCAAGGTGGCACCATCGGCCAAGAGCCAATCACCGGCCGTGTCGGTGAGCAGATGATCATACGAATAGTAGAGGCCGTCGTCAAACAGATTGGTGATCACACCATCAGAATCCAGGTCATGCTGGCCCGACAAGAAACCCAGACCGTGGGCAATCTCGTGAAGCACCACGGTATAGAGGTCGAATTCCCCAATCCCAGGTTGCTGTTCCGGCCCCCCAAACCCCCAGGGCGCCTCACTATTTAAGAATACGTGCACTTCGGCCATGGCCCCATTCAGGTCGTGGCCGGCCACTCCAATAGACTGGGCGGCCGTAACAACTGAAGACGGCACCGGGCCCGGCGGATCGACAACGAAGGCGTCCAGCGGAGCCGCCGAGCCGAGGGCAGTCGGCGAACCCAACTGCCCCCAATCAACCAAAATGACGATCGGCGGCGTGTCTGGCTGCAGGTCAAGGACTCCCGTCCATTCGTCTGCTGCAGCCACGATTGCGGCTTGTGCCGCCGCCGGAATCACGTTCGGGTCAACGAAGGCCACCGAAATACCTGGCGCCGTTGCGGTGGCAACCGAACCATCAACTGGCCCCTCCGACGTCGGTGCACCGGCTTCAGGGGCGGGGGTCAGTTCCAACGATCGACTTTGGGCTGCCTCGAAAGATTCGCGGATGATGGCAGCGTCTTCGGACGACAACGCGCCGTCGGAAGCGTTTGGCGAATCGACCGACGAGATCGCTAGGTGCCCCCGAGCAGTAAACACCGTGATTGGGGTGGCCTGAAGCCCCGTTTCCGGGTGAGTCAAGGGCTCAGGCCCTCCGCCCGGCTGCACCAGAGCGAGGGAACACGCCAAACACAGCAACAACCCCTTGGTGGTTGCCGCTACCCCACTATGGTCAAGAACCTTAAACCCCGACTTGATAAAATTCCGCATGACCGCCTTCATCGTGTTCGCTCCTGTCTGACCAATGCAGACGCTCGAAACCCTGGAGCAACCGTTGTTAAAATTTGTAGAACAGAGTGATCGGCAGCTCTGGGCGCGAACATTAGCGACGCGACGAAGTAGGTATCTTGCTCCCCTCGCCCGAACGACGGAAGCGGCGCTCGCTACGAGGGGGAAGCGAAACCGTGGAGCCGGTCTAACGTAGCGGTACGACCTGCGGTGGTTTGCGCTTGCACGATGTAGAACATGGCCTCTCGAAAGAGGCGCTGTGTCGGGTTGGACAACTCCACACCCCGACCCCCTTCCGCCGCCAGCAAGGCGGTGGCAAGCCGAACAATCGATTCCATTACTTCGGCTCGTACTTCACTGTGCTCGCGTTCAGTACCCGCTCCCTGATCCACCTGGGCACCCGATTCCTCAGCCCTGCCGACCAGATCTTGCCACTGGGCCCCAACACGGCTGGCCACACGCGGGGCGACAGCTTCCAGCAAGCTCAGTACGCGGTCCCCCAATCCGAGGGCGGCCGGATTTGGCGAGGCGGCGCGAAGCAGATCCCGTTCAGCCCACGCGTGGCGCTCCATGACCGAGACCACATCAGCGTCTGGCACCGACAACTCGTCGAATGTGACCCGAGCAGTCCTCGTGGCCATGAGCACCGGCAACTCGATCAATTCCGCCTCGATCGTTCGGTGGTTGCCTGGCAGTTCAGCCACGAACCACACCACCCGTTGGCCGGGCGCCATGGCCGCGATGAGGTATACATCGGCGATGTTCCACGACGTAGCCCATGGGGCGTGACCCGAGATCACCCAACCGTCATCGGCTGGATTCCTCAAGGCCGAAAGGACAGGCGCACCAGGCCTCCGCAGATGCGCAAACATTATCCCAGCCAAGGCTTCCCCTCGACACAGCCGGCCGTACCAGCGGGTACGAAGGGTTTGGTTGGTGGTGTGATTCAACTGCCCCACGAGTCCGTGGTGTTGGGCGAAAACAAACGTTGTCGCCCCACAGCCACTCCCCAGAATCCGCTGGATCATCCTCGTCGTGGGAGCATCAGTGGCCGAGCCCGGTGGTTCCATTCCGCCAGTTCCAAACAAACCCGCGGTAGCCAACGTTTGGAAATGGGAATCCGGTATGGAAGCGGCCTTGTCGACCGACGTGGCGGAGTTCCAGAGAAGGTCGTCGGCAATGGTACGGGCAGTCTCAACCGTGGTCATCGCCCAACGTTAGCAAACCGCGGCCACCACCCAAATTGCGACGCCCTATGGTGGGGAGGTGCAATCCAATTCCCCACGAACGACCCCAGCTCCCGGAGCATGGTCGGCGCTTTTCGTTACCACCCTGTTGTTCTTTTTGGTCGTCGTAGACGTCTCGGCGGTGAATGTGGCGTTCCCCTCCATTGCTGAAGATCTGAATGCTTCGGAGACCGACCTGAGCTGGATTATCTCTGGCTACAACATCACTGTCGGGTCCTTGTTGCTCATTGCGGGACGGCTCGCTGACAGCCACGGAAGAAAGAAGCTTTTCATTCCTGGGGTGGCGGTGTTCATGGTCGGTTCCGCCCTAACCGCAGTGGCTCCGACGTTACCGTTGATTATCAGCGCTCGGCTGGTACAGGCCGTCGGCGGCGCCATCATTGCTCCCACGGCGCTGGCGGTTATCCTCCCGGACTGGCCAGCAAATCGGCGAAGCATGGTCATCGGCTTGGCGGGCGCCACCGGGGCTCTTGGAGCAGTAGCCGGGCCAGCGATCGGGTCAGTGTTGATCGACGCCTTCTCCTGGCGCGCTATCTTCTGGATCAATGTGCCGATCTGTATGGTGGTTTTGGCCATTTCTCCGCGACTGCTCCGGGAATCGCGCAATCCGGCAGCAACGGGCCGCATCGACCTCCTTGGCGTCCCGCTTGGCACAACAGCTATTGCTTTGGTGATGTTGGCCATTGTTCAGAGCGAATCACGGGGACTGAACGACGCGCCGGTGATTGGACTCCTGCTGGTGGGGATCATCCTGTTCCCCCTGTTTCTGTGGCGGTCGGCCCGGCATCCCGAACCACTACTCGAACTGCACCTGTTCCGTTTCCGGTCTTATCGGTCTACCTCGATGGGAGTCGCGTTTTATTCATTGGCTTTCACCGCTGGTTTCCTCGCAAACTCGTTGTTCCTCCAATACCTTTGGGATTTGCCGATCTCTCGGGTCGGCCCTGCCCTGGGCGTCGCCCCGTTATTCTCCGCTGCCATCTCTCCCCTCTCAGGACGGCTCGCCGACCGGGTGGGGCATCGCTGGCTCCTGGCCGGAGGTTCGTTGTTGCTGGCGCTCAGCTACGCCCTTTTCCCTCTCGTGCTCACCGAGGAGGTCCGCCTCTGGGATCGTTTCGTGCCGATCACGCTCATTGGTGGGGTTGGAGTAGGAGCAACCATCGCCATCTGGGCCGCGGCTGGGTTGAGCGATATTCCGACAGCTCACCTGGGAACAGCCAACGCCACCGTGCGATCCATCCAGCAGGTGGGTTACGCCATGGGGATTTCGCTGTCGGTTACGATCCTGGGCGCCGCGGGTGGATCATTTGTCTTTGGCGCCTACCGAGCCGTGTGGATGTATGTCGGCACCATGTACCTGGCGGCAGCGCTGGTGACCCTCTTGACCTTCCCAACTGGATCCAGCTCGGACCGAGCCCTCGAACAGCAGCCAGCCACCTGATATCCGGTCCAGGCTGATTGTGTACGCCCCGACCCATCAGCCGCCTGGTGGAGAGAAGACCTGGCCAGATGTGGTGGGCCCGGTGGGTTTCGAACCCACGACCAAGCGATTATGAGTCGCCTGCTCTAACCACTGAGCTACGGGCCCAAGCCGACCCAATCTTATCAGCCTCGCCCTTGGCTTAGCGCCACAATTCCGCTTTGCCAGCTCCCACGCCACCGGCCAACTTGTCAGCTGGCGCGAGGGTGCAGTTTTGGGCCACGCTAGCGTCATGCAATCTGTTCCCCCCGACGGCCCCCACGACACCGACGCCGACGCTCATCGCCCACCCGGTCCGCTCAGTGGTGTTCGGGTAGCCGACCTCACCACGGTAGTAATGGGTCCGCTAGCCACCCGCACCCTGGCCGACCTCGGTGCCGATGTGATCAAGATCGAACCCCCCGGTGGCGAAGTCACCCGAGAAATGGGGAGGTCGCACAACGATGGCATGACACCAATGGTGATCAACGTCAATCGGAACAAGCGCAGCATCACTATCGATCTCAAGACCGCCGAAGGCGCCCAAACCATGCGCGACCTGCTGGCCACCTGCGACGTGTTCGTCACTAATGTGCGCCCCAAAGCCCTAGAACGGGTCGGCCTGAGTTATGAAGAAGTCAGCGCTGTCCGCTCCGACATCATCTACTGCTCCGGTACTGGCTTTAGTAGCGAGGGCCCTTATGGCCACAAGGCCGCCTACGACGACGTTATCCAGGCCGCTTCAGGGATGGCCTCCCTGTTCACGCTCACCGACCCTCAGCCTCGTTTTATTCCGTCGATCGTGGCCGACAAGGTCGCGGCCCTCCATATTGTATACGCGGTGTTGGCCGCCCTTTTCCGTCGGGCCACCACTGGCCTGGGTGATGCGATTGAGGTGCCGATGGCCGAGTCGCTTGCTGCGTTCAACCTGGTAGAGCACATGGGTGGGTCCACGTTCCGCCCGCCACTCGGCGAATTCAGCTATGAGCGGGTGCGTTCAATTCACCGCAAGCCTCGCCAATCCAAAGATGGCTGGCTTTGTATCCTCCCCTACAGCAACCAGAATTGGCTCGACTTTTTCACCATCGCCGGCCGACCCGAGCTCGGCTCGGATCCGCGATTCGGCTCCATCGCTTCGCGCCTCGAACACATCGACGAACTCTACGAGTTTCTCGACGATGTGGTCGGAACCCGCACCACGGCCGAATGGGTGGAAGCCTGCGACCTACACTCCATTCCTGCGGTGCCGGTGGCCGACATTCGTCACCTTGAACAAGACCCCCACTTCGCCGCCACCGGCCTGATCGAAGAACACGTACATCCCACCGAGGGCCCCTATCGTGTCGTTCGAGACCCGATCCGTTTCAAGTCGGGCAACCCTGGCCTCTACCGACACGCCCCCAGCGCTGGCCAACACACCCAAGAGATACAAAGCGAGATTCAATGACCTCGGTCTATCCCCAACACAGTTATGAACCCGAAGAGGGCTCCACCCAGATCCTCCTCGTTCGCCACGGCCAATCGGCACCTTACGATCCCGCACGGCCCTTTGACCTGGTCGACGGCCACGGCGACCCACCCCTCACAGATCTCGGCAAATACCAGGCCACGCTGGTAGGCGAACGACTCCGCTCGGAGCCGATTTCCGGCATTTATGTATCCTCGCTCACGCGCACCCATCAAACCGCCGAACCGTTGGCCGGACACCTACAGGTGACACCGCGACAGGATGACGACTTCCGGGAAGTTTTTTTGGGAGACTTCGAAGGTGGTCGTTTCCGCAAGGCCATTGCCGATGGTCACCCGGCGGTAGAAGTCATGCGGTCGCGCCAAGACTGGGGCGCGATCCCCGGCGCAGAATCCAACGCTCAACTCACTCAACGCACGGTGGCTGCCGCTACCCGAGTAGCCGAAGCTCATACAAATGAGCTGGTAGCAGTGTTTTGCCATGGTGGTGTGATTGCTTCGCTGGTGGCCTACGCAGCCAACGCTAACCCGTTCTTTTTCTCTGGATCACGACATACCGCGGTGAGCCATCTCGTGATCGGGCCGTCGGGTTGGACGGTGCGTTCGTTCAACGATGGAAGCCACATGGGAACATTAACCATGGACAATCCCCTACCATCTACCTAGGGAACCTCCACCGCAACCGCCCTCACTTAGGGTACTGTCCTATGCACGCCTTGTGGTCGTGACGAAGAGGTACCACTGTGCTCTGGCAAGAACGATATCGAGTTGCTGCTGTTGGGTTACTCGCGACATCCGCTCTGTGGGCGTCGTACGGCATCACCCTTGATGGTCCGCGGATGGCAATCGTGGCCCTCGCTCTCGTGATCGCCATGATCTACGCGATCTTTGCCGATTGGCAACAACTCGGCGCCCGCTGGAGGCTCGCACCAGCGTTGGCCGCCACGGCCGCGGTAGCCGCCTCGGTATTTTGGACCGACATGGCTACTGACAGCGAGATCAGCACCAGCCTCACACTGCTTATCGGCCTCACCCTCGCCTATGTGGGGTTTGTGTGCCGGCCGGGAGCAGCGCTGGCGGTTGGTTTTGGGCTGTTTTTTGTTGCCCTCGCCGCCTATCTTTCGCACGACACTATTCGTTTTGCGGTGCCATTCATCGCGGTGCCGGTGGCAACCCTGGCTGGTGAACTCATTTCGGTGCTCGCTGAACGGTCAGTGAGATCCAGCGATCGCTCGAAACAATACATATGCCAACTTGAGGACGTGTTACGGACCTTCCATCGACCGGAGTCGCTACAAGACGCCGCCAACCAGGTCGCCAAAGCCGCCATCGAAATCTTTGAAGTTGAACGCGCCACTGTCGTGCTGAGAGATGTACCCGACGGGCTGGTCTCTGTCACCCACGGTCCGTCATCACACGAAGTCCCCGACGAGCGGACAGCCGAACTTGTCGTTGCGACCATTGGTGGTCGTGATCCCCAGATCGTTCCAACCAGCGACAGCACCAAACTGCTGGTGTTGCCCTTGCAGGCCAACGGCCAAGCGACTGGGGCGGTGGTTGTTCATCCCCTCGTCACGGACGACCCCGAGCTCTCACTGGACATGGCCCGCCTTTTCGGCACCCAAATGGCAGTAGCCATTGAGCACCTGTTTGTCATCAACGAACTACTCCACGCCTCTACCCGAGATGAGCTGACCGGCATCGGAAACCGCAAACATGCCCATACGCTCCTCGCCTCACTCGAAGAGGGCGACGCAGTAATCGTTCTCGATCTCGACGGCTTCAAGGAAGTAAACGACACCTACGGCCATGCGGCGGGTGATGTCGTGTTGCAGGAACTGAGCGCCCATCTCCGCCATTGTTTGCGTGACTCGGACACATCGGCCCGGCTCGGAGGCGACGAGTTCCTCATCGTTGCTCGACGGGCCTTTGCCGACCCGCTTGGCGTTGCTGACAGGGTGATCAGCGGGTGGGCCAATGCCGGACGTTCCACCACCCTCAGTGCCGGAGTGGCGCTCCATGAACCCAACGCCGATCCAACGACCACGATGGAACGAGCCGATCAAGCCCTTTACCAGGCCAAGGAATCAGGAAAGAACCGGGCCCGGATGTGGCTTCCTACGGCAGTGCCAGCCCAAGGAGCCGACGACAGTGTTGGTGTGGTCGGGCCGGCCGAGAAACCCAAACCAGCTACCCTGTCTCCTGCCGACCAACAAGACCGTGCGAACCTGGATCGACGCACCCGCATTCACTACCCCGGCTTCCCCAAATATTTCGGCCGGAAGGATTCCGACAGCGGCCGCTGAAGTTAGCTAACTTTACGTTGGGGTGATTTCGCTGGTGAACTAGCGTCGGGAAATTCGAGAATTCTTGCTTCGACTTCCTCCTTGATGCCGCTCAGCGGAAGCACGTTCAGTACCCCCTGGCCGCGTTGCACCAAGTCGATCAGCTCTTCTCCGCTACGGGCCAGCACTGGACTATTTCCGTGAATCACCAAATTCGCCGACTCAACGTCTTCGCCGAGATCGCCTTGAAGATACCGGAACACCTCACGTACCACTTCGAGCCGCAAACCGGCGTCGAGCAACGCCTTGATGACCTTCAGCTTCAGGAGATCTCGATACGAATAGCAGCGTCGGCTCCCAGACCCGGCAGCATCAACCAATTCAGGCCGTAACAGATCTGTTCTGGCCCAATAATCGAGTTGGCGGTACGTTATACCAACGATGTTGGCGGCGTGTTTGCCCGAAAAGCTCGCCTCTGCAGTCATACCGTCTCCTCAACCATCTTCAAAACAACCGCAACGTAATTACGTTAGCGCCATTTACACCATTGTGACAATACCCACCCAACCATCAATAGTCAACATTTCGCACTCGTTTTCACCAGATCCATCTCGGCTTCGTGGTTTCGTTGCGTCTGCGCTTAACCTCACTGGAACCGAACAGTTCACGGTTTCAGACGCCAATCGCGGCCGGGGGGTTTTCAGTACGGTCGTGCGCGTTAGTGCGGGCGAACGATCAGTGGTGGTGAAGTCACCGGCGATTGAGGCCGCCGTCACCAGCGGAGCCTGCCAGCGCGAAGCCTACGCCTACCAACACCTCCTTCCCCAGTCTCCCATCGGCTCCCCCCGCGTCCACCTCATCGCCCATTATGACGACACAGCAACCGAGTTCGTACTTGAAGACCTCGGCCCCCATCGCCAGGTCTCCCAACTTGACGGCCTCGAAGCCGACGACGTGTTCGCCATTGTCGACGAACTGAAGGCCTTCCACCAGTATTGGCAAGACGACGACCGACTTGGTTCCATCACGGTGCGCCGCTCGGCTCCCAGTGGCATCCACCCTCCAGACAACGCAGTCGACATCCCCGTGTTTGCCGCCGTCCGTCACCATCGTCAGCGACTCATCGAAGCATTCGATGATGGGCCGCCTACCTTGTGCCACGGCGACCCCCGGGCCGACAATATTGCCTTTGGCCCCTCCCCCATCTTCTTTGATTGGCAACAGATCGCGATACAACCGGGGTACGCCG
>Ga0316189_10002276_pt1 | contig 18927 bp, 16 predicted proteins | sample LowCovwburrow_MG_FD_204930 | JGI IMG/M metagenome (GOLD analysis project Ga0316189, IMG submission 204930) | Coastal sediment microbial communities from Maine, United States - Lowes Cove worm burrow | ecosystem: Environmental > Aquatic > Marine > Coastal > Sediment | place: USA: Maine...
ACTGAACGTGTGCGCCGGCTTTTCCGCATTGCGAATGCGTCCGTCGACAAGATCGAAGTCACCATGCGCGCGGTACCCGGGTGTTGGCACGAGTACGAGATGCCCTAGCGTCTCGGCTGAGAGATCAACCTGCGGCACCGGCATGTCGGTGTAGATATCGGCGTTGACGACCAGAAACGGCTCGGCACCCAGCGTGGGTAATGCCTTGTGAATCCCACCACCCGTTTCGAGGATGTTGTCGCCTTCCTGGCTATAGATGACCTCGAGTCCGTATCGCGCACCCGACCCAACACGCTTGACGATCTCGTCGCCCAGCCAGCCGAGATTGATAACCACGGTCTCGATACCTGCGGAGCGTATATGCTCGAGGTGGCGTTCAAGCAGGCTCTGCCCACGAACCTCGACCAGCGACTTCGGTATCTCATCCGTCAACGGCCGCAATCGTTCGCCGCGTCCTGCCGCAAGAACCATCGCTCTCACGTCGTAGCACCCATGCCCGGGAGCACGCGCTCCTCGATCAGCCCGACGAGGAATGCGAGCTCATCGTAACGCGGCCCGAGTTCAACGATGTACGACAGCGTCCTCGGGATGTCACCAAGATAAGCGGATTTACCATCGCGATGATTGAGGCGCGCGAAAATTCCGGCGGCTTTGAGATGCCGCTGTACGCCCATCAATTCAAAATAGCGCCTGAACTGTCCTTCGTCGACACGTTCGCGAACAGATGCATCGACTCCGCTGTAGAAATCGAGCGCCCATTGCCACACTTGCTCCGCCGGCCATTGTACGTAGCAGTCCTTGAGCAAGGACACGAGGTCATAGGTCAGCGGGCCTTCGACTGCATCCTGGAAGTCGAGAATTCCAGGGTTGTTCTCGTCAGTGAGCATGAGGTTGCGCGAGTGGTAGTCACGGTGCACGAAGACTTGCGGTTGATCGAGGGCATTAATGACGAGCGCATCGCAACCTTGCTGCCAGGCCTGTTCCTCATCATCACTCAACGTGATGCCGAGGTGCGTGCCGCACAACCAGTCATGGAACAGCGACAACTCGAAGCGCAGCAACTCTTCGTCGTAGGGCGGCAATAGTGACTGGTAGGCTGCGCCACGCCGCTGCATCGTCAACAGGGCGGTCAGAGCGTCTCCGTACAGGCCAGGCGCCGCGGTTGCATCGTGCTGCAGCACTTCAAGGTACTGCCACGTACCAAGGTCGCTCAGCAAGAGGAATCCGTCATCGAGATTCGCCTCCATGATCCGCGGCGCGTTCAGTTGCATTGCTTCGAGATAACCGGCAATGCGCAGGAACGGCAGGCAGCTCTCCTGGGCCGGCGGCGCATCCATTACGATGAAACTACTCGCGCCTGACTGCAGTCGAAAATAGCGACGGAAACTCGCGTCACCGGATGCGAGTACGGGTTTGCTTCCCGCTACGGCGTCAATACTACTGGTCCAGGCCTGCAATGCGGCCAGGCGAGTATCGTCCGGGTTTGTTGATTGCTCGATCTTGGCTCTCCGTAACGCGTTGAAGCACCTCAAAAACTATGCGAAGGTAACAAATACCAATGCTTGATAACATCCCGTTCTCGCAAGCCCCGGCCAAAAGCTGACCCGACCACTCAATTGTCTGCGAAACCACTCATTCTTGCCTGCTCACTGCTGGCCCTGACACCTGCATTCGGCGCCGACGAATTGTCATGCCAGACGTCGCTGGGCCGCCCGTTGGCCGTCGACTCCCCGTTGCGCGATGTCGTACTGGATAATCCGGAGACTATTCAACTTGAAGCCGGCGAATTCGAGGCACAGCTGGGCGCCAACCCGACGGCCAGGATGAGTGGCGGCGTTCTGCTGCGGCGTGACGACAAGATCGCCGGTGCGGACTCGGCCCACTACGACCCCGAGCAGCGCGCAATTTTCCTTGAGGGTGGGGTGCGCTACGAGGACCCGGGAACCCAGATACTGAGCCGCTCAGCCGAGTTCGGCTATGACATGGGACGTATTCGATTCGAGGGCGCCGAATTTTCGTTAGGCGGCGACAGCAACGCGCGCGGTGCGGCCGAGGATCTCGAAATCAATCAGAACGGCACATTGTCCCTGGTAGGTGTCGAGTACACCACATGCCCGCCCGAATCCGAGGATTGGTTGATGCAGGGCAAGTCGATCGTACTCGACACAAACGAAGGCATCGGTACGGCTAAAGGTATGAAGCTGCGTTTCAAGAACGTGCCAATCCTCTACCTGCCGCACGTTTCATTTCCGATCGGTGACGCGCGTAAGTCCGGCATGCTGACACCCGAAATCGGCAGTTCCGGACGCAGCGGCAACGAGATTCGCGTGCCGATCTACTGGAACATTGCGCCGAACTACGACGCTACTATCACTCCTCGCTTGCTGACCAGTCGCGGGACGCAACTCGAAACACAGTTCCGCTATCTGACCGAACGTAATGACGGCATCATCTCCGCTGACTACCTACCCGACGATAGGATCCTCGACCGGGATCGCCACCAGGTTCGCTTCGAACATCGGACCCTATTCGACAACGGCTGGCGCAATCGCATCAAGTTCCGTGAAGTCTCGGATAGCCAGTACTTCGAAGACCTGGGTGGCAGCCTGAGTGTGTCGAGTACTACACACCTCGATCGCAACCTGCGCTTTGACTACTACTCGGATCGCCTGTCCCTGTTTGCGCAGGTGCAGGATTTCCAGACCATTGACGACACCATCCAGCCGTCGGATGAACCCTACCGCCGCGTGCCGCAGGTACTTCTCAACGCTAACTGGCCCGTGAGTATTTTCAGACTCGGCATTGATACCGAACTCGTGAAATTCGATCGCGACACAGGGGTCACTGGCTGGCGCATGAACGCAGCACCATCCGTCGAGATTCCTTTTACACGCCCCGGGTGGTTTATCACCCCGGCGGTGGCGTTCGACTACACGCGCTACGAGCTCGGCGATACATTGCCGGGCCAAGATACGAGTCCGACGCGCAGCGTGCCGATTACGAGCGTCGATACAGGTTTGATACTCGAACGCACGATGGCCAATTCCAGTCGCGTTCAGACGATTGAGCCGCGCATGCTGTACGTGAACATTCCGTACCGCGATCAGGACGGATTGCCCGTATTCGACACGATCACGCCAGACATCAATCTTGTACAGCTGTACCGCAAGAATCGCTTCCTGGGCGTCGATCGCATTGGTGATACGGAACAGGTCAGCCTCGGAGTGACTTCGCGCATACTCGATGTTGCAACCGGCCGAGAACTCATAACTGCGACCATCGGGCAAACCCATTATCTTAGTGATCGCAATGTGGCCTTGCCCGGCATGTCCACTGCCACATTCGATAAGTCGGACTATATCGCGCAGCTGCGCTTCCTGCTGTTCGACAATGTGAATTTCGACGTTGGTCACCAGTGGGGTACGGGTGAAAACGGGACGACCAAATCTGAGGCCCGTCTGCAGTACCGCCCGGCGCGAAACAAGATCCTGAATCTCGCCTATCGCTTCCGCCGCGACTCGCTCGAGCAGGGCGACGTGTCCTGGTCCTGGCCGCTGGCGTCAAACTGGAACTTCGTTGGTCGCTACAATTATTCGCTTCGCGATCAGGAGATGCTCGAGCAGTTTTTCGGTCTCGAATATGAGAGCTGCTGCTGGGGATTGCGCCTGGTCTCCCGCCGCCACATCTCGACTCGTGATGGAACTCTTGATTCGTCCTTTGGTCTGCAATTGGTACTGAAGGGAATGACGAGCGTTGGCACAGCTGCTGACAAATTGCTCGAACGTGGTATTCTTGGCTATTCTGCAGATCTCCGGTAGTAAAAATTGTTGAAATTCAATACCTTATGCGCTGTCGTCGCATTGATTGCTGCGCCTGTCACCGTTGCTGACGAGCTCTCCGACACGGGCGAGTTCATTGACGGCGTAGCCGCTGTTGTCAACGAGGGCGTGGTCCTCAAGAGTCAGCTTCGCGAGCAACTGGCGGCCATCACGAAGCGCGCGCAAGAACAGGGTATGCAATTGCCCCCTGCTGATCTGCTCGAGGAACAGATTCTCGAACGCATGATTATTTCCGAAATCCAGCTGCAGCGCGCCGAGCGAATTGGCCTGCAGGTTTCTGACGAAATGCTCAACCAGTCGATTGCAGGTATTGCACAACAGAATGGCGTTGCATTCGAGGATATGCCACGTCTGCTCTCCCAGGATGGAATGGACTACTCCGAATTTCGCCGCTCATTGCGCGATGAGATTACGATTGACCAGCTGCGCCGCATCGAGGTTGGTCAAAGCATCAATGTGTCGGAGCGCGAGATCGAACAGTGTGTTGCCGACCTGGAAGGCAATGTCGTTGCGAACTCCGAATACGAGCTCTCGCACATCTTGCTGTCGCTGGCCGAATCCGCGACTAACGATGAGATCAAGGTAGTAGAGGATCTCGCCAACGAGATCTACACACGGATTCAGGAAGGCGCTGATTTCCGCGAAATGGCCGCCACGTACTCAGCTGGCCCGACGGCGCTCGAAGGCGGGTCGCTCGGGTGGATGCAGGGACAACAGGTCCCGACGCTGTTTGTCGACGTACTGCAAGACATGGGCGCCGGCGATGTTTCCAGACCGATTCGTGCTTCAGGCAGTTTCCACCTGGTGCGCGTTGACAACCTTCGCAGCGCCGTGGAGCGCAGCGAAATCAATCAGAACAAAGTGCGACATATCCTCGTGCAGCCGAACGAAATCATCGATGACGCTACGGCCAAACAGCGACTGGAAGAAGCGCTCGAGAAGATCCGCGCCGGCGAGGATTTTGGTGAGCAAGCCAAATTACTGTCCGACGACCCGGGTTCAGCCAACCTCGGTGGCGACCTCGGCTGGGCCGGCCCCGGCCTGTATGCACCGGAGTTCGAACAAGCGATTGCCAACAGTGAGATCGGTGTTATTTCGGAGCCGTTTCGCACCCAGTTTGGCTGGCACATTCTCGAAGTCACGGACCGCCGTGTTTATGACAACACTGAAGACCTCAAACAGCGTAACTGTGACGTGAAAATTCGCAACGGCAAGATGGAAGAAGAGTCGCAGCTATGGATGCAGCGCTTACGCGATGAGTCTTTCGTCGAGTCGCGCATCTAGGTGTGACCCTCGACAGCCCTCTCGTAATTACAGCCGGCGAGCCAGCCGGTATTGGCCCTGAGTTGTGCAATGCACTCGTCGACAGCAAATATGTCGACGATGTCGTCATTATCGGCGACCAACGTCAGCTCAGCCCGGGCCTGCAAGTCATAGACACGCCGTTTCCCGAGCTCGTCAACCCCGGCCAGCCCAGCTCCGCAAACGCAGAGACTCTGTTACAGGGGCTGCGCACGGCCGCCGAAGGTTGCCTTGATGGCAGGTTCTCGGGAATGGTCACGGCACCGCTCGCCAAGAGTGTCATTGCTGATAGCGGCATCGCTTTCACGGGGCATACCGAGTTTCTTGCCTCAGTCACGAATGCCACGCTGCCCGTAATGATGCTGGTGGCCGGCGATCTGCGAGTCGCGCTCGCAAGCACGCATATGCCGTTGCGCGATGTCGCCGACTACCTGACGCCGGACAGGCTGGAACGCGTGTTGCGTATCCTGCATGCGGATCTTCGGGACAAGTTCGGCATCAGCAATCCCGAAATCGTCGTGTGTGGCCTGAACCCACATGCTGGAGAGGACGGTCACCTGGGAAGTGAAGAGATCGAGTTCATCACGCCAACGATACGCAAGCTTCAGGATGAAGGCCTGAATCTGCGTGGCCCCCTGCCCGCCGACACAGCATTTACGCCCGCGGCCGGTCACAAGGACGCAGTCCTCGCGATGTACCACGACCAGGGTTTGCCGGTGCTCAAATACGCTGGCTTTGGTCACGCAGTCAACGTGACGCTTGGTCTGCCGATCATTCGCACTTCGGTAGATCACGGCACGGCATTTGATATCGCAGGCACGGGCAAAGCCGACCCGGGTAGCCTGCTGGCTGCGGTTGAACTCGCTATCACCATGGCACAGAGCTGATGGCAAAGCACCGCGCACGCAAGCGCTTTGGCCAGCATTTCCTGAATGATCCGGGCGTCATCGACGCCATCATTCGTGCAGTCCACCCGACCAAGGACGACGTAATCGTTGAAATCGGACCGGGCCAGGGTGCAATAACGGATGCCCTCGCCCGCAGCTCCGGGCATCTGCATGCGATAGAACTTGACCGCGATCTCGTCGCCCGGCTTCGTCACCAGTACAAGGACAATGCGAACGTGACGGTGCATGAAGCCGACGCACTGCAATTCAACTTCGCCTCGCTCGGCGATCGAATCCGCGTTGTCGGCAACCTGCCGTACAACATCTCGACGCCGTTACTTTTTCACCTGCTGAAGTTCCGCGACTGCATACTCGACATGCACTTCATGCTGCAAAAAGAGGTTGTAGATCGCATGGCGGCATCGCCCGGAAGCAAGTCATACGGACGGCTCGGCATCATGCTCGGCTGTCATCTGGATATCGAGTCCTTGTTCGACGTATCACGTGAGTCATTTAGCCCACCACCCGCAGTTACGTCCGCTGTCGTTCGCCTTGACCCTTTGCCACCCGGCACCTTTGACATCCAGGACGAGCCCGGCTTGTCGACGCTGGTCGCCACGGCATTCATGCAGCGCCGCAAGACCTTGCGCAATTCTCTCAGAAAGAGCGTGGAAGCCGTGGACTTCGATGCGGTTGGTATTGACGCAAGCCTGCGTCCCGAACAGGTATCCATCGCCGACTACGTCAGACTGAGCAATCATCTGCGGCAAAAATCACGTTAGAATGGCCAGCATGAACCAGAAGCAGTGCGACATTCGAATCCACGTGGCGACGGACTACATAGATGACCAGTCCGAGCCGGATGCTGGTCGTTACGTATTCGCATACACGATTACGATTTCCAATGACGGCGAGGTCCCTGCGACTTTATTGAGCCGCCATTGGATCATTACGGACGCGAACGGGAAGGTGCAGGAAGTAAACGGTGATGGTGTCGTCGGCGAGCAACCTCATCTGGATCCCGGAGAGCGATTCCGTTATTCGAGCGGCGCTGTCCTCGAAACTCCGGTAGGCGCCATGCAGGGCCTGTACCGAATGGAAACCGATTCGGGCTCGAGCTTCGACGCACCAATCGAGCCATTCACGCTTGCCGTCCCGGGCTTGCTGCACTAGGTAAGTCATATGGCCGTTTACGCAATCGGCGATCTGCAGGGATGTTACGATCCTTTCCGACACCTCCTTGATGAGATCGATTTCGACCCATCCAAAGACACCCTCTGGCTGACCGGTGATATCGTCAATCGCGGTCCAAAGTCTCTGAAAACATTGCGCTTTGTTAAAGAATTGGGCGATTCCGTCATCACCGTACTGGGCAATCACGATCTGCACCTGCTCGCCCTGAGCGCTGGCGCCGTGCGCTTTGGCAATCGATTCGGGTCGCTAGAGAAGCTGCTCAAGGCGAGCGACGCGGACGAGCTCTGTCACTGGCTTCGTCACCAGCCACTCGCGCACTACGACGAGAAACTCAACACGCTGCTCGTGCATGCCGGCACCCACCCGCAATGGAGCGCCAAAAAGACGCTCGCTCGCGCAGCTGAAGTCGAGACAGCACTGCAAGGTGATGATTACGTGAACGTCCTCGGCAAGATGTACGGCAATGCGCCCAACATATGGTCGGGAAAACTGACCGGCTACAAGCGCCTGCGATTCATTATCAACTGCCTGACCCGCATGCGGATGGTAACCGCAGACAATCACCTGGACCTGAAGTTCAGCGGCTCACCATGGCGTGCCCGCAAAGGACTGCGACCCTGGTTTGAGATGGACTCGCCCGCCTGGGCTGGAACACGCATTGTGTTCGGACATTGGTCGTCACTTGGGCTCATCGTGCTGCCCGACCTCATCAGTCTCGACACGGGTTGCGTCTGGGGCCGACACTTGACGGCGGTGCGCCTCGACAAGCGGCTCCCGCGCGTAGTGCAGGTAGAAGGCCAACACTGATGAAATCGCTAATCCCGTTCAATCTGCAGGCATGGATCGATAAGCACCGGGAGCAGCTGAAACCGCCCGTGTGCAACCAACAGGTATTCGAGGAAGACGACTTCATCGTGATGATTGTTGGCGGGCCGAACTCCCGCAAGGACTACCACGTCGACGAGGGTCCGGAGCTCTTCTACCAGGTAGAGGGTGACATGCTGCTCAAAGTCATCGACGATGGTGAGCCGAAGGACATCACTATTCGCGAAGGAGAAATGCTGTTGCTGCCGCCGCGCGTACCGCATTCTCCACAACGCTTTGCCGACACGGTCGGACTCGTTGTCGAACGTGCACGCCTCCCGCACGAACTGGATGGCTTCATGTGGTTCTGTGACAACTGTGCGAACAAACTCTACGAGGAATACGTCTACGTCGATGACATCGTCGGTCAGCTACCGCCGATCTTCGATCGCTTCTACGGCTCCGTAGACAACCGCAGCTGCGATGAATGCGGCGCGATAATGCCACCACCGGACTAGTAATATGCGGTACGAAAACACGCGCGAGTTTGCGGCAGGCATGGATCACGATGATCCACTCGCAGAGTACCGCAAGGAATTCAATTTCCCGTTGCCAAAGGGTGGGCGCGAGCCGGTATACCTGTGCGGAAACTCGCTCGGGATGCAGCCAAAAGCTGCGGTTGAGTACGTCACCGCAGAACTCACCAACTGGAAAGACTACGCGGTCGATGGCCACTTTCATTCCGACCGTCCATGGCTGACGTATCACCGTCAGGCCACCAGCGGATTCGCGGAGCTCACCGGCGCCCTCGATCACGAAGTCGTCGCGATGAACACGCTTACCGTCAATCTGCATATCCTGATGGCCAGTTTTTACCGACCAACAGCTGATCGGTACAAGATCGTCGTCGAAGCCGGCGCATTTCCATCCGATCAGTATGCCGCGGCTTCACAGCTGCGCGTCCATGGCTACAACCCTGTTACAGATTTGCTGGAATGGTCTCCACGCGCTGACGACTCGCTTCTGCACACCGAAGACCTCGCCGCAATGCTCGAACGAGAAGGCAGTTCGGTGGCGTTGATCCTGCTACCGGGCGTGCAGTACTACACGGGTCAAGTGCTTGACATGAAAGCCATTTGTGAGCTCGGCAGACTGCATGGCTGCCGCGTCGGGCTGGATCTCGCGCACGGCATAGGCAACGTCGAACTGGCGCTGCACGACTGGGCACCAGACTTCGCATCGTGGTGCACCTACAAGTACCTGAACTCCGGACCCGGTGCGATCGCAGGGGCTTTCATACATGAACGCCATTCGTCGCCGGATGACTTCCTGCACGGCTGGTGGGGCAATGAACAGAAGACGCGTTTCCTCATGGAACCGCAGTTTCGCCCGGCGAAAGGCGCCGAGGCATGGCAGATGAGCAACCCACCCATCCTGTCGCTGGCACCCGTTGTCGCGTCACTCTCCTTATTCCAGCGCGCCGGTATGCATGCGCTGCGCAAGAAGTCGAAGTTACTGACAGGCTACCTGCGCTGGCTCGTTGCAGAGCGCTTCGCTGATCACATCGGGATAATCACTCCCGCAGATGCGTGTGGCTGCCAGCTCTCGCTCATCGTCAAGGACAAAACTATCGATGCGCGCGCTTTGTTCGACCGCCTGTGCGAACTCAATGTAACCGGCGACTGGCGCAACCCCGATGTCATCCGCGTCGCACCAACACCGATGTACAGCAGTTTTGATGACGTTTTTGAATTTGCGGAACGTCTGGACCTGGCGTTGTCCGAGTAATCCAATGCCCAAAGAAACGGTCAATATCATTGGTGCCGGCCAGTGCGGCACGGTCATTGCGATCATGCTCGCGCGTCACGGCTACGACGTCGAAGTCTACGAGCGCTTCAAGGATCCACGCGTTGAAGATGCAGAGGCTGGTCGTTCGATCAACCTGGCGCTTGCAGCGCGCGGCATCAACGCGTTGCAGCAGATCGGCATCGACAACCTGATCGAGCCCCTGCTCGTGCCGATGCGCGGTCGCATGGTGCACCAGGAGAATGGCACCACCGAGTTTCTTCGCTACGGACTGCAGAGTGACGAGGAGATCTACTCAGTTACACGTCTGGGCCTCAACCAGATACTGCTCGGCTCCGCGGACAAGCTCGATAACCTGAATCTGAACTTCCAGCAGAACGCAATCGGCTACGATGCGCCCGACCGCACCGTGCACGTGCGCAATGAGCTCGACGGCAGCCTGTACCAGATCGAGGCTGACCCATTGTTTGCCGCTGACGGTGCCGGCTCGAACATCCGGCGCTCGTTTGATGGCACCGACACTTTTGGCGGCGTGGAGAATCTGCTCTCGCATGGCTACAAGGAACTCTCGATCCCTGCCGGTCCCGACGGTCAGTACCAGCTCGCACCAGACGCGCTGCATGTCTGGCCGCGCGGCGGCTTTATGCTCATTGCGCTGCCGAACCCCGGTGGCGACTTCACTCTGACTCTGTTCCTCCCGGTCGCCGGCGAAAACAGTTTCGAGCAGCTGACCGATGAGAAATCCGTCGTTACGTTTTTCGAGAATTACTTTTCAGACGCGGCAGGGCTGATCCCGAATCTTGCCGATGAGATGCTCAACCATCCGCTTGGCGTACTGGGCACGGTGCGCTGCCGCCACTGGCACGACCGCGGCAACGTACTGCTGCTGGGCGATGCCGCGCACGCGATCGTGCCGTTTCACGGCCAGGGGATGAACCTCGCATTCGAGGACTGCGTGCTGCTTGATCGCATCGTGGCCGAACTCGGCAATGACTGGCCCAACGTATTTGCCCGCTACGAAGCCGAACAGCTCGCCAACGCCAATGCCATCGCCGACATGGCACTCGACAACTACGTCGAGATGCGCGATACGGTTCGCGACCCGAAATTCGCGCTACGCAAACAACTCGCTTTCGAGCTCGAGCGACGGCTGCCCGAACATTTTATCCCGCGATACTCGATGGTCATGTTCCACGCCGATATCCCCTATCTCGTTGCACAGCAACGTGGCGAAGTGCAAAAAGCGCTGCTCGAGGAATTCACGGCCGCTGCGGCGACCCTGGAAGACGTGGATGTCGCCGCTGCGTCGCGTGCCGCGACCCGCAGACTCGCACCTATCGACTCAGTCAGGAACGACCTGTCCGTTCGTAGATCCTGAACGAGAAGTCGAACTCGTTGCGATCGTCTGCTGAGTGGGGCTCATCGCTGACAAGGCGCCACTCGTTTTCGTCGACCGCTGGAAAAAACGCATCGCCTTCCACATCGGCATACACGCGCGTCAGGTACAGTCGCTCCGCCTGCGGCAGGAACAGTTCGTAAACCTGGCTGCCGCCGATCACCATGATTTCGTCCGCATCGCCGGCCACGGCAGTTGCTGCTGCAGTTGACGGGACGACATCACAGCCGTCCGCTGCGAAGCCCTCCTGACGAGTAATCACTATGTTCTGTCGGCCCGGCAGCGGGCGGCCGATCGATTCCCAGGTCTTGCGGCCCATGATGATGGGCTTGCCCATCGTGACCGCCTTGAAGCGCTTGAGGTCATCAGACAGCCGCCAGGGGAGATCTCCCTGTGCACCAATGACGTTGTTCGCCGACGCCGCGACGATGATGCTGATCATCGACCTGACTCAGACGGCGACAGCCGCTTTGATATGCGGATGCGCTTCGTAGTTGAGGATCTCGAAGTCCTCGAACGTGTAGTCGAAGATGCTCTGCGGGTGGCGCTTGATGGCCAGCGTTGGCAGCGGCAGCGGCTCGCGCGCGAGTTGTTCGTCGGTCTGCTCGAGGTGATTGAGGTAGAGGTGGCAGTCGCCGCCCGTCCAGACGAAATCACCGACGTTCAGGTCTGCCTGCTGTGCGAGCATATGCGTCAGCAAGGCATAGGACGCGATGTTGAACGGCACGCCGAGAAAGATATCGCAGCTGCGTTGGTAGAGCTGGCAAGACAGCTTGCCGTCCGCCACGTAGAACTGGAACAGGCAATGGCACGGCGGCAGCGCCATGTTGTCGATCTCTGCCACGTTCCATGCCGAGAGAATGATGCGCCGTGAGTCAGGCGTTTCCCTGAGCTGCTGCATGATCTGCGCAATCTGGTCGACCTTGCGGCCGTCAGGCGTCGGCCAGCTGCGCCACTGCACGCCGTAGACGGGTCCCAGGTCACCGTTCTCGTCGGCCCACTCGTCCCAGATCGAGACGCCGTTTTCCTTCAGGTAGCGAATATTGCTATCGCCCGACAGGAACCAGAGCAACTCGTGGATGATGGACCTGAGGTGCAGCTTCTTGGTTGTGACGAGCGGAAAGCCCCTGGAGAGGTCGAAGCGCATCTGGTGGCCGAAGACGCTCAGCGTGCCGGTGCCGGTACGGTCTTCCTTGCGTGCGCCCGTGTCGCGCACCAGCCGCATCATGTCCAGGTATTGCTGCATCTAGGGCCGGGCCTCCTCGCCTGACCGGTACGCCATGGCCAGCATGATAACGCCGGCTACGATCATCGGCACGCTCAGAATCTGTCCCATGGTGACCCAGCCCAGCGCCAGGTAGCTGAGATGTGCGTCCGGGACCCGGTAAAACTCCACGCCGAAGCGGAACACGCCGTACAACAGCAGGAAAAGCCCTGAGACCGCCATATACGGTCTTGGTTTGGCCGAGTACCACCAGAGGATAGCGAACAGCACGAAGCCCTCGAGGAGCGCCTCGTACAGCTGTGTCGGATGCAGCCCCTGGCCATTCACAATGAATCCCCAGGGCACGTCTGTCGGCTTGCCCCAGAGTTCGCCGTTAATGAAATTGCCGATGCGGCCGAAGCCCAGGCCAAGCGGGACGATCGGCGCGACGAAGTCGGTCATGCGCCACAGCGTGAGGCCGAGCTTCCTGCCATAAAGCCACATCGCGATCATCACACCAGCCAGGCCGCCGTGGAAAGACATGCCACCTTCGGTGATCTTGATCAGGTACAAGGGGTCGGAGAACAACTGCTCCGTGCCGTACACGAGGGCATAGCCGATGCGGCCGCCCAGGATGACGCCCAGCATCCCGTAGAAGATGAGATCGTCGACCTGTTCCGCCGTGATCGGCGCGTCGGCGAGCTTACTTCGCCGGCGTGCCAGCCACCAGGCGAACAGGAAGCCGATCACGTACATCAGCCCGTACCAGCGTATCTTGAGGAACCCGATCGAGAAGATGATCGGGTCGATCTCGGGGTATGTCAGCATGTAAACCCGTCCGGCGATTCAGAAGACCGGTATGATAGTGCAATCCATGCCAAATCGCCTCGCCAAAGAAACCAGCCCCTACCTCCTGCAGCACGCCGACAATCCCGTGGATTGGTACCCGTGGGGCGAAGAGGCCTTTGCCAGGGCGCGCGAGACGGGCAAGCCCGTAATGTTGTCGGTTGGCTACTCGGCCTGCCACTGGTGCCATGTCATGGCCCATGAGTCTTTCGAGGACGAGGCCACGGCCGAGCTCATGAACGAGCTGTTCATCAACGTCAAGGTCGACCGCGAGGAACGGCCCGATATCGACAAGATCTACCAGACTGCCCACCAGCTGATCACACAGCGCGGTGGCGGCTGGCCGCTGACGATGTTCCTCGACGGGGATGACCAGCGCCCGTTTTTCGGCGGCACCTATTTTCCGAAGGAAGCACGCTACGGCATGCCCGCTTTTGGCGACCTGCTGAAAAACATCGCTAGCTACTACGAACAAAAGCGCGACGAAGTGCGCCAGCAAAGCAGCCGCTTGCTCGATGTGTTCGGCAGACTGGCCCCGGCACCCGCTACCGACGGTGAGGCGCTCTCTGACGCTCCGCTGGCCCTGGCGCGCAACACATTTGAGCAGACGCTGGATCGGGAATACGGAGGCTTTGGTTCAGCACCCAAATTCCCTCATCCGACGACCATCGACCGCCTGTTACGGCACTGGCGCAGCACGGCGAACGACACCGAGCCGGATGTCGAGGCGCTGTTCATGGCAGCACTGACATTAGCACGCATGGCCGAGGGCGGATTGTTCGATCATGTCGGTGGCGGCTTCTACCGCTATTCGGTCGATCAATACTGGCAGATACCGCACTTCGAAAAGATGTTGTACGACAACGGCCCGCTGCTCGCCGTCTATGCCCAGGCGGCCGTTGCCACCGGCGATACGTTGTTCGCCGACGCCGCCAACGCCACGGCCGACTGGATGCTTGCCGATATGCGCGACGATAACGGTGGCTTCTACGCGACGCGCGACGCGGACTCGGAAGGGCACGAAGGCCTGTTCTACCTTTGGGACCCGGACGAGGTTCGCGAATTACTCGATGACAACTACGAGGTGTTCGCGAAACGCTTCGGCCTGAACACAGACGCGAATTTCGAAGGCCGCTGGCACCTGACCGTGCGTGAGCAGGTCACTAAGGACGAGGCTGCAGTGATCAACAAGGCGAAGCGAGTGCTACTCGCGCGTCGTGATACACGCGTCGCCCCGGGACGTGACGAAAAACAGCTGACGTCATGGAACGCGCTCGCCATACGCGGACTCGCAATCGCAGGGCGCGCGCTTGAGCGACCCGACCTTATCGATGCGGCAGCAGATGCGGTTGAGTTCCTGCGCGACAATCTCATGCGGGACGGCCGCTTGCTGGCCAGTTACAAAGACGGCGAGGCTCGCTTCGCTGCCTATCTCGACGACCATGCTTTCCTGCTCGACGCTCTGCTCGAGTTGCTCCAGGCGCGCTGGAATACGCAACATCTCGAGTTTGCCCAGCAACTCGCCGAGCTGTTGCTGGAGCACTTCGAGGACAAGGGCGACGGCGGATTCTGGTTCACAGCCAACGATCATGAGCAGTTGATTCACCGCTCGAAACCGCTTGCGGACGAGGCGGTGCCGTCCGGGAATGGCGTTGCCGCGTTTGCCTTGCAGCGACTCGGTTTCCTGCTCGGTGAAACGACGTATCTCGATGCTGCGGAACGTACATTGCGTGCCGCATGGCGAGCTATTTCGGAAGTCCCACACGGCCATGTCAGCCTGCTAACCGCGCTCGAAGAATATCTGCAGCATCCGGAGATCGTGGTCATCCGTGGCGCCAATGATGACATCAGTCGCTGGCGTGACTCGGCTGCAAAGGTCTACGCGCCGCGTCGTCTGGTGTTTGCCATCCCCGAAGACGAAGCCGGGCTACCTGGCGCTTTGGCCGATCGCAAACCGCTTGCTGGCGAGACCGTCGCATACCGCTGCCTCGGCACGCATTGCGAGATGCCGGTTACGACCTGGGAGGCGCTGGCAGCGCAGCTCGTGGAAAACGGCTAGGCGAGAAGACCTTTGTTGGCGTCCTCGAAGTACTTCACATTCTTGTCGATGTCGTAGGGCCGCTCTTCGAGACTCTCGGGATCCCATTCACTGCGTTCCATGCTGAAAAAATCGCCGCCGTAGACATGCAGCGCAGCGGTGAATTTTGCCGTCGGGTTGGTCACGGAATGAATGATGTCTTGGCCGAGTGGGCGTACATCTCCGCGCCCAAGCGACTTGGCGCCAGCCGCTTCGATGCAACCTTTGCTATCGTCGGGAAGGCGCCGCCAGAAAATGTTGTCCTCCCGGCCGCCGTATACACCAATCGTCGCCCACATGTTGTGGTTGTGGGGCATCAGCGTCATGCGCGGCGCCCAGATTACGTTCAGGACCGTCAGTTCATCGGATACATGCAGGCGCTGAATACCTCCCTGCGCCGGCTCCCCAAGTGCCTGAACAAGGCCGGCAGGATTCGAGACCACGCGCGCCAGTGTCTCCCGCACCGCTTTGGTCGGCGCCGAGTCGTTTACGGCAGCCGCACAGTCAGCGATCAGCTGATCGATGTCTATTGCCATGGGACCCCCTCACGGATACGCGCCAAGGCTGGCGCCAGAAGACGGTGTAACGCGAGAACCGTCCGGCCCACGAAACGCGACTGCCAATGAGTCGACACGCAGTCCCATATTGCGTTGCACCGCGAAATGCAGATGCGGCCCGCTCGAGAGCCCGGTGTTCCCCGAGTCCGCTATGTACTGCCCTGCCTCCACGCGGTCGCCGGGCCGCACACGAATCGTGTTCCAGTTGAGGTGTGCATACACAGCATAGGTGCCGTCGTCATGCAGGATACGAACGAGATTGGCGAGGTCCGCGTATTGCTCGGGATCCGGTCCGCCCTTGAAGTTCGTACTCGCCACATCGAAAACGACACCATCGCGCGCTGCAACGATATCGGTGCCGACTGGCATCGCCAGATCAACGGCGTACATGCTGTCGCGGGTGCGATGCGTAATGGAATCCGGGTATGTCTGTGTAATTGGGAAATCCATGCCCAGTGAAAACGGTGCCCGGTAGGTCACGTCAGCTGCGGGCTGCGCCTCGGGGTCTCCCGGAACATACACAAAACGATATTCCACAGACGGTACCGCGGTTCCGCCCAGCGCTGGAAGATCGAGCAATACAAGTTCACTGCGGGCCGGCACAACCCAATGCCGCTGTTGGTCAGGGGGTGGATAATCAACGCCGTCGATGCTGTCGAACTCGAGTTCGACCTCCATGGGTGCATGGAAACTATTGCGCGCCGTGAATTCGAGGCTGTTTCCGGTAAACGCATGAGTAACAGTAAACTGACTCCGGGTTGCGCGGGTAGTACCGGAGAGCGTCTCTACGTCCTGTCTCCCATCGGGCGGGCGATCCGAGAAAATCCACTCTCCGTTTTCGCCCCGATACTTGTACATCGTTTGTGCTGCGGCCACATCGCAAGCCAGCACTGCCGCGATGAGCAACAGTGCTTGCCAGCGAAAATCGAATCTACGAACCAAGGTCTGTTCGCCTCCAGCCATCGTCAGTACGCCGAATTTCGTAAGCCGGCCAGTACTGTGTATCGAGCTTCAGTGTAATCACCTCAGCCGTGCCATTCCATGTCTTTGTCTTCAGCCGTACCGACTCACGGTGACCAATATCCTTTACCGCGTCGATGAACGCCTGCAGGTTTGGCGTTGGCGTCTCGTTGACTTCAACAACCCGGCGGCCCGCCCAGAGCCCGTAGCGCGTGGCAGGCGATCCATAGCTGAAATAGGCGACATAGACGCCGTCTGTAGAAACCCCGCGTTGCGCCGCCATCGCCCGGTGCGGATCCTGGATCAGCGCCCCGGCCCAGGAAATCGCGCGGCCAATACCCTTGCCATCCAGCGCCGCTGTCTCAACCGGAATTTCCATGACACCACCATTGCGCCAGATCGTCACGGTGACTTCGGGTTTTTGTACGGCATGTTCCAGCTCGCGGAATGACGTTACAACCTCACCGTCGATTGCCAGCACCATGTCTCCGTTTTTCAGCAACCGGGCTGCCGCCGTGCCCGCTACGAGGCGCGTGATGCTCAATGCGCGCCTGCGCACCGGATTGTTCTCTTCCAGCCGCGAAACCCATTCTTCGTCAACACCCATCTTGCGCGCGGCGAACAATGGCGCATACACAAACTCTGCTTCGAGCGAATAGAAAGGCCTGCCTTCGCGAACGATTTCGACGAACTGCTTCGCGACCTCGGAACCAACGCCGCGATTGAACTGTGCGGAGGAGTCGCCAGTCTGCAACGCAAAACTCGACCAGGTCGCCAGCACTTCACCGCGTTTGTTGACGAGTACGCCGTCCATATCTCCGGGCGCATTGACGAGGGAAATACCCTCGATGTTCGAGTCACGGAATCGTAACGTGCGTGACAACGGCAACATCAGCGGGTCTACAGACGAAACTGTACTCTGCTGATGCACGAGCTGATGATCGCCCTTGATCCCCACAACCCAGACTTCGTCGCCAGGTCGCAGCGTCTTTGTGTTGAACTTCGCCTCCTGCACTGGCGTCTTGCCGATGGTCTCAGGGTCGTAGGACACGATCGCGTAGTTGTGCAACGGGTGCAATTGCTCGACCTTGCCTTTAACTTCAAGCGAACCCGCGAATGTGATCGACACATCACCGATCGAAATAGGCACCGTGTTGCGGTCAACGAGCACGTAACCGCGCTTCTTGTCGACAATCAGTCCCGTGCCGTAGTAATGACGGTCGGCTACACCGGACAACGTGTACGGCAAATCAAATGTGACGACGACAAGTGATGGCGCGATTGCCTGGACTATAGGGTCCTGGTAGCGAGTGAGCTTCGTACTGCCCGCCTCGGGTGGCTGAGGATCCGGGCCCGGGGCAAGGTCACGACACGGCCAGACGCCGAGTTCGTCATCTCGAGCGCAACGACGCAACGGAAACCAGACGCGATCCATCTCGAGCAGGCGCACGACAGAATTCTGTGGATTCTCCATCGTCACGTAACGCACGAGCGCGCGTTGACCATCCGCCAGCTCAGCCAGCGCAGACTCAAAATCGTCGAGATTACGGATTTCCTCGCCATCCATTTCGATAATGACAGCGCCCCGCGGAATCGCCGACCGTGACAGCAGGTACCCGGGGTTCGCTACGTACACGCCGTCAGCCTGACGGTTGTAGTGTCGAGCCTGCTGGTACGACAGCTGATTGACTATACCGTCGCCAATCTCCACGTATTCATCCGGCGTGATTGCATGCAGGTCATCGACGCGGACCGTGGCGTCGATGCGCCTTCCACCACGCTCGACCTGGATCTCAATCTCCTCGCCGACATGGCTGTCGAGGATGGCCTCCAGGGGCACGAATTGAGTAATCAGATCGCCGTTGATGCGTATCAGGATGTCACCGGGCGCGAGTCGCTCGGAGGCAGGAGAATCGGGAATGACTTGCTCCACTGTCAGCATTCCCGTTTGATCCGGCGTCGTTTCGCGCGCCATGCGCTCCGACTCATCGGTCAGGCCGAGACGCCGGAGCTCATCGTAGGGTTCGCTGCGGAACGTGGTCTGTAATGTGCCAC
>Ga0316189_10002277_pt1 | contig 18926 bp, 19 predicted proteins | sample LowCovwburrow_MG_FD_204930 | JGI IMG/M metagenome (GOLD analysis project Ga0316189, IMG submission 204930) | Coastal sediment microbial communities from Maine, United States - Lowes Cove worm burrow | ecosystem: Environmental > Aquatic > Marine > Coastal > Sediment | place: USA: Maine...
ATATTTCAATTAGATAATCAACATCGCATCACCATAAGTGTAGAAACGATATTTTTCTTTAACAGCTTCTTCGTAAGCTCTTTTCATAAAATCATGACCTGCAAATGCTGAAACCATCATCAATAAGGTTGATTTTGGTGTATGGAAATTAGTAATCATACAATTTGCAATACTAAATTCATAAGGTGGAAAAATAAATTTGTTGGTCCATCCCGAAAATTCATTTAGCGTTCCACTAGATGATACTGAACTTTCAATAGCACGCATTGCTGTTGTACCTACGGCACAAACGCGTCTTTTTTCAGCAATTCCCTTATTGATAATATCTGTCGCAGGTTTTGTAACGAATATCTCTTCACTATCCATCTTGTGCTTAGATAAATCTTCAACCTCAACTGGATTAAACGTCCCTAAACCAACGTGAAGTGTTACTTCTGGCAACTCGACACCTTTAATCTCTAATCGTTTAAGTAAGTGTCTAGAAAAGTGAAGACCTGCTGTTGGAGCTGCCACTGCACCTTCATTTTTAGCAAAAATAGTTTGATAACGATCCTCATCTTCTGGCTCAACGTCTCTTTTAATATACTTTGGAAGTGGTGTTTCACCAAGCTGAGTTAATTTTCTTCTGAATTCACTGTAAGACCCATCATATAAGAAACGTAATGTACGACCTCTTGATGTGGTGTTATCAATAACTTCGGCGACTAGAGTTTCGTCTTCACCAAAGTATAACTTGTTTCCGATTCTAATTTTACGTGCTGGATCTACTAAAACATCCCAAAGACGTTGCTCTTCATTTAGTTCTCTTAATAAGAACACTTCAATTCTAGCTCCTGTTTTTTCTTTGTTACCGTACAATCGTGCAGGAAACACTTTTGTATTATTTAAAATCATCACATCCCCTTCATCAAAATAATCGATAATGTCTTTAAATAATTTATGTTCGATGGTTTGATTTTTTCTATCGAGAACCATTAATCGAGATTCGTCTCTGATATCAGATGGACGTTCTGCCAATAACTCGTCTGGAAGATCAAAACTAAAGTGTGATAATTTCATAAGTATGTATTTGTCTGTATTTTTTGAAGCCGTAAATATACAATCTCAACATAGGCCTTGTCAAGTAAAACGCAGTATTTATTTAGAAAATTTAAAACCAAGACTTTCTAAATCCTCCCAAAACGTAGGGTATGATTTAGAAACCACCATATAATCGTTGATATATAAATTGGTTTTTAATGCCAATGGAGCAAAGGCCATTGCCATTCTGTGGTCATTATACGTGGCAATTTTGATGTTTTCGTTAATTTTTGCAGCACTTGTTAGCTGTAATGAATCATCAGTAATCCTAACTATTGCTCCCAATTTTTCGAGCTCGTTTTGAAGCGCCACTAATCTATCGGTTTCCTTAATTTTTAACGTATGTAACCCTGAAAGATCACATTCAATCCCAAGCCCAAAACAAGTGACTGCGATAGTTTGTGCAATATCAGGTGAATTATTAAGTTGAAATTGTAGTGAGCGATTCGTAATAACTTCAGTTTTAATGAGCGTTATTGTATCATCATCAAACCTAGTCTCGACACCAAATTGCTTATAAATTTCGGCTAAAACAGAATCACCTTGCAACGAATTACTTTTATAAGAAGACAACTCCACTGCAGTATTTACTGGACTCATAGCCACAATACTATAAAAATAAGATGCTGAAGACCAATCGGACTCCACAATTAAGCTCTTGCATTTAAGTGCATCTTTTTTAGGCTTTACAGTAATCACTTGATCTTTGAACGTTGTTTCAATACCAACTTGATTTAATAAATCAAGCGTCATATTGATATAGGGAATGGATGTGATTTCACCTTCTAAGGTTAACTCTAGTCCGTTTTCTAAACGAGAGGCAATAAGCAGTAAGGCCGAAATATATTGGCTACTTACATTGGCCTTTAAGGTCACTTTATTATGAGTTAAGGTTTTGCCTTTTATCTGTAAAGGCGGACAACCATGGGTTTCTAAATAAGAGATCTCAGCTCCCAATTGATGCAGTGCATCGACTAGAATTTCAATAGGTCGTTCCTTCATTCGTTGAGAACCAGTAAGCGTTACTTCTCTTCCGTTTTGACTAGCGAAATAGGCTGTTAAGAAACGCATTGCAGTTCCTGCATGATGCACGTCTACAATTGGAGACACTGATGACAACGCCTTTGACATCACGATGCTATCATCTGAATTAGACACATTACTAATGCTTAATTCTGGATACAATGCTTGCAATAACAACAATCGGTTAGATTCACTTTTTGAACCTGTAATAGTGACTTTTGAAGCTGTATTAATCTTTGATTTTAGGAGATGAATTGTCATTTATAAAAGATTCTCACACATTTGAATATGCGCAACGATTAGTAGGAATATATTATTTTAGTTTTTCGTTATTGTGATGCCTATCGTGATCTCTTTTGGTTTTTAAATCCAATTTTTTGTCGAAAGCACCTTGTAAATCTATTCCTGTTTGGTTTGCTAAACACAAAACTACAAAAACGACATCTGCTAACTCCTCACCAAGGTCTTTATCTTTATCACTTTCTTTTTCACTTTGTTCACCATAGCGTCTCGCAATGATTCTTGCAACTTCACCAACTTCTTCAGTGAGCTGTGCCATATTAGTAAGTTCATTGAAGTAACGAACGCCATGTTCTTTAATCCAAGTATCAACCTCCTTTTGTGCATTTTTGATATCCATTATTCTATCTTTTTTAGAACTATTTTTTCAGATTGCTTTTCAATAATCTTTGTGTAAAACTCTTTAAACAGTTCATAGTCCTGAGCTAAGATAAGCGATGTATTTATATTTAAGGACACTGTGAGTTGTAAAAAACGCCCATTTACATTTGCCAAATAGGTAAAATCAGCGATGTTGTTAAATTTTACCTGTTCCTTTTCAGATATTGATTCTACGAAAAAGTCAGGTAAATAATCGTACAAGTCTTATATTTACTCTGTTTTTAGCTGTTATTTTCTTTTAAATAAAAACAGCACAAGTAAAACAATTCCACAAGGAAGGGCAATATACTGAAGTTCGCTTAAAATCACACGAATTCCCCATTCTGAAAAGAATTTTTCAATTCCTATCGGAGATACTTTTATGGCTCTGAAGGGAAAGAAATATCTTGAATTTTCAAACGGAATAAAAAACCCCACACCTTCTCCTCCGGAGGTCATGGCATCGAAAATTCCATGAGAAACCGCAGATAAAAATAAAACCAAAGCAAAAATCAATTTTCTAGTTTTTCCGAAGAAAAAAGCGAGTGATGCACTCCAAATCAAAGCAAATACAATTGAATGCGTAAAGCCTCTGTGTCCTAAAGGATGTAAATAATCGATCCCAAATTTAAAAGCCAAAACATCAATATCCGGTACAATTGCAGATGCAATGGCCAAAAAAATGAGTAGTGTATTGGATTTAGAATCTATAACTTTTGCTGTAGTATAGGCGACCAAGCCATGACCAAAAATAGATGCCATTACTGTTTGTTTTTTGTGTCGATGATAATGGTTACTGGTCCATCATTAAGTAATTCGACTTTCATATCTGCACCAAACTGTCCTGTTTGTATTTTTTTTCCTAAATCTATTTCTAGTTGTTGCACAAAAGCTTCATATAGTGGAATGGCAATATCAGGTTTTGCTGCTTGAATATAACTTGGCCGATTTCCTTTTTTTGTGCTTGCGTGAAGCGTAAACTGGCTGACCACAATAGCGTCGCCTTGGGATTGAAGTAGTGACTCATTCATAACTCCATTGTCATCAGGAAAAATACGAAGGTTACAAATTTTATTGGACAGCCAGTTGATATCCTCCAATGTATCGTCGTTTACAATTCCAAGCAGGATTAATACACCTAAATCTATAGTGGCTACTTTTTGTTCTTCAATAGTTACTGAAGCTTTTGATACACGTTGGATGACTGCTTTCAAAATGATTCGAAATTTGATGTTAACAGACGGAATGTTGATTGTTTAAATGGATTACTGCTCATCCCAATTATCAGTTCTATAATGCTCGTCTTCACCTTCTAAAATTTGTAGATAGCTACGATACCTAGAATACGAAATCTCATCTTTTTCTAAGGCGTCTTTAACGGCACATTTTGGTTCTTCTACATGAAGACAATTATTGAATTTACAGTCTTGCTTCAGTTCAAAAAACTCTGGAAAATAACCACCTACCTCTTCTTTATCCATATCAACGATTCCAAATCCTTTAATTCCTGGTGTGTCGATAATTTTTGCATCAAAACTCAAATCAAACATTTCAGCAAATGTTGTGGTATGCTGGCCTTGACTATGCTGTGTGGAAATTGCTTTTGTTTTTAAATCTAGATTAGGTTCAATCGCATTCACTAGTGTTGATTTCCCAACACCTGAATGACCTGCAAACATGCTTACTTTGCCAATCATTAAGGATTTGACTTTATCTACATTTTTTCCTGTTTCGGCAGAAATACCGATACACTCATACCCAATTTTTCTATACACATGAGCGAGGTATTTCACTTCATCTAAAGTTTCCTCACTATAAGTATCAACTTTATTAAACAATAAAACGGTTTTGATCGAATAAGCTTCGGCCGTGACTAAAAAGCGATCTATAAAACTTGTGAATGTAGGTGGATTATCAATGGTAACAAGTAAAAATACCTGATCCACATTAGAGGCAATAATATGAGTTTGTTTGGATAGATTTACCGATTTACGAACGATATAATTTACACGCTCATGAATTTTATGAATGACACCTGTGACATCATCATTATTAGTTTCGAGTTCGAAATCTACAATATCGCCAACAGCAATTGGATTGGTACTTTTAATACCTTTTAAACGAAACTTACCTTTGATTCTGCATTGATATACAGCACCAAGATCTGTTTTTACGGTGTACCAACTTCCTGTTGATTTATAAACGAGTCCTGTCATTACAACAAAGATGCTAATTATTAAAGCATTTACCAATTAAAAAAGACCATCGATTGAAGGACTTCTTAGCACGTCACTATTAATTTTATTTTAATGACACGCATTATATACTTGTATGATCTCAAATAAATCATCAGACCTATAAACTTTATCATCAATTTTTTGAACTAGAGATTCGCAATCAGAAAAATAATTACTAGCAGTTTTAGAAAAAGACTTAAAGGCGTTATCAAAAAACTCATTACTAACATAATCTTCGTTTTGTTTTTTTACATAATATAAATTTTTCTCATTATAAAATACCATATTGGTTTGATGCGCATCGTACATTGTCTGGTCAAGAGTCTTTTTTAAATAAAGAGAGACTTTTCCTTCGGTCAGCACTTGAACTAATAGAGCACCATTTTTCGAGGTTTTAACATAGGTAAACTTTACTAATTCTCCAGAGTTATTAGTGACTACAAAACTTTCAACTTTGTCTCTTTTATATTTGATTTTCTTTTTATCATCTCTATTTTCTTTGAAAAACACTTTTCTGTTACCACCAATTCCTTTCATTCCAAACATGTCCTTTGTCCCACTTTCAAACTTAACAACTCCAACTAAAGTATCTCGGTTTTTCAAAATTAATTTTCCTTCAAACCATTTGTTAGAGAAGCTACCATTATTTCCAACTGAAACTTGAGCAAAACACAAATTACCTATGACTAGAAATACTACAATTAATACGCTCTTTGATTTAAAAATCTTCATCTACTTTTTATGTTTTTTTGTTAATAAGGAATTCAGCTATCCGCATATTAACTAAAATTGCTCAAACAACGAAAGAATACGTTTTCAATAATGAAAAAAAAAATTAATTAGACTTCCTAGAACATTATAGCTAGAGGACTACCGCTTTCTTTGAAGCTATCTGCTTGCCGTTTGATGATACATTGATAATGTATACTCCTGAGGATTGATAAGATAAATCGACCACCACATTAGACTTCATTTTACTGTCGCTTCTGTTTAAAATAATACGTCCGGTTAGATCTGCAACCACAAAATGTATGTCTTGAATACCTTTTGAAAACTTTATTGTGAAGATACCATCTTTTGAAGGGTTTGGATATAATTTGATTGTTTCAGATTCAGTTTCAATTTTTCTGTTTTCAATTGAAACACCTTCGGCATAACATTCACAAATAACTGTTGTAATCGAACATCTCGTTGAACAACTGATGGTTCTACTTGGGTAACCCGTTATAACGACTTCATCTAATTCTTCATAACCATCCAAAATAATTTTGAAATCTGTTCGCTCACCAACTAAAACGTCTTTGGGTTTATAACCTAAATATGAAATTTGTAAGGTATCAGAAGGTTTAGTTTCTAAATAAAAATTTCCGAAGTCATCTGCAAACACCCCTTTATTGGAATGCTTGATGATGATATTTGCATAGGGTAATTTGTCATATGCATCTGAAATTGATCCTTTAATAATATGCTGACTAAAAGAGGACAAGCTAATTAATACTGTAAATAATAGTAATACTGATTTCATGATGGTGTGGTTTTGGTTCGTTCTATCAAACCTACTTGAAACCACATGAAACTGAAACCAACAATGAGTGAACAAGCCATTTCATTTAGTGAAAAGGCATAAAAAAGCCTCATTATCCGTCGATGTTAATCAGGAACCAATGAGGCTTTTAAATTTATCCGTTGATAATCTTTTCTTGGTGATTAATCGACTCTTGGTGAATTGCTTTAAACATACGTAAAATAAACTCTTCACTTAATCCTTTTTCATCGCCTTCTAGAACCATTTTTCCTAAAATCTCGTTCCATCGTTTGCTTTGTAAAACGGCAACATTCTTTTCCTTTTTTAATGTCCCAATACCGTCTGCTGCTTTCATACGCTTTCCTAACAATTCGATAATTTGATTATCGACAACATCAATTTGCGCTCTTAAATTATTAAGATCAGTATTGTATTTAGTCTCTGGATCTGACTCTTTTCTAATTTTTAAGTCGTGCATAATTTGAACTAACTTAGTTGGTGTGACTTGTTGTGCGGCATCACTCCATGCATTATCAGGATCGAAATGCGTTTCTATCATTAAGCCATCAAAATTAAGATCTAAAGCCGTTTGAGAGACATCAAAAATCATATCTCTTTTTCCTGTAATATGCGAAGGATCATTAATTAACGGTAAGTCCGGAAATTTATTTTGAAACTCAATGGCGAGTTGCCATTCAGGAATATTTCTGTACTTAGATTTTTCATATGTTGAAAACCCTCTATGTATTGCGCCTAAATTTTTAATTCCTGCGGTATACAATCTTTCAATACCTCCTAACCATAAGGCTAAATCTGGATTTACTGGATTCTTTACTAATACTATTTTATCGGTTCCTTTTAATGCATCTGCAATTTCTTGCATTATAAACGGACTTACTGTTGAACGCGCTCCTATCCATAATAAATCAATATCATGTTCTAAGGCTAATTCTACGTGATTTCTATTGGCAACTTCTGTGCAGGTTTTCATTCCTGTTTCAGTTTTTACTTTTTGCAACCACTTTAAACCTAAAGCACCTACACCTTCAAAATTTCCGGGACGTGTTCTTGGTTTCCAAATACCAGCTCTATAATAGTTGACATCGGTATCTTTTAGCTCGTGTGCTATTTTTAATACTTGATCCTCGGTTTCCGCACTGCATGGTCCTGCAATTACTAAAGGATGATCTAATCCTAAATCATCTAACCATGTTCTCATTTCTTTCTTATTCTCCATAATTATCTAGTAAATAGGTCTTGACTACTCTCGACCTGACATTTTTATTGTATTCCGTTTAAAATATCTTTTATGTGATTTGTGTTTTTCATTTCGTTGTATATCTCCTCAAAGTTATCAGCTTCCATTAAGGTTTTAAACTGCTTTAAGTTATTGATATACTCGTCGAGAGTTTCAATGACGTTGTCTCTATTTTGTTTAAAAATTGGTGTCCACATTGCTGGTGAACTTTTTGCCAAACGCACTGTGCTCTCAAATCCACTGCCAGCCATATCAAAAATATCGCGTTCATTTCTCTCTTTCTCAATAACGGTTTTCCCTAGCATAAACGAGCTAATATGAGATAAATGTGATACATAAGCAATATGTTTATCATGAGCTTCAGGATTCATATATCGAATACGCATGCCTAAGTCTTGAAATAACTGCAAAGCTTTCTCTTGCAGTTTAAATGTTGTTTTTTCTACTTCGCATATGATATTTGTTTTCTTCTGAAACAAATGACGAATCGCTGCCTTTGGCCCAGAAAACTCGGTACCTGCTATGGGATGAGTCGCTAAGAAATTTCGACGATTTTTATGATTTTCGACTGCTTTACAAATTGGAAGTTTATTAGAACCAACATCAATCACTAAGGTAGCATCAGAAATAGCATCTAAAACTTTCGGCAATTCTATAACTGCCTTATCTACAGGAATAGAAAGCACTACCAAATCGGCATGTTTCAAATCTTCATAAGTGGCCTTTGCATCAATAACATTGAGCTCAAGAGCTTCATCAAGATGTTGGTCTTTGGAGTCAATTCCGTAGACTTTTGCTTGGCTATTATTAGCCTTGATGTCTAGTGCTAAACTTCCGCCTATTAATCCTACGCCTATGATGTAAATCGTATTCATGTCTTATTTTAATCTAGCTAATGCTTCTTCTAATTCTTCTTGCGGTGCGCAAAGTGATATTCTTATGTAGCCTTTTCCATTACTTCCAAAAATTGTTCCTGGTGTGATGAAAATTGACTTTTCTTTCAGAATTAAATCTATATACTCTTCGGCATCTAAATACTCTGGTAATTTTGCCCAAACAAATAATCCTGCTGCACGCTTATTGTATGTACATTTTAATGCATCAGCAATTTTCCAAACGATTTCTCGTCGCTGTTCATAAACGCTATTAAGACTTAAATACCACATATCTGAACAGTATAATGCCTCAATAGCTCCTTTTTGAATGCCGAGAAACATCCCAGAATCCATATTGCTTTTTACACGTAAAACGGCTTTTAAATACTCACTTTTCCCAACTAACATTCCTACTCTCCAACCTGCCATATTGAAGGTTTTACTGAGTGAGTTTAACTCTAAACAAACCTCTGAAGCACCTTTATATTTAAGAATACTTCTTGGATATTTATTCAAAATAAAACTGTAAGGATTATCATTAATAATCAATATATCATGACGCTTAGCAAACGTAATTAAATCTTCAAATAATTTATTAGTCGCTAAAGTTCCTGTTGGCATATGCGGATAATTAACCCACATCAATTTCACTTTTTCTAATCCTCTTTTTTCTAATGCTACAAGATTAGGCAGCCAGCCACTATCTTCATTTAGATCATAAAATACAGGTGTTGCACCTACCAAATTAGTTACTGATTCATAGGTTGGATATCCAGGATTTGGAATTAACACCTCATCGCCTTGGTTTAAAAAGGCCATTGAAATATGTAAAATACCTTCTTTACTTCCCATGAGTGGTAACACTTCAGTCAATGGGCTTAATGCAACATTAAACTGGTTGTTATAAAAATCGGCAATCGCTTCTCGCAATTCAGGAATCCCTTGATAGCTTTGATACTTGTGCGCTCCATCTTCATTGAACGTCTCTACAAGGGCATTGAGGACACGTTCTGGCGGATTTAAATCTGGGCTACCAATACCTAAATTAATGATAGGCTTCCCCTGAGATTTAAGCAAACCTACCTGTCTCAGTTTTTTAGAAAAGTAGTACTCTTCTACATTTTTTAATCGGTTAGCAACCTCTATCATAGTCTTGCGTTTTTATATTCTCCCAACACTTTAAACTCTTGTGCCATAATAGTCATAATTGATTTTGCTTTTTCGTAGTCTTCATAGGCGTCAAAGGTTAGGTCCACAAAAAAAGCGTATTTCCAAGGTGTTTCGATTTTTGGAAGAGATTGTATTTTGGTTAAATTCAACTTACAATCGCTTAGTACATTTAAAATCGTGGCTAAACTTCCTCTTTTATGGTCTAATTCAAATTTTACTGATGCCTTATTAATTTGATTTTTTGGTATTTCAGAATTTTTTGTTTTTACAATAAAAAAACGGGTTTCGTTATGTTTAATAGTTTGAATGCTTTCTGAAATAATGGATAGCTCAAATAATTGTGCTGCCAATTGAGAGGCTATTGCTGCTACGTTTTTTATTTGTTGCTTCTGAATGCGTTGTGCAACTTCAGCAGTATCTTTATCTTCAATCAATTTGATATGCGGATACTGTTTAAAAAACCGTTTGCATTGCAATAACGCCATAGGATGTGAATGCACCTCTTTAATATCTTCAATACTTTGATCCGGTAATGCCATTAAATGATGCTGAATATCTAAATAATGTTCACCAACAATATGCAAACCATGAGAATCAATCAAGGCATAATTTGGGATGATTGAACCTGCAATGGAATTTTCTATTGCCATAATCGCAGCATCGCTTTGACCATTTAAAATACTATCAACAACACCATCAAAGGTCAAACTCTCGTTAACCTCAATTGGTGTATCAAAAAATTGCTGTGACACAATGTGATGAAATGACCCTTTAATACCTTGTATGGCTACTGATTTTATCAAACTACTTTTTTATTCTTAATGAGATCTTCAAATGAGACCGTGTTTTTGCAACGTATTCGTACTGACATAAAAAAAGTCTCGATTTACATCGAGACTCATATTTAATTTATTTTGAATAAACTATACATATCATGTCTCTTTCTTTTAGCTAAAAAAGAAATAAAACCAGTTATAATATGTATGATTTAATGTATTCATGTCTGTAATTGAAGTGCTAATGTAATTATTATTTTAAGAAATTAAAATTGTTATAACATATTTTTCTGTTTTTCGTTTCAGTTTTAAAGAATTCACAATTTAAAGAAGGTCATTAGTAATAATTACTATTTTTGAAGAAATAATTTGATATATGTCTATTGAAGTTGAGAACATTTCGAAAGTTTATGGTGAACAAAAAGCACTAAACAATATTTCATTTTCTGTAAACACAGGAGAAATCGTAGGGTTTTTAGGGCCCAATGGTGCTGGTAAATCGACACTTATGAAAATTTTGACAACTTACATCAATGCGTCAGAGGGTGTCGCAAAAGTAAGCGGTTTTGATGTTGAAAGCCATAAGCAAGAGGTACAGAAAAATGTTGGGTATCTCCCTGAACATAATCCTTTATACTTAGAAATGTATGTAAAAGAATATCTTGAATTTAATGCAAGCGTTTACAAAACGTCTAAATCTAGAATTAACGACGTCTTAGAACTGACAGGTTTAACTCCTGAAGCTCATAAAAAAATCGGACAACTTTCTAAAGGATATCGTCAGCGTGTTGGCCTCGCCAATGCTTTACTTCATGACCCATCAGTATTAATATTAGATGAACCAACAACTGGTCTCGATCCTAATCAGTTGATTGATATTAGACATTTAATCAAAAATATTGGCAAAGACAAAACCGTTTTTTTATCGACGCATATAATGCAAGAGGTAGAAGCCATTTGCGATCGTGTCATCATCATTAATAAAGGTCAGATTGTTGCTGATAAAAAACTGAAAGAATTGCGCGATGACAAAGAACAAACGATTATCGTTGAATTTGATTACCGTGTAGAAGATGCCTTTTTACTAAAGCTTCCTAATGCTAAAACCGTTAAAAATACGCACGATTTCATCTACGAAATTACATTTTCTGGTTCAGAAGATATGCGTTCTAATGTTTTTGATTTCGCTCATGATAATGAGTTAAAAATCCTTCAGCTTAATCAAAAAAATGCCAGTTTAGAAAGTTTATTTAGAGAGCTGACTGCTTAAATTTGGTATGCAACGAAAAAGAATACGTCACCATTTAATTAGAATTCTAATTATTAATCTTCAAAAAGAAGTTGTCCTGTATAGAACTGTTCGATGTCAACCGTTGGAGGTGTATTTACCAGAATCACATCACCCGTGCTTCTTATTTCGCCAGCTATCGATTGCTGTGCATTAATAACCATATCGTTACTACTACGTTGAAAAATAGTAACATTTTGAGCTATTAAATTCCGACCTTCAAAACGTGCATCTCCAGAATAAAAACCAACAATAAGTGTTTCCACTTGACCTGAAATAAAACAACTAGAAAGATTATTAACCGTAATTTCAAGCCTATTGCAATTGACATCTAAACTAAAGTTTCCGTCGGTATGAAACTCTTCAGTTGTATTAAAATCTTCAGAAACTAATTCCAACGAATCATAATTCAACACCCCTTGATTACTAACGGTTAAGCCAGAACTATTTCTTATTTGTGTCAAGTTTGGCGCACTTACAAACACCTTTGTAATTCCGTAGTCTCGTGTTAAATTACAACCATTATTATTATACAATTTTAACCGACCATCTTCTACTCTTACATCAATATCATTCATTAAATATTCGCCTGTTTGTACAATAACTTTTTGTACTTGAGCCTCTGTAACAATAAGTTCTATACGCTCAAAAACTGTGATTTGTGTAAAGGTATCAACAGTAAATTCCTTTTCAATAATATCACCTGCATTTTGAAAACAGTCAGGCACATTCTCTCCGTTACACGACAATAATATGAGACCTAATATTAAGAACACTGTTTTTTTCATAATCTGATACCTATTCCAAATTCTACGGCTTCAGCTTTTGCGCCATGAGATTTTAGGGTAATTACTCCAAAAATCTTATCTCCAAAATACCGCTTTAATCCAACTCTATTATAGAAGCGACCTTCAAAATCGTATGGATAATAGACATAATAGCCTAATTGTGTCACCACCGACATTTTATTGATAAACAATTCATGACCCACAAAAATACCAACACGTTTCCAATCTTCATCACCACTAACATCAAACTCAGGAAAAGCAACCGAATAATAATAAATCAACTCCTCTAAAAACTTTGAAAAAAAGATATCTGCTCCAAACTGAATAGCACTTTTTCGGTTTAAACGTTTATCTGCATAGGCCGAGACGATATAAAAAGGAAACTGACCAATACCAATCACATCACTTTCATTAAGTCCTGTTCTAAAGGCTAAATTATATTTTATTTTTTCTTTGTAGCTTTTTACTTCTGAAGATGCTATATATTCAGGTTCCTTTTCAGAATTAAAAGAATAATTAGCGCCAATATTAAATGCAAATGTATTGGTTGACGTATTTGGTGCTCTAAAATTTGCGTTTGAATAGTGGATTAAAGAAATCCCAGCTTGCAGACCAAAACCTTTAAATAGGTTTTCCTTTTTGTAATTCAGCATCAAATATGTTGAACTCAATATATCCGAACCATAAGCGCTGTTATTAAAGTTCGTTTCTTTATCATAAGGATTGGTTGTATAGGCAATACCTTGAGCGATTCTGAAGTTTAGATTGCGATTTAAAAAATAAAAGTTATAATGGGCATACAAACCGTAATTCTCACCTAAACTTTCATTTTTCATGTCCTGGTATGCCAATGAAAGTCCCCAATCTGGATAGTTATATCGGCTTTCCCAGTCTTTAAATCCAAAGGTTTTTCGGTTATAACTTAAAATCAATCCTGTTGGATGACCCGTAATTAAATGTGAAATATTTGGATTGTGTTCTAAAATTGTTCCGTAAAAAAAGTCAGCATCTATAGTAGATACCTTTGGATCTTCTTGAGCAAAAGACATCAAAGATGATACTATAAAAATGAGGGTAAGTAACTTTTTCATTGCATTTTAATCAGCGCAAATGTAAGCATTAAATACAGTGAACATAAGTTGACTATTTTTTTTACGAAATAAAATAAGCAATTGTTAGTGATACGGCTGTCAATAGCACGATTTGGACCATGAATCGAATTTCTAATCGGTTCTTTTTCAGTAAGTTCATATTAACCTGGGAGTTTTTTTAATTTTAGCGCAAAAGTCTTCTTTTCTAATTAGCTAAATGTTAATTTAATGTAAATAAATTGTTAAATTAACATCAACTAAAATACCTGCGATGCAATGGTGTACACATTGTCACTTTTACCCATAGAATAGTAATGTAATACAGGAACTCCAGCAGCTAATAACTCTTTAGATTGTTGGATAGCCCATTCAATACCTACCTGTCTCACCTTAGTATTTGAATCACATTTCTCCACCTCTTCGATCAACGTTTCAGGCAAATCAATCTTAAATACTTGTGGTAATAATTGTAAATGACGTTTTACGGCAATTGGTTTTATTCCTGGAATAATAGGCACATGAATTCCAGCATCTTTAGCAGCTTTTACAAATTCGAAATATTTAGAATTATCAAAAAACATTTGCGTCACGACATAATCGGCTCCAGCCTCCACTTTTTCCTTTAATCGTTTTAAGTCGGTAGTCAAAGATGGTGCTTCAATGTGTTTTTCTGGGTAACCTGCAACACCAATACAAAAATCTGAATGGTGATCCGCTTCAAGCACATCATGCAAGTATTTACCACAATTTAAATTCTGGATTTGCGCGACTAAGTCTCTTGCAAATTGATGACCACCTTTTGTCGCTTCAAAATATTTTTGGTGACTCATCGCGTCGCCTCGTAAGGCCATAACGTTATCTATACCTAAGTAATGACAGTCTACTAATAAATATTCTGTTTCTTCCTTAGAAAACCCACCACACAACACATGCGGCACAGTATCTACATCATATTTATGTTTAATCGCTGCACAAATTCCCACGGTTCCTGGACGCATTCTTGTAATTCTTCTATCTAATAAGCCATCGCCTTTATCAATATAAACGTACTCTTCTCGAGAAGTTGTGACGTCTACAAAAGGAGGTTTAAACTCCATTAAGGGATTGATATTATTATATAACTCTTGAATGCTATTGCCTTTTTTGGGCGGAATGATTTCAAATGAAAACAAGGTTTTTCCGTTAGCGTTTTTTAAATGTTCTGTTATTTTCATATCTAGCCTGCTAGAGCAGGTATCTATTTAATTTTACCTATATTTTTTATTTGGGCGTTACTTTCTACTCATAACTACAAGGTTTCTAAAACCTTGCAGGATCGCAAAAAGTCGTGCTCTCGCAAGTCGCTTCCCGATAGCTATCGGGAGAGCTCCAACAGTTGCTCCATCACTAACGCACTAATCTGCTAGATTTGGGTTTAACCATTTTCTAGCTTCATCTTCACTGATAGCACGACGCTTAGCATAATCTTTTAATTGGTCTTCGGTGATTTTTCCTAACCCAAAATACTTTGCTTCTGGATTTCCAAAATAATAACCGCTAACACTTGCTGCTGGCCACATCGCTAAACTCTCTGTAAGTTTTACGCCAATGTTTTCTTCAACATTCAATAATTTCCATATGGTTGTTTTCTCTAAATGATCTGGACATGCAGGATAACCAGGAGCAGGACGAATCCCTTTATAGCTTTCTTTTATCAATTCATCATTAGCTAAAGCTTCATCTTGAGCATAACTCCAATATTTAGTTCGTACCTCTTTATGTAAATATTCCGCAAAAGCTTCAGCCAAACGATCGGCTAATGCCTTTATCATAATCGAATTATAATCGTCGTTATCGGCTTCAAATTGCGCTGCCAATTCTTGTGTTCCAAAACCAGTACTGACACAAAATGTCCCCATATAATCTTGAATTCCAGAATCTTTAGGCGCTATAAAATCACTCAATGCATGATTTGGAATCCCGTCTCGTTTCTTTAGTTGTTGACGAAGGGTTAGAAATGTAACCCTGTCAGGTCGAGCGGAGTCGAGACCTTTTTTATGTTTATCTTCTGAAGCCTCTCGACTCCCCTCGAGGTGACCGTGAGAACTATCGACTTCAATATCATCATCATTAATCGTGTTTGCTGGAAACAATCCAAAAATGGCTTTAGCTTTCAACAATTTTTCATCAAAAATACGTTTCAATAACTCCTGTGCGTCCTTGAATAACTCTTGTGCTTGCTCTCCAACCACATCATCCGTTAGAATATCTGGATATTTTCCGTGGAGGTCCCAACTTCTAAAAAACGGGCTCCAATCAATAAAAGGTTCTAATGTATTAAGCTCTAAATCATGTATAATTTGAATTCCTAATTGTTTAGGTTTTACAATTTCCGAGGTCTTCCAGTCGATTTGATATTTGTTTTTTCTAGCGGCTTCTATCGTAATATAATCTTTACGCTTTCCTCGAGTTAAAAACTGCTCACGAAATTTATCATACTCTTCACGAATTTGCTCTTTGTAAACGGCATTATCCTTCTTTAATAAATTACCTACAACAGTTACTGCTCTTGATGCATCATTAACATGAACAACCGTATGATTATAATTAGGCGCAATTTTAACTGAGGTATGTGCTTTGGAGGTTGTTGCACCACCAATAAGCAATGGAATGGTTAAATTCTCTTTCGTCATCGCTTTTGAGAGGTATACCATTTCATCTAACGACGGTGTAATTAAACCACTCAAACCAATAACATCCACCTGTTCTTTTATGGCAGCTTCAATAATTTTTTCAGGCGGAACCATAACTCCTAAATCGATAATTTCGTAGTTATTACAACCTAAAACGACACTCACAATATTTTTACCGATATCATGAACATCCCCTTTTACAGTTGCCATTAATATTTTTCCAGCAAATTCTTGCTTGCCATCTTTTTCGGCTTCAATAAATGGTTGCAAATAAGCCACTGCTTTTTTCATTACACGAGCCGATTTCACCACTTGAGGCAAAAACATTTTTCCGCTTCCAAAGAGATCTCCAACCACATTCATCCCTATCATTAAATTACCTTCAATCACTTCGATAGGTTTTCCTGCTGCTGCTCGTGCTTCTTCAACATCTTCAATAATAAAGGCATCAATTCCTTTCACCAAACTATGCGTGATTCGATCTTGTAATGGATCGCTTCGCCATTCTAAAATTTTAGTAACATCTTCTTTTTTATTGCCTTTTACGGTTTCAGCAAACTCCAATAAGCGTTCGGTTGCATCATCGCCTCTATTGAATAATACATCTTCAACATGTTGTAATAAATCTTTCGGAATTTCATCATAAACCTCCAACATGGTCGGGTTTACAATCCCTAAATTCATTCCGTGTTGAATAGCATGATATAAAAATGCAGAGTTAATAGCTTCTCTAACTGTTGTATTTCCTCTAAATGAAAAGGACACATTACTTACACCTCCTGAAACGTTGGCATAAGGTAGGTTTTCCCGAATCCATTTCGTAGCATTAAAAAAGTCTAAAGCATTTAAGCGATGTTCATCCATTCCTGTTGCTACAGGAAAAATATTAGGATCAAAAATAATATCCTGTGGTGGAAATTTTACTTCATTAACTAAGATATCGTAAGAGCGTTTGCAAATATCAATTCGCCTTTGATAACTATCGGCTTGACCAACCTCATCAAATGCCATAACAACAACTGCTGCTCCATAACGTTTTACTAGTTTCGCCTGACGTTTAAATTCGGCTTCACCTTCTTTTAAACTTATAGAATTAACAACACATTTACCTTGAGCGACTTGCAATCCAGCTTCTATAATTTCCCATTTAGAACTATCAATCATTAATGGAATACGAGCGATATCTGGCTCTGAAGCGATAAGATTTAAAAATTTCACCATGGCAAATTTACCATCGAGCATGCCTTCGTCCATATTGACGTCGAGAATTTGTGCGCCACCTTCAACTTGATCTCTGGCAACACTTAAGGCTTCATCGTAGTTTTCTTCTTTAATTAATCTTAGAAATTTCCTTGAACCAGTTACATTGGTACGTTCGCCAACATTAATAAAATTACTTTCGGGAGTAACGACTAACGGCTCTAAACCAGAAAGGGTTAAATATTTTTTACAATCACTGTCTGCCATTATGCTTCAACTTTAATTTGTCTTGGTTTATATTTTTTAGCTACTTCAGCAATGGCTTTAATATGATCTGGGTTTGTACCGCAGCAACCTCCAATAATATTTATTAATCCGTCTTGAAGATAATCTTCTATTAGTGCTTGCATTTGTTCTGCTGTTTGATCGTATTCACCAAAAGCATTTGGCAAGCCTGCATTTGGATGTGCAGAGGTATAAAAATCTGTTTCGTGCGATAAACGTTGTAAATAAGGCTTCAGTTGTTCTGCTCCTAAAGCACAATTAAACCCGACGCTTAACAAAGGTATATGGGAAATAGAGGTTAAAAATGCTTCAACCGTTTGACCAGATAAGGTGCGACCTGAGGCGTCAGTAATTGTTCCTGATACCATAATTGGAATCTCTATTTGTCGTTCTTCTTTAACTTCTTCAATAGCAAATAATGCTGCTTTCGCATTGAGTGTATCAAATATTGTTTCTACTAAAAGCACATCAACACCACCATCAACTAAAGCCTCAACTTGTTGTTTGTAAGCAATACGCAATTCATCAAATGTTATGGCTCTATATTCTGGCTTATTCACATCTGGAGACATGCTTGCTGTCTTGTTTGTTGGTCCAATACTTCCGGCTACAAAACGAGGTTTATCAGGATTTGCTTTGGTAAATTCATCGGCAACCGCTTTGGCAATTTTAGCGGATTCGTAATTTAATTCATAGACTAAATCTTCCATGTTATAATCAGCCATAGCGATTGTTGTCCCAGAAAACGTATTCGTTTCTACGATATCTGCGCCTGCTTCAAAATAGAGTTTATGAATATCTGCGATTGCTTTGGGCTGCGTTAACGACAATAAATCATTATTTCCTTTTAACGACGACGGATAATCTTTGTAGCGTTCGCCTCGAAAATCTTCTTCAGAAAAGTTATAGCGTTGTAACATGGTTCCCATGGCACCATCGAGGACTAAAATTCGGTTTTGAATTGCTTGTGTAATATTTGACATTTTTAAATTTTATGC
>Ga0316189_10002278_pt1 | contig 18925 bp, 16 predicted proteins | sample LowCovwburrow_MG_FD_204930 | JGI IMG/M metagenome (GOLD analysis project Ga0316189, IMG submission 204930) | Coastal sediment microbial communities from Maine, United States - Lowes Cove worm burrow | ecosystem: Environmental > Aquatic > Marine > Coastal > Sediment | place: USA: Maine...
CCTCCCCCGCCATGATGTCGTCGTCCCCGACGCTGCTCGTGAAGCTCCCCTGGCCGGACTCGATGCGCACGACCACCCCATCGTCGAGGTCGCCGTAGTCGTTGGCCTGGCCGCTCCCGGAGCCTTGAATCAGGCTGAGTGCCCCGACGAGGCGGCCTGTGTTGCACACGCTCCCTGTACACGCCTGGTAGTCGGTCTCCCACGCGCCGCTGACGAGCGCGGGCGGAGCCTCGAAGAAGCATGTGTCTGCGCCCAGTCCCGCGGCGGTGGCCGCCGCGCCGGCGACCGCGCCGCCGTCGACCAGGATGGCGTGGTGGCGTCCGGGTCCGCATGCGAACACCGTGATCTGGCCGTCGCCGTTGATGGCCATGTCGATGTCGCTGGCGTGGAATGACGGGAACACGGACTCCGACGCCGACGCGAGCGGCGTGAGGGCCCCCGAAGACGTGAGGTAGCGCACCCCGGAGAGGTCGACCCATGCCTGGGCGTCGTTGGACTGCGCCGAGCCCACCCACACGGTGGGGTCGGGCACCGCGTCGCCGTCCACGTCGACCGGCGATGGCTCCAGCTCGCTGTCGAGCGCAGCCTCGATGAGCGTGTTCGTTCCGCTCTTCCACTGCGGGTAGGTGGTCGCGCTGGGCGCCTGGCCGCCGCGGGCCTCCGCGAGCGAAAACGGGATCGCCACCCCGGTCTCGTTCAGCGTCAGCGCAAGGTCGGCCTGCGCGGCCCCGACGAGCAGCAGATACGAGTCGCCCAGCCGCGTCACCTCGGGGTTGCTGGGTGCCGTCCAGCCAAAGTCGGCGAAGCCGAAGGCGGCGCCGTCAGGCAGGCCATCACAGTCCTGATCGAGGCCGTCCTGGAGCCCCTCCAGCGCGCCCGGCCAGACGTCGGTGTTGCCGTCGTCACAGTCCCCGGCGACCGGTACCGTCAGTCCCGCGTCCGGGTTGAGCGCAGCCCAGGCGGCCTCTTCGGCCGGCGAGATCTCCCACAGACCCAGGTAGTTGTTGTAGTCGGAGAGCACGGAAGGGGCCTCGACAAGGAACCCATCGCCGTCGGCGTCGTAGTCGTTGCTGCGATCGCAGTCCCCGTCGATCCCGTCGTAGGGGACCTCGACGGCCAGCGGGTTGACGTCCGCTGGGACCGCCTGCAGCCCCGTGATCTGGTCGACAAAATCAGCGTCCACGGCGTCGAGGCAGTCCGAGAACGGCGCGACGTCGGGGACCGGGAACGGCGGCGTGCCGGAGGGGTAGAGCCGGTCGACGTACAGCGCGAAGTCAAACTCGAACTCAGGCGGCATGTAGCCATCGCCGTCGGCATCGAAGTCGTTGATGTGGTCGCAGTTGTTGTCGACGCCGTCGTACGGCACGTCCTGAACAACGGAGTCCGGGCGCACCTCTGCGTCGCGGTCGTCGCAGTCTCCGAACACCGCCGGGTCGCTCAGCGGGAGCCCCGTGGCGGCGACCCAGGCCTCGGCCGCAGCGGGCGCAATGCCCCAGCGCGCGATGTAGTCGTCCAGCGCCTCGGAGACCGGCGTGCCGTCGTCGAGCGCAGCGGGCATCCAGCCGTCGCCGTCGTCGTCGAAGTCGTTGCTGCCGTCGCAGTCGCTGTCGAGACCGTCGTAGGAGATCTCGCTGCTGGTTGCGCCGGGGAACACGTTGACGGCCTGCGGGATGAGGGCCGGGTCGTCGGCGCAGTCCACGGGCTTGCCGACCAGGGCGGTCGGGACCTCGCCGTCGTAGGTGGCGAGGTCGATGCCAGGAAAGCCGTCCCCGTCGATGTCGAGGACGTCGCCGCCGCCGCAGTTGTTGTCGATCCCGTCGTAGGGGACCTCCGGGAGGTTCGGCGACCGGTCCGGATCCTGATCGTCGCAGTCATCCGCCCGCAGCGCGCCGTCGCCGTCTTCGTCGAGGGTGTCGAGCTTGTCCTCCAAGGCGCCTCGGCTCACGTAGGTGCACCCGCCCGCCATGGTGCACAGAAATGCCAAGCGCCAGTTCATCGATCCTCCACCAAACGAGCCTAGCACCAGCCAGGGTCCAGCGCGATGGTGCCGACCGGCGCGACCGGGCCCACGAGGGTCAGTGTCCGGTCCGCGTGCACTGTCACCGTCAGCGGACCGCCGGGAGCGCGGATCGTCAGCGGCGCGTCGGCGGGCTGCAGTCCGTCCTCGATCGCCGCCATCGCCACCGCGCACGCGCTGCTCCCCGAGGCCGAGGTCTCTCCGGCGCCGCGCTCCCAGATCCGGATCTCGAGCGCCCCCCGCCCGCGCGATGCGGCGATCTGGACATTCGTGCGGGCAGCGAACCGCGGGTGGGTCTCGAGCGTCGCGCCCCAGTCCCGCCACGGCAGACTGTCCAGATCGGCCTCGCGGCGCCAAACCACCGCATGCGGGTTGCCCACCGAGACGGCGACGACCGGCAGTCCGGCGACCGCCTCTCGCCACAGCACCCGTCCCGACCCCATCTGCACCGTGACCTCGGTGCCGTCGACCGCGCACCCCACGACGTCGGTACCGGTGTCGACCCGGAACTGCGCCCCCGCGCCGCGGTCCCGCGCGAGCCAGAACGCGAAGATACGCAGCCCGTTGCCCGACTTCTCGGCGATCGATCCATCCGGGTTCCAGATCCGGACCCCGTGATCGGCCCGATCGGTCGGGGCGGGCTCGAGGATGCCGTCGGCGCCGACTCCGCAGTGGCGGTCGCACAGAGCGCGCACCGACGACGCGTCGAGGGGCGGGCCGGCGGTGTGGACGAGGTAGTCGTTGCCCAGGCCGTGGGCCTTGAACAGCCGGTGGCCTACCAGCGGAACCAGCCGCGCCGGCGCTCGTAGGGCGCCAGCATCTCGCGGGCCTCGGCGTGGTCGGGGTCGAGGTTGCGGGTGACCTCGAGCCACTTCACCATGTAGTCGGTGTCCTGGTTGACCGCTGAGATCCGCGCGCGGAGCCAGGAGATCTCGGCGTACCGCTCTTGTCGCTCACCCGCCATCGAGCACGCGCCGAGCGCCTCGGCGTACTGGCCGTTGGCATAGAAGCGCTCGCCCACCTCGGCGAGCACCGCGATGGAGCGCTGCTCCATCTCGGGGTCGACCACCGCCTTGGCCGCCGCGCGGATGGCGCTAGCGCGCTCGTCCATGTGCACATTCAGCTCCGCGTAGTCCATCCACCACCCGGTGTTGTCCGGCTCCACGTTCAGGCCGCGCTCCAGCGCCGCCATCGCGCCCCGCAGGTTGCCGACCCCAGCCTCGAGCTGGGCGATGACCCCGAACACCTCGGCGGGCGCGCCCTCGTTCTCGGACCACTCGTACGCTTCGTCGAGCGCGCGGTCGAACTCGTTGATCGCCTCGAGCACCGCGAGGCGCTGGATCTCTCCGATCACCGCGTCGTCGCCCCACCGGGTCTGAGCCGTGGCGAGCTTCAGCGCGAGCACGTACCGGCCGGTGTCGGCCAGCGCGAGCGAGGCCGCCATGTACGTGCCGTCCGGGTGCAGCGCCGCGAGCCGGTCGTGCAGAGCGCGGTCATCGACCGCCGACATCCCGCACTCGGTGCAGCGGACCGTGCTGGGATCGGGCGGACGCCCGCCATCGGTGGGGGCAGTCAGCGCGAGGTCTCCCCCACAGTTGACGCAGCGGTCCTGGTACGGAAAGCGCAGGCTGACCGCGTACTTCTCAGTGCGATGGACATGCCCACACGACGCGCAAAAATAGACGTCCGCGTACTGCTCGTCGACAACGCGCTGGGTCCACTGCAGGTCTTTTGCCGCGCAGCATTGGGTCTCTGCCATAGGCTGTCGTTCCCTGGTTCGACGGCGGGATGGGCATTGTACCTATCGAGGCTGCAGGTGCACGGGCAGCAGGTCGGCCAGCGCCGCGTGAACGGCGTCGAGCACCTCTCGGCTGGACCCGTCGGGGCCCACCTGCAGCGGCGCGCCGAAACGAACCAGGACGTGCCCCGCCGACAAGCGCTGATCGCCGATCGGCATGATTGTCTGAGTGCCGCTGATGGCCAGCGGGACCACCCGCGTGCCCTCGACGGCGCGCAGCCAGCGGTGCACCCCGCGGATGAACGGTGCGAGCCGGCCGGTCCGCGTCCGCGATCCTTCCGGGTAGACCAGCGGGACGTAGCCGGCCTGCATGGCATCCCCGGCGGCCTGCACACCCTGCAGCGCCCGACGGGCCAGCTCCCGCGGTGCGATGCGCTGGGCGCCGCGGTCCAGGGTGGCGGATTGCGGCACCGGAAGGGTGTTGAGGCATGCGGCAGCCAGCAACCGAAACAGGTCCTGGTACACCTTCGGGCCGGCCGCCGCGACGATCCGATCGGCGAGATCCGTGTGCCCCCCCCACGCTAGGGCCGCGTCGAGGGCGTTGGCGTCGAAGTACGACAGGTGGTTTCCCAGGATCATCGTGGGGCCGGCGACGCGGGCGCACCGCAGGTGGTCGATCCCCTCCACGACGGGGTCGAGCACCGCGTCGCGGCACCAGTGCCTGCTGAGCCCCCGCAGCGATGGGTGGGCGGGGTACACGCGGTGGTCGTCGCCCAGGCCATCGAACGCATGGGCGACGCTGATGCATTCGGCGTCGGACCAGCCCGCCACCAGCTCCTGCATGCGAACGAGGTTGCGCGCAGCGGCGTCCTCGCCCGCGATGAAGCCTGAGAGCCACGGCGGCAGCACCGCGCGGAACTGCTCAGGAGGCAGCGACGAGATCGCTGAGACGTCCATCAGAAGTGGCTGGGGGGCCCGCCCACGCCGTTGACCTCGATGAGGCTGCGGAATCCCGGCAGCTCCTCGATCAACAGACGCTCGATTCCGACCCGCATGGTGGCTGTGGCAGAGGGACAGGACCGGCAGGCGCCGACCAGCTCGACGTGAATGTCGCCGTCGGTGACCTCGACCAGGGTGATGTCGCCGCCGTCCGCCTGCAGCGCGGGGCGTACGAGGTCGTCGAACAGCGCCTCGACCTCTTCACGGCCGAACGGTCCGGGGGGCAGCGTCGCCGCGACCGGCGGGCTGGTGTCGGCCGCTGGAGCCGGCGCCGGCGCCGCCTCAGCGGGGCGCACCGGGTCGAGGACTCCTGCGCGGGTGAGGATGTGCTGAGTGCGGCGCTTCAGCCCGCTGCGGACGCGGCGCGCGATGGATCGGACCAGGGGCAAGGGATCCTCCGGGTCTGGGCTGTATCGTGTCGAACAGCCAGGCGGGTGCCATCGAGTCCTCGGCGCCGTCCCAGACGCGCCATGTGGGCAACGGACGCGGGGTCCCCGGGGTGAGGCGCGCGCGGCCGCGCCGGAAGTCGTAGTCCTGCGAGAACTGCGAGAGCAGGTCGACGCCCAGCAAGCCGGCGGTGCCGAACGGGCGGTGCCGGTCGGTCAGGGTCGCCGACCCGACCGACAGGGCCCCAACGGCAACCTTCGCGACCCGGTGGAATCCCTGGGACCGGACGACAGCGCCGCCGGTGCCACTCACGCGCACGTCGGTCTCGAAGCTGGTCCCGTCGATGTGGTAGCGGGCACCGTCCACGTGGGTGGTGCTCGCTCCGGTGTCGACGACCGGCCAGCGCCGGACGCCGTCGAGCGTCAGCGGGAGACGGAAGCGGGGGCCGAGCAAGGCGGCGCGCCTCACCCGGGTCACGCCCGGGACGCCGCGGCGCAGCGGCGGCACCGCGCTGGGGTCGCGCAGATGCAGGACCCCCGCTGCCGGGTCGATCGTGACCCGGAAGCGACGGAGCACGTCCATGCCGATCACGCCGGCCACGCGGACCTCGCCGGGATCCTTGATCGAGCTGGTGCCGTCGAGGTCGCGGACCTGGCACGCCAGGCCCGTCACCGTGTGCCCCCCTAGCAAGAGCGAAGGCAGCGCCGCCTTCGTGCCGTCGACTCGCCCGATCTCGCCCCGAACCGCTGTCCGACCGCGGGTGGGCGCGCTGACCGCCCCGATCAGGTCGTCGTCGCAGGCGGAGTAGGTGTAGCCGGTGTCGACGAACCACACCCAGGAGCCGTGGTCCTCGCTGTCCATGGGGAGGTACCAGCGCCGGGTGTCGACGCTCGTGTGGACCAGCGGCATCGGCGCGTCGGGCCCGTAGGACACCGCGGGCGGACCCAGCCGGAATGCGCACGCCCCCAGGAGGAGGAGGGCGATCACCGGCGCATCAATGGGTGTGGTCCTCAGGAGGACTGCCCACGACCCAGCGGGCACCGAGTCCGCCGCTCACCTGCCGGATCCCACCGGAGGTGACCCAGGCGGGGACCCGCATCTGCGCGGTCATCGACCACCGCTCCGCGATGTGGAACACGCCGCCCGCGGTGGCGGCGAGCTCGGTGAACTTCGCGGTGCTGAGCGCGGGGCTCCCCGGCGCCTGGCGAACCGCTGAGGGGCCGGCGAACACGACCACCTTGCCCAACCGGCGCGCGCCGCGAAGGTCGACGCGGAGGAAGGGACCCTGTCGGACGTCGTCCCAGCCCGCGTACAGCGGGGCGCGCCCCACGAGGGACAGCCCGGCGACCCAGGCGCGGCCGGCGACGATGTCGGCGGACAGCCAAGGGTCGACGCTCGCAGTGGAGAGCGGTCGGAACGACAGCCCGCTGCCAATCCCACCCGTCGGGATGGACAGGCCCGGCTGCAGCCGGACGGTCCACTCGTCGGTGACCACCGGAAGCCACAGCGCGCCGATCGTGGCGTCGCGCGGGTCGATCGTGCCGTCACCGTGGCGCTGGGCGCCCACCCAGCCGACCGCGGCAACCTTGTGAGAGACCGGCACCTCGACCCCGATCAGGCCTTGCGACTCGACCCCACCGGGGTGTCCGCCCATCCACGCGCCGGCTTGCACCGCCACCTGTCCAGGCTCCATCGGACCATCGAACTCGGACCTCCCGACCGGGAGGCTGCTATCCGCTCAACTCGTTCATTGGGCTTGTGCCGGACCGCTGGCAAGGAGGAGCGTCAGGGCGATGTGGGGCATGGAATGGTGCTCCGAATGGGAGTGGACCCGTCGAGGGTGTGGCCGATGAGGACAAGGTCGCCGTTGGTGTCGTCGGCGAGGACCACGTGGAAGCTATCCCCCGCGCCGCGCTGAAACGAGGCGAAGGCCTCTCCCGGGTCGCAGTCACCGGACTCATCGCGGTCGATCCAGGGGGTGATCTCGGTGTCAGCCACCACGTCCACCACCGCGGTCTCGCCGAACGCGAGGGCGAGCCCGCCGGCCTGGGGCGCGCCGTTGACCGCGTCCGTGATGGACAGGGCGATGGCGCCGTGCTGCACCGACGCGTGTGTCCACCGGATCCGGGCGGAGGGGGTAGGCACATCGAGGTCGTCCTCGAACAGAAGCACGTCCGCCGGCGCGGGGCTCCCGGCTGTGCGGGTGCCGACGACGAGCAGGGTGTAGGCCCTCGCCGCTGCGAGCGTCCCCGGGACCTCGACCCACGGGGCGGCCTCGCCGGTGTCGAAGAACTCGAAGACGAAGTCGTCCGCCGGGCGTCGCGCGCCGCCGTCGCGGGGCCAGCCGATGCCGAACGACAGGCCCTCCAGCGGCGGCAAGCCGGCGTTTCCATCGGCGGTGAGCATGCTCTGGGGAGGCAGCGTCGCTGCGGCGTGCAGCGCGCGGAGCTTCGGCCGCTCGCCGGGGGGCGCGCCGGTGTCGGTGGCAGTGTCCGTCGCGGTGTCCGAGTCGCATCCCGTGGCCGCCACGTCGGCCCATCCGGTCCTGCTCGCCGTGGCCGTGCACGTCCCGCTCGTGACCGCGAGGCGCACCTCGAGCACCCCCCCGACGATGTCGCACGGGTCGGCAAGGTCGACGAGGAGGGCGGGGACCCCAGCGAACTCGCCGTCGTCGTCGAGCGAGACGTCGGTGGGTCGGGGAGACCCGTCGAGCGGGCGGCCGTTGTGCAGCACGGTCGGCAGGACGGCGACCGGGTCGGCCGCGCCCTGCACCCGCCCAGCCAACGCGACGACCCACCCAGAGATCCCGCGGTCGATAGCGATGGCACCACCCGTGAGCGGGGCGAACACGTTGCTGCCGGTGCCCACGGTGACGGCGAGATCACAGGCGGGCGGCCGGGCGTCCTTTCCACCCGCGCAGCCCGTCCAGAGCAGGGGCAGGAGAAGTGCGCGCATGCACTCCCTATACCTGACCGCGTCGCACGCCGCTCAGAAGAAGACCTGCTCGGGCGGCGCGCCAGCCCAGAAGCGATCGAGCACCTCGCGGAACGTGGCGCCGGCGGTCCCCTTGCCGAACCGCGCGTCGGTGGCGACCAGGTGGTACGCGCTGCCGCCGGAGAAGACCCAGGGCAGCGCACGGAGCTGCGTGATGGTGTGGTCGCGCCAGGCGGCGATCTGGGCGGAACTCTTCACGCCGAACACCGGGGTCTGGGTGCGGTCGAGGGCCGAGAGCTGGACCAGGACGGGCACGCCGGTCTGCGCGACGTGCGGCCACCAAGCGGGTCCGTAGATGCAGGAGGTGTCTGGGCACGCTGGGTGGATCGGGCCCCACCGCGCCGCGTCGGGCAGGGAGGCCTCCCACGGCGGTCGCGGCACAAACGAGCCGTCGAGCACCACCTTGAGGCGTCCGTCTGCGGCGGTGCGCGGCAGGCGGGCGATCACGGCATCCAGCGCGGCCACGACGCCCGCGCCGCCCGCGGAGGACCCGAGGAACAGCACCTGGGTCTGCCGGTCGTCGTCATCGAGACCCTGGAGCGCGATGAGGCTGTCGAACAGCACCTCTGCGTTGCGGGCTCCCGAGAAGAACCAGCCCCGCACCGGGTCGCCCGAGGTGGGCCGGCGCTCGGTGCTCCGACCAAGCCACAGGTCGGAGCTGCAGTAGTGGGCGTCGACGTGGTGGGCCGCGGCGAACGTGGGATTGGCCGCGGGGTCGGGGTCGAAGACGCCCCCGGTGCGCATCCGGGGCGCCGCGGCGCCGTCGGCACCGCGCACCGTCGTGGTGAGGCGCGGCGCCCGACCCGCGCAAGGGGTGGTGGCGTCCTCACAGAAATAGCCACCGGACAGGTTGATTACCCACGTGGGGCGCAGGCCGGGCCGCCAGGTGTAGGCGAACGCGGTGCCGTCGTTACAGCGCGCTTCCGCCCACGCGTCGCGCCGCGCCGCCGGTTTCACGATCTGGGGCGTGCGGTCTGGCGGCTCCGCTGGCGCGCTGCAGGCTGCGAGCCACGACCCAAGGATCCAGCCGGTCGACATCGCTGCTCCCGCGTGATGCGCGCCTAACCCGGTTTCGGTCGTCGGCCTCTGGTAGCATCGCGACTTCATGGGTCGCGACGTGTCCAAGCAGGTTCCCTCGTTGGTCGCGCAGGTGCGCAAGCATGCCTCCGCGTCGGTGTCCGAGCTGCATGCCGGTGCCGAGGCGGCGCTGGGCGTGTTGGCCACCGCGCTGGCGCAGGCCAGCGCGCTGGCGCCGTTCCACGTGCTTCAGCAGGACGCGCTCCTCTACGGCGCGGCGATGGACACCCAGTTCGGCCGGCTGGCGGACGGGCTGTCGCGCAAGATGAGCCTCACTCTGGGTGTGATCGAGGCGCCCACCCGCGCCGAGTGGGACCGCGAGCTGAAGCGCCAGGTGGCCTTGCACGCGCACTACACGGCGGGCTGGTTGGAGGGCGGTGGCGTGCCGGCCGTGCTGAGCAACACGCTGCAGCCGAGCGAGTACCGCGACGCCACGGCGCTGCATGCGGTGCTCAGCGCCGGGCTGGCGTTCGTCTGTGAGCGTTTGGAGGCCGCCCTTGGCGAGTGGCTCGACGCGGTGGAGACCGAGCTGGTCAGCCTGGGCGGCGGCACGCCCGCGCTGCCGCCGCAGCGGCCCCCGAGCCCCCGCGCGCCGCTCGGCCCGTCGCGGGCCGAGCGCCTCAGGGCGCTGGCGGCCCAGGCCAAGGCCCTCGGGGTCCGGATTCGCAAGGTGCCGGCCGACCCCTCCCACAGGTACCTCGACAAGCTCGAGACCCGGCTCCGGTCGGTCGTAAAGGACCGGTCCCGCGACGCCGCTACCGCCGACATCCGCCAGACTCGGCTGCGGGAGCTCCTGGCGTTCGCCGAGACCCTCCGGGTCCGGGTGAAGTCGAGCCCGGCCGACCCCAGCGATGCCTGGCTCGACAAGATGGAGGCCAAGCTCAACGAGGTCGCCTCGCGCAAGGGCGAGCCGCCGTTCGGCGCCCCGCCAGCGCTGCCGGCGGCACCCAGTGCCCGCCGCGACCCACCCCGTCGGGGCACGCCGCGCCGCGAGCCGCCGCGGAACAGGGAGGAGGTCGCACGACGAAACCGGCTCGCCGCGATCCGGGCGCAGGCCGGGGCGCTGGGCTGCAACCTGGGCAAGGTGCCGGACGACCCGAGCACTGAGTGGCTCGATCGCGCCGAGCGGACCGTCGCCTCATCGCGCACCGCCGCTGCGACCCGCGGGCCGATCGACAGCGCGCCCGCGCTGCTGAACTCCACGAGCACCGCCACCACGGCGGCGTCGCTGATCCTCGACGAAGGCACAGTGCAAGAGCAGATCTGGCCGGTCGTCGCCGAGGGACTGGCCATCGGCCGATCGCGCGAGAACGCCGTGCAGATCCGGAACGACCCTGGGGTCAGCCGGCGGCACGCGTTCCTCTCCGTGCGCGCAGGGTCCCACTACCTGGAAGACCTGAGCTCCACCAAGGGCACGTTGATCGACGACGAGACGATCGCGTCGTCGACCCGGCTGTACGGCGGCGAGCGCATCCAGATCGGCGACACCGTGTTCGTGTTCCGCGCCTAAGGGAGCGTCCAACAACAAACGCGCTGCATCGAGGGGGTGCTGCTCGTTCGAGGGCAAGGAGGAGAGTCGAGGGGATAGCGGGCTATCCCGAGAACTCGAGGACGCAGACATCGGGCGTGCAGCGCATCCGAATGCAGCGTTTGTTGTTGGACGATCCCTAAGGGACTCCTATACTCCGGTCTCGTCCCGGACCACGCGGCCCCCGGCGATCAGCCCATCGAGATGCGACGCCCACGCGTCGTCGTCGACACCCAGCAGCCGCGCCGCGCCATGCAGCGCGTCGGCTTCTTCGGCGGCCAACACGCCGTCGGCCGCGGCCGCGCCGACCAAGACCTCGACCAGCGCGAGCTTCTCGCCAGGGGTCAGCCGCTGGGGCAGGACGCGCAGCGCCTCGTCGCGCATCGCGTCGAACGCCGGCGTGCAGTGGCCCGCGGTGTCGAGCAACCCCAACGCCGTCATCGCGTCCGCCGGGAACGTGCGCGCCAGGAAGTCATGCTCGGCGGCGCCGACCTGCTCGTCCGCCCCCACGATCTGGCGTGTCAGGTGGTACGTGAACGCGAGCAACAGGGACTTGACGTCGTGATTGGGCAACCGGGACTCCGCGCCACGGGGGAATGCTCACGTTACCGCGGACCGGCAAGGGGGGACCGATGACGGACTCCGGAGCCCTGCTCGGATCCGCGCGCGCGGCCAGCAGGGTGTTGGTCGAGGCGGGGGCGACCGCGCGGCGGGCGGCGCTCGGCCGGCTGGCTGATGCGGCCCGGTCCAGCGATCCCGAGACCGCCGCGATCATCCGCGAGCTGGCCCAATGCGACGACCCCGTGGAGCGGTTCGCTCTGCAGGCGGGGCAGACTGGGTCGTGCACGCGCCGGGGGTCAGCCACGTGTTCGTCGACATCGCCGTCGACCTGGATCGCGCCGAGGAGCTGGTGCTCGACAGCATGGTCGACCCGCTGCACCGCGCTGACACGCAGCTCCTCCACCGCGACCTCGCCGGCGCCGGCGCCGAGCGGATGTTCGATGCGATGCGGGCCAGCGGAGTCGCCCTGTTCGCGGCGCCGGACGCGCCGTGGGACATCCTGCCGGTGGCACCTCACCTCGATCGACCGCACACAGAGCGAGCGTGCACCATTCAGCTGGTGGACGACGTGGCGGGTGCGGTCGCGCATGTGCAGCGATACGGCGGCGCCGACACCGACATCGTGATCACCCTCGACGAAGACGCGATCGAGGCGTTTCTGCGCGGCGTGCGCAGCCCGCGCGTGTTCGTCAACGCCAGCACCCGCCGCGCCGCCGCGCTGGAGCTCGGCCGGATCGCGGTCGAGGAACTGCTGACCACCCGCGTCGAGCTGATCTGACCTACTCGGCGTCGAACACGGGGAGCGGCTCGCCGTGCACCGTGGCGACGAGGTCGGCGTAGAAGTCCTCGACGTAGGCCACCATGGTGGCGTCGTCGCGCTGTGGCGCCTTGAGTTGCGCGACGATCTCGAGCGCGGTGACCTCGGGCGCGTCGTCGACCGCCCGCAGCACCACCGAGCCCTGCAGCAAGTCGATGAACGGCGTACCGTCGGTCTTCTCCCACTGCGCGACCACGAGCTCGGGCGCGTCAGCGGAGCCGGCCTGCAGCTCGTGGACCCAGGTGACGTCGTACTCGATGGCGATGATGTCCTCGACCCGGTTGTGGATCGCGTAGCTCGCGTCGAACTCCGCCACGACGTCGGGCGTCGCGGTCCACGAGGTCACCTCGCGCCGGTCGACGCAGACCTCGATCTGTTTCGCAGCGGCCCAGACGGCGTCCGGCGCGCCGTGTACGTAGGCCGTGCCGTGCGCCCACCACAGCTCCGAGTCGCCACCGGAGACCACCGAGATCAGCTCGGGGGTTGGACCGGCGCCAGTTGGCGCGGGCGCCTGGCTCTCCTCGAGCGGCGAGAGAATCGCTGGGAAGTCGACCTCGTCGTCCGAGGCGCAACCAGCCACTGCGATCAACATCAGCGGAAGAGCAACGCGCATCACGATGTCCTGTAGAGCGGTACGGGAGGGGGCGAGCCGACCTGACCGCGCCATCGCAGCCAGTGGTCGACCAGAACGAGGCACACCATAGCCTCCACGATCGGGACCGCGCGCGGGACGACGCACGGGTCGTGTCGGCCGCGGGACTTCAGCGTCGCCGGCTCCCCGGCATCGGTCACGGTGCGCTGGGGCTGAAACACCGTCGCTACCGGCTTGAACGCCACTGCCAGCCGCAGCGGCATGCCGTTGCTGATGCCGCCCTGGATCCCACCCGAGCGGTTGGTCTGGGTCGAGATACCACCGGAGCCGTCGGGGACGAACGCGTCGTTGTGGGCGGTGCCACGCAGGTGCGTACCCGCAAAGCCGCTGCCGATCTCGAAGCCCTTCGCGGCGGGCAGCGAGACCAGCGCCTTGGCCAGATCGGCGTCGAGCTTGTCGAACACCGGGTCACCCAGCCCCGCCGGCAGACCTCGCACCACGCACCTGACCACGCCCCCGACGGTGTCTCCCTCCGTTCGGGCCGCGCGGATCGCCGCCTCGAAGCGGCCGCTGGCCTCCGCGTCCGGGCACCGCACCACGCTGCCGTCCACCTGCGCGCGGCACACCGTCGCTTCGTCGACCGCGGCGCGCTGTCCGGCCACCTCGTCGACCCAAGCCACGACCTGCACATCGCCGAGGTGGGCGAGCACTTGCTCGGCGACCGCCCCTGCGGCGACGCGGGCCGCGGTCTCCCGCGCCGAGGCCCTGCCGCCGCCTGCCCAGGCGCGGTGCCCGTAGCGCGCGTCGGTCGTGAAGTCGGCGTGCGACGGGCGGTACAGGTGCCGCGTGGACGCGTACGCGCTGGGTTCGGCGTCGCGGTTGTCGAGGAGGAGCGCGACCGGGGACCCCAGGGTCTTGCCATCGAACACCCCCGAGGCCACGCGAACGGCGTCCGGCTCGCGGCGCGAGCTCGCGAGCGGGCTGCGCCCCGGCGCGCGGCGGTCGAGCTGGGCCTGAATGGCCGCCACATCGAGCGCGATTCCCGGCGGGCAGCCCTCCACGACCGCACCCAGTCCACCTCCGTGGCTCTCGCCCCAGGTGGTCACGCGGAACAGGGTGCCAAGCGCGCTGCCCATGGCCGGGGACTAACGCGCTGTGCGGGTTAGCAGCGCCCATGAAGGACGCCCTGATCGTCTCCGTGCTCTCTGTCGTGCCCCGCAACCGCGGCGCCCGCATCCTCGGCGTCCTCGCCCGGTCGCGCGTCAGCCGCTGGATGACCCGGGCGTTCGTCGCCGCCTACGGGGTCGACCTGGCCGAGGCCGAGGGAGAGCTCCCGGACTACCCCACGATCGCGGCACTGTTCACCCGCCGGCTGCGCCCTCACGCCCGCCCGATCGCGGCGGACCCCGGCGTCCTCGTCTCTCCCGTGGACGGCACCTGCGCGGCGGTCGGGACCACGGTGGACCAGCGAATCGAGGTCGCGCCGGGTCGCCCGGTGTCGCTCGACGCGCTGCTCGATGCCCCGGTGGACGGCGAGCGCGACGTCGCCGTGCTGTACCTGTCGCCGCGCGACTACCACCGGGTCCACGTGCCGCGCGGCGGGGTGGCGACGGCGTGGCGCTACGTCCCGGGGACCCTATGGCCCGTGTTCCCCGCGGCGGTGCGCCGGATCGACGAGCTGTTCGGGCGCAACGAGCGGGCGATCGTGCGGCTGAGCACCGACGCCGGACCGCTCGACGTCGTGCTGGTCGGCGCGTTCGGGGTGGGACGGATCACGCTGTCGGTCTGCGATCTGGTGACGAACACAGGGGGGGCGCGCAGCGGCGGACCGCTGGCCGACGTGCCGGTGGCGCGCGGCGAGGAGCTGGGCGTGTTCCACCTGGGGTCCACGGTGATCCTGGTCGCGCCTGCCGGCACCTGGACCTGGACCGTGTCGTCGGGCGACCCGGTGCGGCTCGGACAAGGCATCGGCCGCCTGAACGGCTAAGGGCAACGGATGGAACCCGGGACCCAAGGGCTCGACTGGCCCTACATTGTGGACGCGTGGGCCGAGTGTGCCCTGACTCCAATGGGCGGCGCCGCCGTGCGCGCTCTCTGCGCGCTGCCGGATCGCGCGGCGGTCGCCACCGCCATGGACGCGACCACGGAGTGGCTCGTGCTTCAAGAGCTGGGCACACATCGGACGCTCGGCGCGGTCACCGACGTGCGCGGTCCGGTGGCCCGCGCTGAGAAGGGCCAGGTGCTCGACGCCGCCGAGCTGATCGCGTCGGGGCGCTCGCTGCGCGCGCTGTCCGACCTCGCGACCGCGCTCGAGGGCGCCGCCGAGGCCGCGCCCACCCTGGCTCTTTGGGCCTCGGACATTGTCATCGATCGCATCGTTGTCGACGAGGTGAGCGCTGCGTTCGACGCCGCGGGCCAGCTCTCGGAGTCGCGCTACCCCCAGCTCGCCGAGCTGAGGCGCGGCATCGGCCAGCTGCACGAGCAGGTGCGCACCACGCTCGACGGCCTGGTGCGCGGCGAGACCCTGGGCGACGAGCTCCTCCAGGACCGGTTCTGGACCGTGCGCGACGACCGCTACGTCCTGCCCATCAAGGCGCACGCCAAGCGCTGGGACCTCGGCATCGTGCACGGCACCAGCGGCACCGGTCGCACCGTGTTCGTCGAGCCGCACGCGGTGGTGCAGCTCAACAACCAGCTCCGGCTCGCCGAGGGCCGGCTGCGCGCTGCTGAGCACGCGATCCTGGGGGAGCTGTCCCGCGAGCTGGGGACGGTCGCCACCGCGGTCGCCATCGCGCTGCCCATCGCGGTGCGGTTCGACGTGACCGCGGCCCGCGCCGGGCTCGCCCGCAAGCTCCACGCCACGCGGCCGGCGGTCGGGGACGGCGGCCGGATGGCGCTCACCGAGGCGCGCCACCCGGTGCTGGTGCTGCGCGGCGTTCCGGTGGTCGCCAACAACCTTGCCGTGGGACCCGACCACCCGGTGCTGGTGCTTTCGGGCCCGAACGCAGGCGGCAAGACGGTCGCGCTCAAGACGCTGGGGCTGTGCGCCGAGCTGGTCCGGCACGGGTGCTTCGTGCCGGCCGTCGAGGGCTCCCGGGTCGATCGCTTCGATCGAGTCACCGCCTCGATCGGCGACCACCAGACGGTCGAGGGGGACCTGTCCTCGTTCTCGGCGCACCTGGTGGCATTGCAGGCGATGGTCGCGGAGGCGGGACCGGGTCAGCTGCTGCTGCTCGACGAGCTCGCGAGCGGGACCGACCCGGCGCAGGGCGCGGCGCTCGCGCAGGCGGTGTGTGAGCACCTGGCGGAGCGCGGACCCCGGGTCGTGGTCACCACCCACTTCGCCGCCCTCAAGGCGCTGGGCGCTGCGGACCCGCGGTTCAGCGTCGCGGCGGTGCAGTACGTCGCAGGGCGCCCGACGTACCGGGTCATCCAGGGCGCCACCGGCGAGAGCCACGCGCTCGACATCGCGGGTCGGGTCGGGCTGCCGCCCGACGTGCTGACGCGCGCAGAGAAGGTGCTGGGGGAGCAGCAGGCCGAGCTGAGCCGGCTGCTGATCGCGCTCGAGGCCGAGCGGACACGGGCGCAGGACGCAAGCGAGGCGCTGCAGCGGTTCGAGATCGAGGCGCGGGATCGGGCGGCGTCGCTGCAGCGGCGTGAGGAGCGGGTGCAGCGGCGGGCGCGGCAGCTCGAGGCCGAGGCGGCGTCGGGGTTCCTGGCGCGGCTGGGTGACGCCGAGAAGGCGGTGGGACAGGTGGTGGCCGAGCTGCAGCGCGCGCCGAGCCACAAGGGCGCAGAGGCGGCGCGCGCGACGATCAAGGCGATGTCCGGGCTGGCACCGCGCGCCGAGGCCACACCGGCGGCGCCTGCCGAGGCGCAGGTGGGCGACACCGTGCGCCTGGGTCGCAGCGCGGGCCGGGTGCTGTCGATCTCGGGCAAGCACGCGCAAGTGCAGGTAGGCGGGATCACGGTGCGGGCGAAGCGGTCCGAGCTCACTCTCACCGCCGCGCCGCCCTCCGAGGCCCCGCGGGTCCCGCGTCCCTCAGCGGCGTCCGCCCCGCGCGTGCTGCACGAGGCGGTCCGGCTCCCCACCAACACGGCCGACCTGCGCGGGATGCGGCTGGACGAGAGTCAGGAGGCGGCCGAGGCGTTCTTCGACAAGGCGACGCTGCGCGGCTTCGACGCGGTGTTCCTGCTGCACGGCCACGGCACCGGCGCGCTCAAGGACGGGCTGCGGCGCTGGCTGACGTCCTGTCCCTACGTCGCGAAGTTCTCGCCGGCCGCAGAAGATCAGGGCGGCGACGCGTTCACTGTGGTGCGGCTGACCTGACCACAGTGACGGCCTGGCGCGCGGCCACATCGTCGAAGCGACTGATCGCGCCATCGGGCCACACCACCTCGAGGCGATCGACCCGGTCGACGTCACCGAGGCCGATGTGCGCCTGGAGCGGGGCGCCGCTGTACATCGCGCTGCTGCCGGAGTGGATCCAGCGGACCTGGGTGGTGCCGCCGGTGGTCACCTTCACCGTGGCGCCGATGCCGTGGGTGTTGGCACCGGGTGCCGAGAGACGGACCGTGAGCCACGCGGCCGCGCCGCAGCGCGACAGGTGCACGGGGCTGTCGCCGGCGAGGTCGCGCTTGACGATGTCCAGGAAGCCATCGGCGTTGAGGTCGGCCAGGACGAGGCCGCGGGAGACCCCGTTGTCGGCGACTCCCCAGTCCGCGGCGACGTCGGTGAACGCGCCGTTGTCGTTGCGCCACAGGCCGTCATCCTGCTGCAGCGGGTCGCCGGGGCCGTCGTAGGTGCTCCAGTAGCCGTACAGCATGACCGCATCGAGATCGGCGTCGTTGTCGAGGTCGCCCAGATCGGCCCCCCAGCCGTAGATCTGCATGCCGGGCAGCGCTTCGCCCGGCGACTGGCCGCCCTCGAAGTCGATCGCGTTGGGCTCGAGCCCCAGCGACGCCGACCAGTCGATGTACGCGAGACCGTCCGGGGTCTGGGTGCTCTGCAGCAGCGTGGTGCCGTTCCAGGACGTGAGCAGAAAGTCCGGCAGGGCGTCGCCGTTGAGGTCGGCCACCCCCATGCCCATGTCGTGGCGGTTGTCGCTGGAGTACTCGGTGGTGGTGTCGACCGAGAACGCACCGCCGACGTTGTGGAGCAGCACGCTGGGACCGCAGCGGCCGTCGTCGTGGGCGGTGAACAGCTCCGGCGTGCCGTCGCCCGTCAGGTCGTGCCACGCGGACATGAACACATAGCCCTGGTGGACCTCAGGGGGCAGCGCGGCGCTGGCGTCGGCGAAGGTGCCATCGCCGTTGTTGCGCCACAGCACCGACGGATCAGCGACGTGGTCGCCGCAGTCGGCGCTGTTCTGCAGCACCTCGAGATCGGTGAACACACCGTAGGTGCCGACGAACACGTCCAGGTCGCCGTCGGCGTCGACGTCCGCCCAGGACGCGGACTGGCTTCGCAGCGCAGGGGGAGCGCTGCCGAAGGCGGCGGCGGTGACGTCGGTGAGCCCGCCGCCGTCGTTGCGCAGCAGCGTGTCGGGCTGCAGCCAGCGCGTGACGAACACGTCCAGGTCGCCGTCGGCGTCGTAGTCGACCGCGGTGGCGCCCACGGCGTTGGACAGCGGCAGGCCGTCGAGCGCCGCGGTGCCGTCTTCGAACGCGCCGCCCGGGCGGCCCCAGTACAGCAGCACGCGGGTGACCCCGGGAAACAGCACGTCGATGTGGCCGTCGCCGTCGAGATCCTCGACCAGCAGGCCGCCACCCTCGAGGAACGAAGAGTGGAGGAACGCACCGGGGGCGCGCGCGTCCGCAGCGGTGAACCGATCGAACCGCTGCACGTCGCGCGCGGCGGGGTCCGCGCAGGTCTGGACGCCCTTCTCGATGAGCGTGTCGTCGCCGGCGGACGGCAGCGGATCGTCCACCGGGTCGGGGCCCGAACAGCCAGCGGCGGCGCCGATCAGCAGCGCCAGCAGCAGGGTGCGTGCGGTGGGGTCCATCCTCTGACAATATCCAATGAACGGGCGAGTGGATAGTGTGTCCGCATGTGGGTTGACCTGCAGCCACCCCCCGCCGGGCCGTATCTCGGCGAGCCTCCCAGCGGGCTCGGGGAGGAACCAGTGCTCGCGGTGGTGGGTCCCACCGGCGTCGGAAAGACGCGCGCCGTCCGCGAGTGGGCCCACAGGCAGCCCGTCCCACCGGCCTGGGTC
>Ga0316189_10002279_pt1 | contig 18920 bp, 15 predicted proteins | sample LowCovwburrow_MG_FD_204930 | JGI IMG/M metagenome (GOLD analysis project Ga0316189, IMG submission 204930) | Coastal sediment microbial communities from Maine, United States - Lowes Cove worm burrow | ecosystem: Environmental > Aquatic > Marine > Coastal > Sediment | place: USA: Maine...
GCCGCGGTTGCCTTCATCTTTTGGCGTTTCGGGCGGCCCATTGGAAAGTCCAACGCGGTTTGCTACACCCTTGCCGCGATGCTGCTGGTTTCTGCCGTGGTGTGGTTGTGGAGTCTGGCAAGCGTGCCCTTCGCCAGCCTTTTGTTCTACGCCAGTCTGGCCGGAATCGTCGCTGTTCTGCGGACCGACCGCACCGTGTTCGATGGTCTGCAGGGTTCGGCGGGTCGATTTCTGTCGCGCCGAAAGTGCTAACTCACCCCCGCTGGGCGCCAAGCGTACTTTGCACTGGATCCGAAGTGAAGCGCGCGTATCCACACTATGCCGCAGCCTGCTGTGGCACAGTCCTGACCAATGGCCGAGTGCTTCACGCGCTGAGTGGTTGAGGCACGTTGGGAAGCGATAGGGCGCCGTTGTTCAATGCCGTGTGAGGGGAGTTGCGCGGACGCGGGGCACGGGCGATGGTTTACGATTTAATGCGAATGCACGACACTTACCGACCGGCTCGCAGCCTTCCAAGGAGATCAGGTCAATGCCCCAAAACGCAGACATCGTTGACGTCAGCGGGATAAGCAACCTCGCCGGTCTGCTCCAGGCCCGGCTGGCGCGCTCACCGGATGCGGTGGCCTACCGGCAGTACGACGCGAACGGGGCGGCATGGACCACCACCACCTGGACGGAGTTCAGTGCGGAAGTCTGTTGCTGGCAGGCGGCGCTGCGGGCAGAAAAACTGGAAGCCGGCGACCGCGTCGCGATCATGCTCAACAACCGGCGTGAGTGGGCTGCGTTCGACATGGCGGCGCTCGGTCTCGGCCTGGTGACGGTGCCGCTGTACAACAACGACAGGCCGGAGAACATGGGGCTGGTACTCGAAGACTGTGGCGCCAAGCTGCTGCTGATCGGCAACCAGAAGTCTTGGGGGGCCCTGGTCGCGGTGGAAAGCACCCTTGCGGCGCTGACAAAAATCGTGTCGCTGGAGCCGGTGTCGGCATCACCGTCCGGCCTGCAGCCGGTCCCGGTGTCGGAATGGCTGCCCGCATCCGGCGATGCGCTCCAGGTGGAGCCGGTTGACGCGGATGCGCTTGCGACCATCTGCTACACCTCCGGCACCACCGGGCGCCCCAAGGGCGTGATGCTCAGCCATCGCAATATTCTGTTCAACGTAGGCGCCGTGCTCGAGCAGGTTCCGGCCCTTCGCGACGACCTGTTCCTGTCTCTTCTGCCGCTGTCGCACATGCTGGAACGGACCATCGGTTACTACGTGCCGATGGCTGCCGGGTCGACGGTCGCCTATGCCCGTACTTCGCAGTCCTTTGCTGCGGATTTCGCCACACTCAAGCCAACCATCGTTGTCGCCGTACCGCGGGTTTTCGAGCGGATCTACGCAGCAATCCAGGCGGAACTGGACAAGCATCCGGCTGCGATGAAGCGGTTCGTCAACGCCCATGCGGCGAACGGCTGGAAACACTTCCTGCGCGTACAGGGACGCGGGCGGCGCAGCCCGCTAAACGCCCTCTGGTCGGCGATTGATGCGGTGGTGGGCGATAAGCTCCGTTACAAGTTTGGAGGTCGCCTGCGCATCGCGGTGGGCGGAGGTGCGGCGCTGGCGCCGGAGATTGCGCATTTCTTTCTCGGTCTTGGAATTCCCATTGTGCAGGGTTACGGCCTGACCGAGACCAGTCCGGTGGTCTGCAGCAATGCCTTGGAAGACAACGTGCCCGAGAGCGTCGGCAAGGCGCTTCGAGGTATCGAAGTGCGGCTCGGCGAGAGGGACGAACTGCTCACCCGCAGTCCCAGCGTCATGCGCGGCTACTGGAACAACCCTGACGCCACCAGCAAGGCCATCGACGCGGACGGTTGGTTTCACACTGGCGACATTGCCCGCATCGACGACGCCGGGCACGTTTTCATTACCGGCCGCCTCAAGGAGATCATCGTTTTGGCGAACGGCGAGAAGGTGCCGCCGGGCGACATGGAGAACGCCATCACCATCGACAGCCTGTTCCTGCAGGTGATGGTGCTCGGAGAGGCAAAGCCCTATCTCAGCGCGCTGGTATTGCTCGACATGCACCAGTACGCGACGCTTGCGCAGCAAGAGGGCTTTTCGGTCGATCTGGCCGAGGAGTGCCATGGCACCAGGCTGGAGAAGGTTCTCACGAGGCGCATCGCGGCTCGGCTGAAGGACTTCCCCGGTTATGCGAAGATCCGCCGCGTCGGTGTCTGTGAGACACCGTGGACCGTCGAGTCGGGACTCATGACACCGACGCTCAAGGTGCGCCGGGAGAAGGTGCTGGCGGTCTTCGAGTCGGATGTGGCGCGGTTATACGAGGGGCACTAGTGGAACTCGCCCTGCCGGCGAGGCGGCGAGCGCCCATGGGCCTGGCGAAACCCGCAAGGTGAAACAAGCGCGCGTTGTATGCAATCTCGATGACTCGCGGTGATGGAGCAAAGCATGACAGAGAACGGCACCGAATCCGCGAATCGCATGCTGTCGCCGGCGCAACTGCGCGTCTGGGCCGAAGGCAATGCGAGCACGGTGCGTCTGCGAACGTTTCGTGACGTCATACCAGGGGGATTCATGGCGGCTCTGGCTCCGGTCCTGGTGGATTGGCAAGCCAGCGATCCCCTGGGCGAAGACCCCTACGTCGTCTTGCGCAACGTAAACCATGGCGGCAATCCGCTGGAGAAGACCACGACCCTGCACCGGGTTCGGGTACCGCTGTCCGGAATCGCATATGCCGAGTTCATCTTGGTGCCGTCGACCCGGGGAGAGCTTCACGCCCTCGCGCACCACGCACAATTGCGCTTTGTCTTCAAGCCAGACAAACGGCCTCAATTGCTGGACCTGGTGGACTCGTCGGTCGGCTCCGCCTCCCATATTCCGGATCTCGTGATGAGCTGGGAAAGCTGGCACGAGTCGAGCGTTCGCTACAGCGGCCTCAAGGGCTTCGATGACTCTTCTTTCAAGCTCGGTATGCGGGTCTATTCCGGCCCCCAACGGTTTCTTGAGGATACCCTGCACCGGCGCGCGTGGTTTGGCTATCGTCTATGCATTCCGGGCGGTGAACTTGGCTTGTCTGAATTGTTGAAGGTCGTGCTTGCTCTTGGCGACGGCGTGGCGCGCGACACCATCTCCGATTTGCTCGAACAGAGTGAAGAGCGCCTTGCAGAGAGTGGCCCCCAGGTGGATCCCGACCCCGCAGCGAAGGCGGAGTGGCAACGGCTGCGCGGACTCATTCGCCAGGGCAAAGACTATAAGGACACTCGTCTCAAGCTGTCCGCCAGCCACGAGAGCTATCAGACTCTGGTCCGTTCCTGCGCCACGCTTGCCCGCTACTCAGTGCTCACCGCAACGCAAAGGATGATCCAGCAGGGATTTACCCACGGCGTGGACCAGAGCAAGGTGGCCGAGCCGTCCATGCAGGAGGCCACCCACTGGATGGGCGCAATGGCCCACGCGAATCTCTGGGGGCTGTTCGTCAGGGCGCCGCTGGCGCTGGCGTACGTGCTGCGTCACCCCGAGTCCCTGCCGGACAAGATCCCCGATGAACTCGCCGCCGGCGGTCTTATCGAGAAACGCGACGGCAAGGCCTGGGTGGTGAAGTACGCCCATCACGGCACGAGCCCTTTCGACCGCTCCGGCATGCTCGGTTCGGCCCCCAATTCGTGAGCGGATAATCCACGGCCACGGTCGCATCGGCCCGTCGCCGAACGCGAACGTGGGTTTTCCCCATCTAGACACCACACCCAGTCGCAATCCGCGCGTCACATCGGCGTCCTACGCTTGGCGTCGTAGCTCGGCAGACCAAGTCCGCGGCTTTAGCCATCCTCCGGGGAGGGCGTTCAACATGCCGAAATTCAAACTCCGAACACTGTGCTGCGTTGCTGGGCTGGCACTGTGCTATGCCCACGTGGCGATGGCGGACGATGACGACCATGGCAGCAAAGGGCATCGCAACGGCGACATGAAAGGTAACGCTGTGCAAGTGGGTTCCAGGCCGGCCTTTCTGGTCAACGGCATGGATTCGAGCCCCCTCAAACGCAGGCTGAAGCAATGCCATGGCGGACCGTTCTACAGGACGGATTTTTCGATCGGGCATCGTGGGGCAGCATTGCAGTTTCCGGAACACACCGAAGAATCCTATCGCGCGGCTGCGAGCCAGGGTGCCGGGATTATCGAGTGCGATGCCACCTTCACAAACGACGGTGAACTCGTTTGCCGCCATGCACAGTGCGATCTGCATACGACCACGAACATCATCACCACAGATCTGAACGCAGAATGCACCGTACCGTGGGACCCTGAAAACCCCAATCCCGGTTCCGTCAAGTGCTGCGCCAGCGATCTGAGTCTGGCGGAATTCAAGACGCTCAAAGGCAAGATGGATGGGTCGAATCCCAATGCAAACACGGCCGACGAATTCATGGGCGGCACTGTCACCTGGCGCACGGATCTCTACGCCAGCCGCGGCACTGTCCTGTCCCATAAGGACAGCATCCGGCTCATCCGCGAACTCGGGGCGAAATTCACGCCCGAGCTGAAAGCGCCGGACCCCAACGCACGCGTTCAGGTCGAGGATGTCTTTGGCAGCCGGGAAGCCTACGCACAGAAACTGATCGACGATTACAAGGAGTTCGACGTGGATCCGCGCGACGTCTGGGCCCAATCGTTCAGCTTCGAAGACGTGCAGTACTGGATCGATAACGAACCGCGATTCGGTCGGCAAGCGGTCTATCTAGACGGCCGCTACAGCGGGTCGAACGCCATCGACCCGGTAGACGGCGATCCAGCGACATTTGTGCCGACAATGGAGGAGATTGCGGCCAAAGGGGTGCAGATACTGGCGCCCCCCATTCATTTTCTGCTGACGGTGCGTGATGACGGCAAGATCGTGCCGTCAAAATACGCGCGAGCAGCCAAGTCGGCCGGTCTCGATATTGTCGCGTGGACGTTCGAGCGTTCCGACCTGCGCAATGGTTCGCGCACCGGCGTCGACGCCAACGGCAAGCCGACCGCCACGTTCTACTTCGCGTTCGACGTCAATCCGAACGCGCAGGCGATCAACAAGGACAGTGACATGTACAAGGCGCTGGACATCCTCGCGCGCAAAGTCGGAATCCTTGGGATCTTTTCCGACTGGCCGGCGACGGTCACGTTTTACGCGAACTGCATGGGTCTGAAGTAGGCCCGCGGTCGCTGATGGGTGTCAGCGGCGCGGCCCGCGGTGGTGTTTGGCCCGGTGGTTAAAGATGGTGGCTGGGCTTTGGCTGTCTTCCCACTGGTGATGTGGTTTTGTCAGCCTCTCCTCGCGTAAATTTTGTAGCGTTGAAAATGGTTCTTGATCTCCTGGTCCGTACAGTCTTTGTCAGCTAAGAAGGCCTCGACGGCGCTTTGTGCAGAACGCACCTGCTCGGCGATCCGTTGATCGATGGCACTCGCGTCTTCTTGCGGGTAGCGCTCTGCAAGATCCCGCCGATTTCTTTCGGTTACCCTGCCCAGGGTCCGGTTAAAACCCTCCCTGAGGGCTGTGACGTCAATACTGCATACCTCGGTTGCTGTTCTTGCCTCGATCAGCATGTTGTGAATGTAGGCCGGTTCTGTGCGGTAACTGGCTTTTCGGATGGCAAATGCTTCCATGCCAACATATCCAAGCAGCACGACCACGACTGCAACGGTCCCTCTTTGGATTTTCATCGCATTCCGAGCTCTGGAAGTAAACTGCGGATCCAGTCACCAACTATATACCAGACGCGCCTCACACCACGCCGGCCAGTTCCCACTCTCTGGGCATCGGCATCATCGTGGACGCCGCCTTGCTGCGCCTGCTTTTCGATCCGTACCGATGCAGGGCCGAGCCGCGTCGCCAGCAGGTCAACCCAATTGCGATTAATTTTCAGGGCGCGGACTGAAGACGCCACTTTTGGGTACACAGTCCATGACCAATCCCTCCGCTTTCCCAAGCCAGAATTCCATGCTCAGAAACCTGAAATGCGGAAACAGAAAAGTCATGCCGTACATGGCGGCCACCAGGAGAACGGTTTGCGCAAAACAGTCGAACGCGGGTGACCCGGTCAGCGTCAGTTTGAAATGCAGTCTTACGCCGAGTACCACCATCAACTGTTGCATGAAGTACAAAGTCAATGGGTATCGCCCCATCCTGAGGAGGAACGACAGCAGGGCGTTGCGATTGAAGTCGTTCTTTTCCAGCAACAGGGTAACAAACAACAGCACGATGATCGCCGCTTGAGATGCGACTATGCCCGGCACGTTTGTGCTCAGGGGGATCGTTCGCTCGAAGTAAATATAAAAGCAGGACAGATAGACAAAGCTGGCGCTCACCAGAAGCAGGGTCAACCAAACTCTGTTGTATCGGCTGATAACCCAAGCGCCAATCACGTATCCGCCCAGGAAGTAGACTCCATGGGGCCAGATGGGAAACAATCCGTGATCTGGCCTGAGCGCTGGGTTGGCATACCAGACCAAGATCAGAATCGATACCGCGGCGTATCTTGCGATGTGATTGTTCAGATAACTGAACAGGGCCGCAATGGCGTAGCAGGCACCGATGAGCTGAAAAATGTCCCAGTCGATGGCCAGGCTTTGATGGCTGACCAAATCGACGGTCCAGGCCATTAGAAATAGAACGCTGCCGTGCACCATCATTCGGAACGGCCATCGGTACTTGCGTGCATACAAGACCAATGCAATGCCGGATAAAGCGATAAACAGGGGTCGGGTGTAGTAGGAACCGATAACAAGCAAGTGCTGACCCAGGGCGTCAGGCTGCAAACCGAATGGAAGCAGCTGGTGCGTCACCGTCATCAACAGGATGGCGAGCCCCCGCAGGATATCCAGTGATTCGACCCGGCCCTCCGGATACCAGTGCGAGAGAGACATGTCTGGAGCGATGTTCATGATTCCGAGCGAAAACAGGTGGGATCAATTTGGCCAACGCGACGGGTGTTCAGTTGGGGGCAGGAGCCACAGCCGACCTGAGGCCTCTGACCGTTGGGTCCGGGTGCGCCCAGCTTTAAGCTACCACGATGATCGCAGCTTGATCATCGCTGACTGAACGCTTGGTTGAGTAACGACCCTGCGGCGTCGGCCCGATCACCGCCTTGCTGGCCGATCCGGCAGCATCAGCGGCTGACGGAGTGCGCGCAGCTAAGGATTGTCCCGGTTTTAGCAGCAACCGGATGCGCACCTTATCTGGGCGCGATGCTCAGTTGTTCGTAACGCAAAATGGTGTAATGTCCGCCCTTGCCCTTCTTTTTCTTGCCATCGTCATAGACGATCATGACCCATTCCTCGCCGTTCAGCGTAACCGGGCTGATGCCCTCCGCTCTCGTTAGGCCGCGCTTTGTCGGGATCGTCACTTTACGCGGAGCCGCAGCGGAGCCGTCCCAGAACCAAAGCTGGAACGGTGTATTAGCATCGCGGCCGCCTGGCCCACTGATGACCAAATAGCCGTTCAACTTCGGCATGTAACTCATGCCGCGGATTCCGCTTCGCTCCAGGTCCAGGGTGATCAGTTGATCGTCGATGACGGCATCATCGTTATGATCGAAAATGTCTTGCGGATTTTCAAGGCTGAAAACAACCGCCCGCTCGTCAATCAGCGGACTGCGAAGGCCGAACAACAGGTGAGATTTTGTGGCGTCGAATGTCATGCCCTCGATGTTGAAACCGCCGTCGTTCTTCACATCAAGCACGTCCATGGACGCCTTGAGCATTGGGTGTTTTGTGGCGATCGCTGCCTTCAGGCCGCCGTATATCGCTGGCCGGCCGAGCCCGGCATCCGTCGGTGTCATGCGAACCAGCAGCGACCGGCCGGCATCGTCGTTGCCGCCGCGGGAATGCGACGTAACCATGAGCACATTCCCGCGGGAATCCACCTCGAGGGCTTCCAGATCGTCCAATGCCAGGTCGGCCAGGCCATTGGCTCGCGCGATCTCCTCTGTATCAAGTTTCCGCTCAGCGAAACCACCGCCAGGCGCTGGAATAATGAGGGAGAGCGCGTCCTCGATCTCGTCTTCGACCACCACCAGCCGGCCATCTGGCAGTTGGTGGATCGCCGAAGGTTCATAAATGCCCCCAAACCGATACTCGCCGGTTAAATCCGATGTTTTCGACGGTGCCGTGATTTGCGCGGTGGCGGGATCCAGCGATGCGGCGGCCAGGACCGCGAGGAAAGTGAGAAAGCTTGAGATGACGCCCCCCGGAAAGCAGGTGTCGGCCCGCTGCAATATAATGAACTTCTGCGCCAGGCCATGGCAGAGGCCGTACCTGTGACGCGTTAAATCGCGATAGATCCGTTCGTTGTCCTCAAACATGTCACGCATTACGCCGGAAGATTCTTCCATACTCAAATGGGCGAAGTCACCGAAGAACAGAGGGCCGGCGTGGATTACTGAGCGCAACCTGCGCCTGACGGGGTGCCAGGCGGTGTTTACGCGCTCGTCGCTCGGACAAGCGCGCCGATCCCTGATATACACGCGTCGACTGAACCGGGGCGATCCGCCGTGCTATCGATCCGCCTCCACGGGGATCATGTTCCACCGGATTCGATGCTGCTCCTCCTGGAATCGTTCGCAATCGGACGCGACAACGTCTCCGCTATCATCGATTCCCATGCAAGGTTTTGTCTTTAAATCTTCCTTTTTCCACTCGGTTTTTTGGGCGATCTTTATACGACCATCTGCGAGGAACTTCCACGCACAACGATCTTGCGTAAACCAAGGCTTCTCTTCGTTATCTTCCGTGGCAATTTTTATGCGTATGTCGTCGCGCTCTCGGAAAACGCAACTTCTTGCGTCAGCGGTTGGATTGAAGACCAACGCGTACTCTCCCAAACCCGGCTCCGGCTCCGTGCGTTCCCACTTGGACGAATTCCAGTCAAGCGCGAATTGTGTCGCCTCGGGCAGCCCGCAGTCGCCCGTGGGAATGGGATGATCCTTCTTCTCATCTACTGAAATACAGGTTCCGCTATCCGCATTCTGGAGCCGAAACTTCCATGGCATCCCGGATCCCAATCCGCGCGCGAGTGCATCAATTTGCGCGTTGGTCATGCATTCGTTGTCGCTGGGGTCGAGTTGACACATGCGGTGCGCCAGCTTTCGGACATAGACCTCCACCGGATCCCTTGCCGTCGATGCGAAGGGGACCGGCAGATAAAGGCGCAGCACGTTTGGGTTGCAATACGGGACGACGGTACGGAGCTTCTCTTTCAATTCTGCGAGGTCATTTACGTCTGTAATAGTTCTGAGGTCGCTGAGAGTAGGGAGCGGCTCTGGATCTAACCGCCCGATTTGATGTGCATTGCATGCTTTCGTAAAGTCGATCACGGGGCCTTTCGTCAAGTCGATTACGGAGCTGATTGTGACAGGCCGCTCCAAGGTGCGGATCCGCTCGCGAATCTTAAAAGAAATGTCCTGGAGGTCTCTTAGCGAGGCGGGGCTTCGGCCCACCAAATCGTATTTTTCACTGTTCGAGAGAACGTCTGAGATGTCATTCTCGAACGAGGTCAGAAACCAGTAGTAGTCGGCCGGGAGTTCCCGGTCAGAGCGCTTTCGGGTCGGTACTCGCTGATCTTCATCCGCGAGGGCGGTATACGAAGTCACCTCGACCATCACGAACTTTGGATCCGCCGCGGCTTCCTGGGCGAGGGATTTCAGCTTGTCGACCAAGCCCGCACGACTTACCGGCACGGGGCCGTTGCCACCCCCGATCTGCGCGAAGTGGATGTCCAGATCCGCCGTCGCGGCCGATGTCTTAGATTCCGCCTCCGCCTCCACTCCGGCCTGTCCACTCCCAAAGGCCGCCTTCACAGAGGCTTTCACCGATGCCTCTTTCTTCGTGTCCTCGGCCTTGCTCGTATTCTCGAAAGAAATGGTGCCAAGCAGCTCGGCGCCGCTGTAGATCGCCGACACATAGCCGTCACCGCACTGGCGGATGAACGCCTCGTCGTCGTTAGCTTTTATGAGTTCTCTGGCCGCCTCGGTGAGATGCACATCGTCAATCCGCTTGGCCGCATCGTCCGTCCCTGCTTCGAGTTTCGTCGTACAGTCCGGTGCGCCGGTTTGTGTCCCGTCCGTGTCCGCGACGGGAAGCGCTTTCCTGGCGGCACAGCCCGCGCTCACGGGGCCGGTGAACAGTGCGCTGTTCTGTACCGTGGCCTTTAGGAGCAGGGTCGTGCTCTTGGACGAAACATTCGCGCTCTTGGCGAATGACGCCTGTCCGCTGACCGACCCGAAGGTGGAATTGACGGCGGCCGACGCGCTGACGCCGAGTCGGTCCATGATCTCCGACTGATCCGACACTTCGTGCATGTGCACGGTGGCGTGCTGACCGGTGGCCAGCACTGGAGCAAACTCCACACAACGGGCGTTGATGGGTTTTTCCCGGATGTCGTCCCAGCCATAGCCCAGTTCCACGCCGGATTCGGGCGCGCCGTGAAGCTGCGTTATTGCCTGATAAACGGAAGACTCTGCCGCGGCCGGCGCAGCAAATCCGGCAACCGCGCAAATTACGGCTTTTCGAACCCAAACAGCCTGATTCATCGTGGTTTCCCCTTTTGAGGATTTTCGGCTGGCAGCGTGTTGAAGGCGCCTCGCGGGGCACGATGCGACGTTGAAAACCCACTCAAAACGCCCGTTGTCTCAGTGGTTTTCGCCTCGGGTCAGACTCGAACGAGACTTTTTCAACAAGTTCCCAGCTTCATCGACGGTTCCTGAAACCATAGTCGATGTAGCCACGGACTGTAGAAATCAGGCTGGAATGGGGCCGATGACCTACTGGGCTTTCGCCAACGTCATGCCGGCTGCTCATGCGGCCCGCACAGGTTGATCTGCCGAAGTGGCTATCGTTAGCCTGGGACAGGGTAGCTGATGTGGATTGAGAGCATGGCCCGCAGCCTATTGGCTGCGCACGCCTGAGTTGGGTGGGCGGTATGCAAGGGAACTGCTGAGCTATTCGTGAACGTGCATCTTGGCACTGAATTGCACAGCGTCATCGTTGCGGATCTTGGCGAGAGAGCAACCGTTATCCGGGAATTGCGCCTTGAATCTGCTCACCTTGACCTCCGATCTGGTTCTTACAGAATCGATCAGAGGTTCCCGAGGCGTTGCGGATGTAACGCGTCGATTTCGGTATGGATGGCTACCAGTAAAAGCTGATGCCTGCCAGTGGTCCCTGCTGAGTGGCATCATAGGTATAGGCATTGGTCCCGTTCTTGCCATTGTCGTAGTCGTAGTCCATCCACTTGTAACCCAGAAACACTGAACCCCAGTCATTGAACCGGTAGTCGGCGAAGCCACTCAGGTTCCACACGATATTCTTGTCTCCAGTTCCCGCCCCTACGTCTGCACGCCCGACCAGTGACCATTTGTCAGAGAGCTTGGTGAATATGCGCCCACCCACGAATCCGTTCCACCAGCTTTCGTCCACATCCACCAGGGTGGGTCCGCTCTTGAGCTTGGTCTTGTTCTGCTGTTCCGTATAGCGGGCGCCAAACAGCACCTCTATGTCGGTCTTCTCGTAGCTAGCGACCGTGTACGCCGCGCCCAGTTCCAACATGGTGTTCTTAAAATCCACGTCGATCTCCACCAGATCGTTCTTGACCTTCGCAGTCGGGGTCAAATTTGCATATTGGTACTCGGTGAACAGTGTCCACTTGTCTTTCTTTGCCTCGAAATGGAACGTGAAAACCGCCTCGAGATTCTCCAGAACACCATCCTTGAAGCTGATATCGAGCGGGGCGCTCACCGGTCCGATCTGGGAATCTCCCTGGATGCTCATACCCCAGAGGAAAAGTGGGGAGAGCGAAAACTCCCAGCCACTGGAGCCGTTTGTTTCCTCTGCGGCAACCGGCATCGAAAGGATTGCGGCCAGGCCGATGACAAGTTGCTTGCGATTCATGACGGCTCCTTTCGAAGCTGGTATGGAAGCTGTTCTGGGAACAGAAACACGACGGCGGGCGCCAAGTGCCAGGCGGTCCAACCCGTCTGGGTCGGACCGCCATTTCGGATCTACTCCTTTGGCATCGGCGGCGGAGTGTAGCCCTTCCACTTGCCGCTGGTGATGAATTCGCCCGGCGCCTTCTCGTCGGTACGCGGTGCATTCTTGTACGCATCGGTCACATCCGGCGGAAGCACGTATTCATCCACCGTTGCCTGGCGCACCATGATCTTGTCCTTGGTGACATTGATCACCATCAGGTCGCGTGCCAGCGCCAGCGGGCCGTCGTAGGTCTTGCGCACATCATCCGTGATCGCTGCGTTGTTCTCGGGCGACTGCACCGAGTGGTAGCCGACGGCCAGGCGCGGTTTGACGGCCGACATGACTTTGCCGAATGCCTGAGGCTCGGTATGGATTCTCGTGGACACGTAGGTCGCCTGCCCCAGGTCCCAACCGAAATAGGCGGCCAGGGCCTTGGGCGGAAGGAAGCATTCATGTGAAGCCACGTCCGCATCCTTTGCAAAGTCGATATACCACTTGTTTGGGTAGGTATCGCCGCCGAATACGTACTTGAGCCCGTTCCATTCGAGGCTATAGCTCACCGAACCATCGAGGCTGTGAATGGCCGGCCAGGATCGAATGGTCACTCCGTTTTCCTCATAGACAACCACGTTTTCCTGTTTGTAGTCGAATTCGTGCACGACGATCTGCGCCCCCTTGTCGGGCAACGCGCCGCTGCGTGTAGCCAGGTCCCAGGCATATGCTTTCTGCATGCCTTCAACAAACGCCTTGGTCCCCAGTTCCGGTTTGGATCCTGAGGGTCCGTACACATGGATTGGGGTAAAGCGTCCGGACAGCCACCCTCCGATGTGCACGCCCATGAAGTCGCCTACATGGTCCACATGCAGATGGCTTGCAAACACCTTGTCGAGTTTTGAGAAGTCCGGGCGCAGGGAAAACAGGTTGGCCAGCGAACCCGACCCGACATCGAATATGAACTTGTCGCCATTGCCCAACTCGACGAGATACGAAATCGATACGGCAGCACGGGTCTGGTTTGGCATGCCGGTACCCAGCGCAGTAATGCGCATCTCATCGGAACCGAGCAGTTCGGTATTGGGGAAATAGCTTGCGGGATACTCGCCGTCTACGATCGCCATGGCCGTACGCCCAGAGGGCAGGTTGTCCCTGGCTTCGGCTGCGTAACCCAAATCCGCGATGAGGAGGCCGCCAATCGCCCCGCTCATCAGCAGCAGAGCGCCCCAGCTTGCCTTGATTCTCTGTAGCATCGTCGGTTTCTCCTCTGTCGGAATCAGCACGGTATGAACCGGAGATTTTCCAGTCCCACGCCATCCACCGCACATCATGGTTCCGGTAGACCATGACCATAGATCAGTCTATGCTAAAAGCCCATCCTAGGCCAAACCAATAGAGAAGTCTATGGACAAGGAGGTGTCGCAGCGATTGAGTCGAGAGGACTGGATACGCGGTGCCCTGGACCTTCTGGCCATGAACGGTATCGAGAGCGTAAAGATTGTACCCCTTGCTGAGCGTCTGGGCGTCACAAGCGGCAGTTTCTACTGGCACTTCAAGAACCGTAGGGAACTGCATGACGCATTGCTCGAATACTGGGAGCGGGAGATGACGGACGCGGTAATTGATGCGGCAAACGCATTTGCCGGCTCGCCCCGAGAGCGCATCTGGCGCCTCATGGAACAGGTGATGACGGCCGGTCTCGCCAGCCTCGACCTGGCCCTCTGGCACTGGGCGCAGACGGATACCGGCGCCCGCCGTGCATTCAAACGAGTCCTGAAAAAGCGGTTTGAGTTCGCTGCCCGGACGTTCTCTCAAGCCGGATTTTCCGACGAACAGGCAGAGGTTCGCGGGAGAATGATGGTTGTCTACATGATGGGGGAGTCGACCCTCGTCTCTGGCCCGATGGCAAAGCGCAAAAAAAATCTGAAGCTGAAGCACGCCATTCTAACTGCACCGGAATAGTATGAGATGCTTAGATTGCGTCATTTCCTATGTATAGCCGCGCTGTGGTTTATCGTCGCCGGTGAGTCCTGCGCCGACTGGATAAATCTGACCGGCGCAGAGACCGCGCCCAACATCGCGGAGATCTACGTACTCGACGACCGGGTGAAGCTGGTGCTGGAGGTCTACGTGGGTGACCTCGAGCGGTTCAGTGATCTCGTTCCGGATGACTGGGCCCGGGATGGCGGCGAGGCGAGGCCCAACCTGGCGCGCCGGCTGGAGCACTTTTCCGGACAAGTCTTTCAGTTCGTCACCGGCGAGGGGGAGAGACTGCAAGCTGCGCTGGTGTTGGCCGAGGCCCGTCTGCGGGTGGACAGAAAATCCCCTTTTGCCGGGATGGTAAACCCCATAACCCGCCAGAAAGTGGCGGAGGCGCCTGCCGACAAGCGGGTGCTGTACGTGGAACTGGAATATCCTTTCAGCCAGAGGCCGAATACGCTCACCATTGTTCCACCTCAGGACCAGGAGGGTCGAGCCACTGCCACCATCGGCTTTATCGCTTACCACAAGGCGGTGCCCATAATCGATTTCCGTTATCTCGGGCAGCCGGCGAAGCTGCGGTTGGACTGGGCGGATCCCTGGTATTCAAGCTTCGAGAATCCCAACCTGAAGCGCCATCACAAGTCGGCCATGATGTCTTTTCTCTATGTGGAACCCTACGAGGTGCGCCACGAGATCCTCACCCGGGTAAAGGATCTGGCGGTTTGGATGGACCTGGGTCTGCGAGGGGATGAGTTCATCGAGGTGGATGAGCTGGAGCCCTTGAAGCAACGAATCGGCGAGTTTCTGCTAGGCCGCAATCCGGTGACCATCGATGGCCGCCCTGCACAACCGATTCTGGATCGCAGCAGCTACGTCAAGTTGTCATTGAGCGGCATCCAGCTGCTGGAAAAGCCGGAGCGTCTGGAGGTCTCGACGGCCATCGTCGGGGTGATACTGACCTACCTTACCGACGGTATTCCCCAGCAGGTGGAAGTTGACTGGGAGCTGTTCAGCGACCAGATACAGAAGATCCCGGCGACTGCCCGGGACCCGGCCGGCCCCCTGCCCAGCTTCGTTACGCCCGAAGACAACGTGCTGACCTGGACCAACTATCTCAAGAAGTATCGCCTGCCAACCGTGGAACGCGTGGACATCGAACAACGGGAAGGGCGCAGGGAGGTCCCGGTGTTCTCGATCGTGTTGCTGCTATTGGCGCTGCTGCTGGCCTGGTACCTGAAGCGCGTGCACAACCGGGGTGGTGAGATCCGCTACCCGGCGGCCGGTCTGGCCCTGCTGCTCGCCGGCAGCGGGCTAGCATACCCCTATGCCCGGGTCGAGATTTCCGGTCCTGCAGAGGCGGTGACCGATCTGACCCCCGATGAGGCCGGACTGGTTCTTCAGGCGCTGCTGAAGAACGTCTATCGGGCCTTTGATTTTCGGGAAGAGAACGATGTCTATGACAAGCTGGCGCTGACCGTCAGTGGCGAGCTGTTGGCGGACATCTATCTGCAAAACCGGCGTGCCTTTTCTGTGCAACAGGCCGGCGGGGCGCAGGCCAAGGTCAAGACCGTGGAACTGCTCGATGTACAGCCGGAACCCGGGGCGACCCAGGCTTCTGAACGCGCCTTCAGGGTAAGCTGGACCGCCAGCGGCAGTGTCGGACACTGGGGTCATGTCCATGTTCGCAGCAATCAGTATCAGGCCATCATCACGCTAGAGCCGGTGTCGGGCAGCTGGAAGATAACCGGTCTGGAGTTGCTTGAGGAACGGCGTATCGATGGGGGCGTGGCCGCGCTGGCCTCTCCGATCTATTCGTGAACGTGCGTCATGGGTCTCAAATGCACAGCCTCATGGTTGCAGATCTTGGCAATAGAATGTCCGTTCCATGGGATCTGCACCTCGAATCTGCGCATTTCAGCCCCCAGTCGGCTTCGTCCAGAATGAATCACAGGCTCCCCAGTGCCGGGTCTTAGCGTGCCCGCCATGCTCAAGATACGGTCTCTCGAGTTCGCTTATTCCGACGGAGGGTTCAGGCTGCGGATTCCGGAACTGGACATGGCGCCGGGAGAGAGAGTCGCGGTGATTGGACCCAGCGGTTCGGGCAAGACCACCCTGCTGAATCTCATTTCGGGCATTGTTGTACCGGATCGGGGCAGCGTCCAGGTTGGTGGTGAGATGGTCAACCAGCTCAACGACCGGGCGCGGCGCAGCTTTCGCCTGCGACACATCGGCTTTGTGTTTCAGGACTTCGAGCTACTGGACTATCTGTCCGTTCTGGACAACATCCTCCATCCCTACCGTATCGGCGCCGCGCTCAAGCTGGATCGTTCGGTGCGGGACCGGGCGAGAACGCTGGCGGAGAAACTGGGGGTTGCCGACAAGCTGTCGCGTCATCCCGGGCACCTCTCTCAGGGCGAGCGGCAGCGGGTGGCGATCTGCCGGGCGCTGCTGCCGGCTCGCAGATTGATTCTGGCGGACGAGGCGACAGGCAACCTGGACCCCGAGAACAAGTTGCGCATCCTGGATTTGCTGTTCAAGAGCGTCGAGGCATGCGGCGCGCCCTTGCTCGCGGTGACGCACGACCATGAACTGCTGGGCCAGTTCGACAGGGTGGTGGACTTCCGGCAGTTTTTCGAGGAGCGCCCCCGGTGAGGGACGACCTGTACATCGCCTGGCGTTACATTCTGTTCAACCGCGCCAGGAGCCTTGTGCTTGTGGCCTGCATCACGTTGGTCGCGTTTCTGCCCCTGTCCCTGAGTTTGCTTCTCAACGAGGTGGAGCGGTCGCTGCGGACCCGCGCGGTTGACACCCCCCTGCTGGTGGGCGCAAGAGGCAGCGCCCTGGACCTGGCGATGAGCAGCCTCTATTTCGACGATCAGCAGCCGAAGACCGTCTCCATGGCGTTGCTGGAGGAACTGGAGCAGGACAGGCGAGTGATGTCTGTTCCGTTGTACGTGCGCTTCAAGGCGCGGGGTTTTCCAGTCGTTGGGACAACCCTTGACTATATGGATCTACGCGGTCTCAGCGTCCGGCATGGACGCCTGCCGGCGTTGCTGGGCGAGTGCGTTTTGGGCGCAGAAGCGGCTGCGAAGCTGGGGATGGGGCCCGGTGACCACTTGGTCACCACACCGGAAAACCTGTTCGATCTTGCCGGCATCTATCCTTTGCGTATGCAAGTCGTGGGTGTGCTGCATCCCAGCCATACAGCGGATGACCGGGCCGTGTTCACGGATCTGAAGACCGCATGGGTCATCCAGGGATTGGGTCATGGTCACCAGGACCTGGCTCAGACCGAAGACCCCAGTGTGATTCTGGATAAGCGTGATTCCAATGTCACCGCGAATGCCAAGCTGGTCCAGTATAACGAGATCAATGCGGACAACATGGGCAGCTTTCATTTTCACGGTAAACCCGACGACTATCCCTTGAGTGCCGTCATCCTCTACCCGGAGGACGAAAAATCAGCAACCCTTCTTCGGGGACGTTATCTGGACAGCGAACGCTACCAGGTCCTGATACCCCCTGAGGTGATCGAGGGTCTGCTCGACAACATATTCCGGATCAAGCGGGTGCTGGATACCGTGGTCCTGATCGTTGGACTGGCGACCCTGCTTGCAGTGATCCTGGTGTTTGCGCTCTCTATACGGCTGCGACAGCGGGAGATGGAGACCATATTCAAGCTCGGCTGCGGCCGACTGACCATGGTCAGGCTGCTGGGGGCAGAGATCGCCATTGTTGCCCTGGCCAGCCTGGCACTGGGCTGTTTGCTGGCCCTGGCGACCAGTCGTTTCGGGGATGACTTGGTCAGAATGCTGGTTGCCTGACCCGGGTACGCTGCAAAGGGGTAAAGATCAGATGCTTGCGCTGCTATCCGTCGTTGCAGTCAATACATTCCCGCTAGTTTTTTGCGATAGACATGGGCGCACCTCGCCCCGCTGAAATGCAACAATTCATGGGGCGGGGCGCTTAGGACTTGTTTGTATCTCCGTTGCTGGAGTCAGAGCCCTGCGTGTTCTCCACGGCCTTTGTTGTGATCTCGTGGTAAAGATGGACCACTTGGGCATAGAGGTTCTGGAGATCGGGTCGTTGATCGATCATCGCTCTGATTTCGCGCGAGTCCAGGAAGATATTTTCCAGGTGCTTCAGTTCGTGCTCGCTCAGCGCCCCACCCGCGTCGACTTTTTCCTTGATTTCCAGGGCGTGGGGCAGATTAAATTTCTCGAACCGCGTCAGTATCGTTAGCATTACGGCGTCGTCTTTTGAAACATCGTTCATGGTGGAATCCCTCGATGGATGAGGCCATCGCTTCACTATATGCGTTTGTGACGTCCCGGGTTTCGTAATGAGCGGCCCATAGCCGGTAATCCCCAAATGGCCGCCATCCCGGTTTGAACCCACCTGATCCAATCCGGGACGGGGCCGATTTGGCAAGCGGTCTCAGTCCGTGGGGGCCTTGTAGGAAGTCGCCGCATCGCCCGCCAGCTTCATGGCGGCCATGGCGTCCTCCGTGCTGATCAGTTTGGTCGTGTGGCCACTGGACATGGCGCCGGACGCGCCAACCAGCATCGAGCCTGCGATCATCGCCTTGTCGTCATCCATTTCGATCAGAGCGACCACGTCGTCGCTGCCCCAGGTGAAGAAGAAATGGTGCAGTTTCCCGCCCAATGCTTCGATCATCTTACGTGCCGCTTCGGCGCGGTCCTGGGGGTGGCCAATCATCGCCTTGATGCTATCGGTAGAATAGCTTCCCTGGAAAAGATAAAAACTCATTGCAATACACTCCGTGCTGTCGAGGTGGGTAAAACCTGTTCCACCAAAGTATAGCCGCCCGGGTTCCTGGTCGCGACCCGATTGGTCTCGATCACCCGTTCACGGTGCGACCCGATAGGCGTCAAATTTCTCGCGAACCTTGAGGATGTCCAGATTCCAACTGTCGTCCCGGAGCTTG
>Ga0316189_10002280_pt1 | contig 18918 bp, 16 predicted proteins | sample LowCovwburrow_MG_FD_204930 | JGI IMG/M metagenome (GOLD analysis project Ga0316189, IMG submission 204930) | Coastal sediment microbial communities from Maine, United States - Lowes Cove worm burrow | ecosystem: Environmental > Aquatic > Marine > Coastal > Sediment | place: USA: Maine...
TAGGACCTATTAGTAATGCTCTTTTGTTACGCAAATCATTATATGCTGCAACTAATTCGTTTTGAACCGAAATATAAGCGGCATAAGATGTTTCTCTATTGTTTTTTAATGAAATGATTGCTTTGTCTGGATTATCTGAAGATTTTGGATCTTTAGCGCCATTACAATAATTGCAAGAACCATCACCTCCATTATCTAAAAACTTAATTGCCGCAGCTCTTAAATCTTTTGGCTCCATCAGTTCATCTTCAACTAATAGTTGATCTTTTCCGTTAATTAGTACAGTAAAGATATTTTTTTGTTTAATAACCACATTTTCGTCGTTAGGCTCTATAGGAGGAAGCTTACGATTAATCCCAGAATCTTTAGGGATCGTTGTTGTTACTAAGAAAAATATAAGAAGTAGGAATGCAATATCTGCCATAGATCCTGCATTAACTTCTGGTGCTGATCGTTTTGCCATAATTAATATTATTTACTTAGCATTTTTTTAACTCCGAAGAACAACATTAAACCTGCTGCTAACAAAATTAAAAGATAAAACGCTTTGATTCCTGCTTCAATCATTTGAGATCCTGATTCAGATAAGGTAGTACCGTCACTCAATAGTCTTTCTTCACCTGAAGAAGCAAACCAAGCAATAGCTAAAACAAGAGCGAAAACGCCTAAAGACATTAATGCCTTTTTTAGTTTGTCTGGATGACTAACTAAGTTGATTAAACTAAAGGCAACAGCTGATATCGTCGCGATTGCTAACACCACATAAGCTAAGTTCGCAAACGTAGATAAAATACCTTGATTAGCTACATCTGCTTTAATAGCGTCATCACCAATCATCATGATTCTTACTAAAAAGAATACTGCAATTAGACCTATTACTAAAGCAACAATTTTGATTATTTTTTGAATATTCATGTTATGTTCGATTTAATAAATGGTTCCTTATTTCTTATGTCTTACTAATAAATCCATTAGTGAGATAGATGCATCTTCCATATCATTAACGATACTATCAATTTTTGAAATGATATAGTTATAAAAGATTTGTAATATAATAGCAACAATCAAACCAAATACGGTTGTTAATAATGCTACTTTAATACCACCGGCTACTAATGAAGGGTTCATATCACCTGCAGCTTCAATTTTATCAAAAGCATCAATCATACCAAGTACAGTTCCCATGAAACCAAGCATTGGTGCCAATGCGATAAATAATGATATCCAAGATACATTCTTTTCTAATTGTCCCATTTGAACACCACCATAAGCTACGATGGCTTTTTCAGCAGCATCAATATCTTCATCTGCTCGATCTAATCCTTGATAAAAGATAGATGCAACAGGTCCTTTAGTGTTTCTGCAAACTTCTTTGGCTTCTTCAATTCCACCAGAATTAAGTGCGCTTTCTACATCTGAAGTTAATTTCTTTGAATTTGTTGTTGCAAGATTTAAATAAATAATTCTTTCAATAGCAATAGCTAGTCCTAGAATTAAACATAGTAATACAATACCCATAAAAAATGGACCACCTTCAATAAAACGTTCTTTTACTTGTTGCGTAAAAGATCTTTCAGCTACTGCTGGTTCTTCTTGAAATGATGTTGTAACTGCTGTAGTTGCAGCTTCTACTGTGTAAGCATTTGTGCTTGCATTAACAGTGCCGAAAGCCATGATACATGCTATGGCTAAGATAGAAAATAGTCTTTTCATCGTTCTTGTTCTTAATTTTATTAGTTAAAGTGTTAAAGATATAAAAAAATTGTAATTAAAAAATAAAAATTCCAATTGAGTCGTGAGGTTTAACATTGATTCAATCAATTTGAAATCTTATAGTGACGAAAATAAATAAAATGTTTCGGTTTTCTTTGCTGAAAGATGAAAAATCTTTTAAATTATTGGTGTAAGTCTTAATTATCAGTACAATATTTAGTTTTTCTTTTGAAATTTTAAAGCATTATCTATACCTAAAGAGGAGAATGGGTCGCTTTCGTAGAACTATTTACAGGAAACAGTACTTGATTGGAATTAGATTATTGTGTTTAACTTCATCCATCCCAGTCAGAAATCATGAACATGCATGGTAACCTAAACATCTAAAAAGATGTTTGATATTTGTTTGACAAAAATTGCTTTAAACCTTTAATGGATTCACTTCGTGCATCCCAGTTGGGAGCACTTGAACAAACATAGAAACCTAAACATCTAAAAAGATGTTTGATTTTTTCATTCAAATAAATTATCCCGAACCTATGGCTCAATAATTTATTTGAATGAAAAAACCTGCAACTAACGATGCAGGTTTCCTTTTGCAGAGAGGAAGGGATTCGAACCCTCGATACCGTGAAGTATACACGCTTTCCAAGCGTGCGCCTTAAGCCACTCGGCCACCTCTCTATTTTTTGAGACTGCAAACATACAACTCAAATAGAATTAAAAAAATTTTAAATTGTTTTTATGACATTTCACCTCTAAGTGAGGTTTCAAAAATAGTTTTAAAACTTTTCAGTGAAACTTCTTCTCCTAACATAAACATCAATTTTGCTAGTGCTGCTTCAGTTGTAATGTCTTTCCCTGAAATAACTCCTATTGATTTTAATTGTGTGCTCGTTTCATATTGTCCCATGAGCACACTTCCGCCAGAGCATTGGGTGACATTAATAATAGGCACACCTCTTTTAATAGTTTGTTTCAGCAAATCAGTAAACCACGATTGGTTGGTTGTATTTCCTGCACCATAGGTTTCTAAAACAATGCCTTTGATATGTGAGATGTTACAAATGGGTGTTAAAATCGATTCCGAAATGCCAGGAAATAGTTTGATTAATATGATATCAGTCTCGAAATTTTTGTGAACTACAAGTTTTTTTCGTGTATTCGGCTTAAACAAATCATCATGTTCTACTTTTAAATGAACACCAGACTCTGCTAAATGCGGATAATTTAACGACTCGAAGGCTTCAAAATGTTCTGCATTTATTTTGGTTGTTCTATTGCCGCGATATAATTTATACTCAAAATATAAGCCTACTTCTTTAATGACGGGCTTTCCGGCTTTTTGTAATGATGCCATTTGAATAGAGGTAATAAGATTTTCCTTGGCGTCGGTTCGCAAATCTCCAATGGGTAGTTGCGATCCTGTTAAAATGATAGGTTTTGCTAAGTTTTCAAACATAAAGCTCAATGCTGAGGCTGAGTAGCTCATCGTATCACTTCCGTGAAGCACGACGAAGCCATCGAAACTGTCATATTTATCTTCAATTATTTTAGCAATTTGCACCCAATATTCTGGATTCATATTACTTGAATCTATTGGGTTTTCAAACGAAATGGTTTCAATATTGCAATCTAAAAGCTGAAGTTCTGGTATGTTTTTTAGTAGATTATTAAAGTCGAACGATTTTAAAGCTCCCGTTTCAGGGTCTTTAATCATACCAATAGTTCCTCCTGTATAAATTAATAATATGTTGGGTTGAATTGCTGACATATTTATATTCCGAATATTTCTTTTGAATTTTCCGTAGTAATTTCGGCAATTTTTTCTTCGGAAACATTATATATCTCAGCTAATTTTTCTACTACTTTAATAATATAACTACTTTCATTACGTTTTCCGCGATATGGTTTTGGAGCTAGGTAAGGTGAATCTGTTTCTAAAACGATGTGTTTTAAGTCAATGTCTCTAAGAAACTGATCTATCTTTCCATTTTTAAAAGTTGCAACGCCACCAATTCCTAATTTCATATTGTAAGAAATGGCTTGATGCGCTTGCTCTAACGTTCCTGTGAAGCAGTGAAAAATCCCGAAGAGTTTATCGTCATTAACGTCATCTAAGACTTCAAAAATTTCATCAAAGGCATCTCTACAGTGAATTACAATGGGTAAATCATATTGTTTAGCTAAATTGATTTGGTGCTTGAATGCTTCTTTTTGAATATCCAAAGTTGATGTATCCCAATACAAATCAATACCAATTTCGCCAACGGCGTAAAAGTGTCGTTTAGCAAGCATTTGTTCTACATGCTGCAATTCATCTTTGTAATTTTCTTTTACTGATGTTGGATGTAAGCCCATCATTAAAAAGGTATGCGCAGGAAAGTCGGTTTCTAATTTCAGCATTGCATCGGTATAACTTGAGTCTATTGCCGGAATAAAAAAGCGAGTCACATGTTGTGATATTGCACGTTCCATCATCGCTTTTCTGTCTTCATCGAAGGCATCGCTATATAAATGCGTGTGTGTATCTGTAATTATCATGATGCAAAAATAATGGATTTATAAGATTATATTTGAAGAAAATTTAAGTCATGGAAACTTTACAAGACTTCTTGTTAAATAAAGGGTATACCAAAGTGAAGTTAAAACTCACTAAAACCAATCATTTTGAAATCAAAGCGACCATAAATGGAACAAAAGGTCTTTTTATTTTAGATACAGGTGCATCAAGCTCATGCGTTGGTTTTGAGGCTGTCGAAACCTTTAAACTGATCGCAAAGGATTCAAAAATTAAAGCCGCTGGAGCAGGAGCAACAGATATGTTGACGCAGCTGTCAAAAAAGAATACGCTTAAAATTGGTAAATGGAAAAAAGAGAAGGTTGCTTTAATCTTATTTAACCTAACGCATGTAAATATGGCACTAACTGCTCATAATGCTCAGCCTGTAGATGGGATTATTGGTGCTGATATTCTTAAAAAATCAAATGCTGTTATCGATTATGAAAAGAAATACTTGTATTTAAAATTGTAAGAAAATAGTGCAAGCAATTGATAAAATCAATATCTTTAGACTAAAATCTCTCAGACTTAATTTTCCATGTCTCCAACCATAGTTATCGCAGACGATCATCCCTTAATTCTCAAAGGGCTTAGTGATTTTCTTATTGAAAAAGAATTTAATATTATAGCAAGCGCTAAAAATGGTAAAGAAGCGTTTACGTTTATCAAAGCTCATCGACCAGATATTGCAATTTTAGATATACAAATGCCTATTCTTACAGGTATTGAAGTTGCCGAAAAATGTAAAGCGGAAGGGTTAGAGACTAAAATTATTTTCATCACTTTTGAAAAAAGTGAACAGATCTATCTTAAAGCTAAGTCTTTAGGTATTTATGGGTATATTTTGAAAGAGTTTGCCATTGCTGAAGTTGAAACTTGTATTGCTTCTGTGCTTCAAGAACGCTCTTATTTTAGTGCGGAACTTATTGAATATCTTGAAATAAAGGAAACACCTGATGAACTAAAAATGTTGACTGATACCGAAATGAAGGTATTTAAGCTTAGTGCAGAAAATAAAACAGCCAAGGAGATTAGTGTTGTATTAGAATGTTCTGATCGTACTATAGAAAAACATAAAAGTCATATCCGAGCGAAGCTAAATTTATCCTCAAAATCAAACAGTATTATTTTGTATGCTAAAGAACATGAGGCGTTTTTATCCAGTTACACCTAAAATTGGCTTCTATTTCATCTCAATTCACGTCGAAATTTAGTGTTTTTTGTTAAATTTTCAATTTTAACAGTTTTTAAGAATCTGTAAATCAATAAATTATCTTTTAAATTTGAAAAATACGTATATATACGTATTGATTTTGTCATATTTAATAGAGATATTTGTTATGCTATTAATTCTTATAGGGAGAGTTATTATATAGGAAACTCTAGATTTTAATCGATCTAGGGTTTTTTTTTTGTTAAATTTTGTATTTTTTTATTTTTTAAATTTTTGACAATCAATAGTTTATGATTAAATTTTAGTTATATACGTAGATCTACGTATTGTTTGGTGTTTATATAATGTCGAAATTTGTATTGCTATTAATCAATTTTCTTTCTTAACGAAAGAGGATAAAAGCTCTAAATCGTACGATTTGGAGCTTTTTTTATAAAAAACCAAATTTTAACATTCCTTATAGTATTGATAATCAGAATTTTAAGTTAAAAATATGTCAATATACGTAGTTCTACGTATTGTTTGGTATTGTTTTAATCCCGAATTTTACGTAGAGTTTGTTGTTTAAGGGATTGCAACGACTCTGTTATTTATTAAAAGGGTTATAGGGCTCTGGAGTTTCTCGAAATTTCAGAGTCTTATTAAAAAAAGAAAAATTTAAAAAACATAAAGATGGAAACGATGAAAAATGATCAAAGCCTTACAAATAAAGTATTTATTATAGGCTTAATTGTAAGCGCCATTTTGATAATATCAATCAATATTTTTGTAAACTTTTTTTAGTTAGTTATTAGTTATTTTTATTAGGGAGAAAAAGCGCAATTCAAAATTTGAATTGCGCTTTTTTATGTTTATTCGTGACTGTTTAAAACTAACTACATCTCCAAAGCTCTCTTCACATCATTATTCATTAATAATTCTGTTGGATTTTCTAGTGCTTCTTTAACTGCAACCAAGAATCCTACGCTTTCTTTACCATCAATAATTCTGTGGTCATAAGAGAGTGCTACATACATGATTGGTCTAATTTCTACATGACCATCAATGGCAACCGGACGCTCAACGATGTTATGCATTCCTAGAATTCCGCTTTGTGGTGGATTGATAATTGGTGTTGATAACATACTACCGAAAACACCTCCATTTGAAATAGTGAATGTTCCGCCTGTCATTTCATCAACAGTTATTTGGCCATCACGAGCTCTAATTGCTAATCGTTTTACTTCTGACTCAACGCCTCTAAAGCTTAAATTTTCAGCATTACGAATTACGGGTACCATTAAGCCTTTTGGTCCAGAAACTGCAATTGAAATATCTACAAAGTCATAGGTTAGCATTTCTTTTCCATCAATCATAGAATTTACCGCAGGATACATTTTCAATGCTCTTACAACTGCTAATGTAAAGAAACTCATAAACCCAAGACTTACACCATGTTTTGCTTTAAAGTCCTCTTTGTATTGTTTACGCAAGTTAAAAATCGGAGACATATCAACTTCGTTAAACGTCGTTAACATAGCCGTTGTATTTTTAGCTTCTACTAAACGCTCTGCTACTTTACGACGTAACATTGACATTTTACTATGTGATGACCCACGATTTCCACCTGTTGGTGTTCCCATAGAAGGCACTGCGTTTACAGCGTCATCTTTAGTGATACGTCCATCTTTTCCTGATCCAGAAACTGAAGCGCTATCCATTCCTTTTTCATCTAGGATTTTTTTAGCAGCTGGACTCGCTGTTCCAGTGGCATAAGTTTTATTTTCTGCTGCTGGTTTTGCGACTTCCTTTTTAGGTGCTTCTTCTTTTTTCTCTTCTTTAGCTGGAGTAGCATCACCTCCTTCTGGTTTTGCAGCACTTGTATCAATTAAACAAATAACTGCTCCAACAGCAACAGCATCACCTTCTTCGGCTTTGAGTGTTATTGTTCCGCTAGCTTCAGCAGGCAACTCTAATGTAGCTTTGTCGCTATCGACTTCTGCAATGGCTTGATCTTTTTCAACATAATCACCGTCGGCAACTAACCATTCTGCAATTTCTACTTCTGTGATTGACTCTCCTGGTGAAGGAACTTTCATTTCTAAAATCATCGTTCTGTAATTTTATTTTTAAGCGTTTGTATCAGTTTATATTTTTTACTAAATCTTCCTTTACGGGAAGGTAATCGTCTTTAATTTCTCCATTGACCATTATCTTGTCAAAGTAAATTTTGCCTCCTGTCGACATATTCATGTCAATATCATTTTGAAGGCTGAGATGCAAGTGAGCTTCTGTTGTATTGCCAGAGTTACCGCATTGACCCATAAGATCTCCTTGTTTGAGCATTTGGCCCTCTTTTACGACTACTGATTTTTCTTTTAAATGTGCAAACAAAATATACTCGTCATGCTCTGTTTGTAAAACAACCGTATTTCCTGTTAATTGTTCAGGGTTTAATTCTCCAGGGATATTATCTATTACTCCAGTGATTACCTTAACAACTTTAGCATCACAAGGGGCTATGATATCTTTTCCGAAGACATAATAATTCTCATTATTTTTCGGGTCTCCTTTGTGAGATGCGCCATCTTTGACCATCAAAATATCATATGCGTATTGCTGATTCTCATAAGCAACATGATAATTTTTATCTACCGTTGTTCCTCCCCAAAACACAAACCATTCTTCTTTAAACGGCAATATCATTTGGGTGGTATTGCGTTCTACAATCGGTAAATTATTTGGTTTATGCATGGTGACCATCAAGCCTCCAATTTTGTTTTCATCATCTAAATAGATTAGGATGTCACGAAGTTCTTCGGAAGAAAAAGTAGTTTTATAAATATGAGAAACACCTTTTTTAAGTTTATCAAATTTCATCGTATCGATATCACCTAATGTTGCTTTCATACCTGCTAAAAAAGCTTCAGCCTTCTCTATTGATAGGGCATTTTTCATATCTGCATTAAACAAATTGAAAATAGCTTTATAATCTTCGGCATTATACAAATCTGTAAATTGAGATGCTATGGCAGTATAGTTTTCCTTTTCTTGTGAAAAAGAAGCTAGAGCGCAGAACATACTCAATATAAAGACCAGTTTTCTCATCTAACGTTGATTGTTTTTTGTTTTATCAAATACGAAATCAATAACTTCTTGATGACGTTTTTTAGAACGCACGCTACTTCCGGCAGCAGGAGCTCCATAAGGTCTACGTGTTGCTGCTCTAAACGATTTAGCATCTTCCAAATTCATGAGCATATGACTGTAAGCTCCCATATTTCTTGGTTCTTCTTGAGCCCAAACAATATCATCAGCATTCTTGTACTTTGCTATAGCGTCTTTTATTTGTTGTTCTGGTATTGGGAATAATTGTTCAACTCTTACCAATGCTACATCTTCTCTTTTGGAATTTTCACGTTGCTCTAATAAATCGTAATAGAATTTACCAGTTACAAATACTAGTGTTTTTACATTGTCAGCTTTTGCTTTTTCATCGTCAATAACCATTTGGAAACTTCCATTAGCAAATTCATCAACGGTTGATACCACTAATGGATGACGCAATAAACTTTTAGGTGTAAAGACAATTAGAGGCTTTCTAAATTCGGCCTTCATTTGTTTACGCAACAAGTGATACATGTTTGCAGGAGTTGTACAATCCATGACAAACATATTATCCTTAGCGCATAATTGTAAATAACGTTCCATGCGAGCTGAGGAGTGTTCTGCACCTTGGCCTTCATAACCATGTGGTAATAACATGACTAATCCGTTTTGAAGCTTCCATTTGTCTTCTGCTGCAGAAATATACTGGTCCAGCATAATCTGAGCTCCATTACTAAAGTCACCAAATTGTGCTTCCCAAATCACTAATGTTTTTGGGCTAGCCATGGCATAACCATAATCGAAACCAACAACGCCATATTCTGAAAGTAGCGAATTATAGATATAGAAATTTCCTTGTTTTTCACTAATTTGATTGAGTAATAAAATTTCTTCTTCACTGTCTTCTACTTTTACAACGGCATGTCTATGAGAGAATGTACCACGCTCAACGTCTTGACCAGAAAAGCGCACGTCGTAACCTTCTTCTAATAGCGTACCATAAGCCAAATGTTCTGCCATTGCCCAATCCAGTTTATCTTCATCAAACATGGTTTGACGTGATTGCACTAAACGTTCAATTTTACGAATAAATTTTTTGTCTTTCGGTAAGTTTGAAATTACTTTTGCAATTTTAGATAGGCCTTCCTTAGGATAGGTAGTGTCAATATCCTGAAGCATTTTATCTTCTATAACAGTTTGAAAATTCACCCATTCATCTTCCATAAATGCGGTAATAACTGTTTTATCTATTTTTCTTGAATCTTCAAGGTTCTCTTCAAGTTTATCTTTGTACTCTTTTTCTAATTGCGATACATGATTCTTATCAATAACACCTTCAGCTAATAATTTTTCAGCATAAATATCTCGAGGATTTTGATGCTTTGAAATCGCTTTGTATAATTTTGGTTGTGTAAAACGAGGTTCATCACCTTCGTTATGACCATACTTTCTATAACCTAATAAATCGATAAATACATCGCGCTTAAATTTCATTCTAAAATGAAGCGCAAATAACATGGCGTGAACGACAGCTTCGGCATCATCAGAATTGACATGTAAAACAGGAGACAAGGTTACTTTTCCAACATCTGTACAGTAAGTACTTGAACGACCGTCAAGGTAATTAGTTGTAAATCCAATTTGATTATTAACAACAATATGTATGGTTCCATTGGTTTTATAGCCATCTAATTGCGCCATTTGTACCAATTCGTAAACCAGGCCTTGACCAGAAATAGCAGCATCACCATGCACGATAATTGGTAAAACTTGTGATGGGTCATCACTATATTTATGATCTTGTTTTGCTCTTACGATACCTTCTACCACTGCGCCTACAGTTTCAAGATGTGAAGGGTTAGGAGCAATGTTTAGATTGATTTGTTTTCCGTTATCACTTATACGGTTACTCGTCCATCCTAAATGATATTTTACATCACCATCAAAAACTTTTTGTTCATAATCTTTCCCATCAAATTCGCTAAAGATATCTTCAGCAGATTTTCCGAAAATATTAGTTAAGGTGCTCAAACGACCACGATGTGCCATACCCATTACAAACTCTTTAACACCATGTACAGAGGCGTTTTCAATAAGTGTATCCAGTGCTGGAATCAAAGATTCATTTCCTTCTAATGAAAATCGTTTTTGTCCAACATATTTAGTGTGTAAGAAGCTTTCAAAGGAGACGGCTTCATTTAATTTTTTAAGAATATGTTTTTTTTGATCAGCAGAAAATTGTGGCTGATTATCATTGATATTAAGTTTGTTTTGAATCCATTGAATTTCTTCAGGCTGTCTTATATACATGTACTCAACACCAATGGAGTCACAATAGATTTTTTCTAGATGATCTACAATATTTCTCAATGTAGATTTTTTTAAACCAATAATTTCACCTGCCGAAAATACGGTATCCATATCGCTTCGCGACAATCCAAAATTCTCAACCTCTAGAGTAGGTGCATATTTTCTTCGTTCACGAACAGGATTTGTTCTGGTAAACAAATGACCACGATTTCTGTAACCGTCAATCAATTTCAAGACTTGAAATTCTTTTTGTACGTGTTCAGGAATTTGAGTCGAAACACCATCAATATGATCTTCATCCATTCCGTACGTTTCGCTACCAAAGTCGTAACCTTGAAAAAAGGCTCTCCAACTTGGTTCTACAGAATCAGGATTTTTTTGGTATTGGTCATATAAATCAGCAAAGTATGCTGTATGTGCTGCGTTTAAAAAGGAATATTTATCCATAAAATGGTTTATGTCGTTTTCGCTTCAACAAAGTTTAGTCAAAAATACAACATTTACTAAAAACAGTTACATTTTTGGTATATTTATGGTACTTATTTAACTCAAATTTTAGTTTATGAAATTTTCAAGTCTTATTAAAATTAAAACCTTAGTCTTTGTAACACTTTTTATGAGTTTTTCAATAGGCGTGTTTTCTCAAAATTATGATGATACTAATGACTTTTGGAGTCATGTGCGATTTGGAGGAGGTATTGGTTTAAGTTTTGGAGATGGGTTTTTTAGCGGAACTTTAGCGCCTAGTGCTATTTATCAATTTAATCCAGATTTTGCTATGGGTTTAGGGCTTAATGGAACTTATAATAGCCAGAAAAACATCTATAACTCAACTATTATTGGTGTGAGCGTTATTACTTTATATAATCCAATTCCTGAAATTCAATTATCGGGTGAATTTGAAGAACTTAATGTGAGTAGAAAATTTGATAATAATTTATTTCTAGATGAAAACTATTGGTATCCAGCTCTTTTTATGGGGTTAGGTTACAGGAGTAACAATGTCACATTTGGTATTAGATATGATGTGCTTTATGATAGAGAAAGGAGTATTTATGCCGATCCTTGGGCTCCTTTTTTGAGAGTATACTTTTAATTTATTACCTTTTATAATAATTTTTAAACCACACTTTTTGCCATTCACGTTGTAGTACTAAAAATGTAACGTTTTCAGATAATTGTAAGGTGTCGCTGCCATCTAACTGTTTTATTTTTTCTTCGGAAACATCAATGATATAAAGGAGATTGAGGTATTCAGCAAATTTTTCCTGAATGAGTTTATAAACCACCTCGTGTAACAAATACTTTAAACTTGAAGGCAAAATATGATCTTCAAAATCGAGGTCGATATTAGCTAACAAAAAGTCCTTGTTGATTTGTTTGATGAGTTGCGGGTAAAGATTTAAATGTTCGGCTTCAGTTATTAAATCTGTAAAAGTTGTAGGTAATTTAGACACTTCTATTCATTAAATTATTTCCAAATGCTCTGAGGGCTTGTTTATTTTCTTCAGAAATTTTTATAGCTTCTAATACTGAAAATGCTTTTTGTGTATAATTTTCTATTTCGATTTTTGTTGCTTCAGCGGAGCCACTAGAAATGAATAATTGTTTTACAGTTTCAATTTTATCTGTCGCATCTGTTGGGTTTACACTATATAAATGCTCTAATTGGCGTTTATCTGAAGTGTTTGAAAATTCTAGTGCTTTCAGGTATAAATACGTTTTTTTATTTTCGATTATATCACCTCCAACTTGTTTTCCAAAGGTTTTAGGATCACCAAAAGCATCTAAATAGTCATCTTGTAGTTGAAATGCAATACCTAGGTTTTTTCCGAAGTTATAAATAGAATTCTGACAATCTTCAGAAGCTTCTGCTACAATGGCTCCCATTTTCATTGCTGCTCCTACTAATACCGCAGTTTTGAATTCTATCATTTTTAAATACTCAAGAATCGTTACATCATCACGAGTTTCAAAATCAACATCATATTGCTGTCCTTCGCAAACCTCGAGAGCTGTTTTGCTAAATAACTTTGCTAAATCCTGAAATGCTTTTGATTCATAGTTCTCAAATAATTGATAGGCCATGATGAGCATCGCATCTCCTGATAATATCCCTGTGTTAATATCCCATTTTTCATGAACTGTCGTTTTTCCTCGTCGCAGAGGTGCATCGTCCATAATATCATCATGAACTAACGAAAAGTTATGAAAGACTTCAACACTTAACGCAGCATCCAAAGCTTTTTTATGATCACAACCAAAAATTTCGGCTGTCATAAGAGTTAATACTGGTCGTAAACGTTTACCTCCAAGTTGCAAAATATACTGGATTGGCTCGTAAAGCGTGTTAGGATCTTTAGGTGTAATAAAAGTATCAAGATGACTTAAAAAGGCATCTCTGTAGGATTGAATGTTTTGCATTGTGCAAAAATAATGTAAATGAACTTACCTAGCACAACACTTTAACGCAATGTTAAAAAAACACTAAAACTTTGGAAACTTTTATTGTTTTTAAAGTTTCCTTATATATCTTTGCCGCTCATTATGAGAGAAAAAATCATACATAAATCTGCTGAACTATTTTTAAACTTAGGTTTTAAAAGTGTCACAATGGACGATATTGCCAGTGAAATGGGTATTTCTAAAAAAACCATTTACGTGCATTTCCCTAACAAAACAAAATTAGTTGAAGCAGTAACGTTCAATCTTTTTGATACTATATGTGATGGTATTGATGGCATTTGTGAGAGTACACCAAATCCTATTGAAGAATTATATGCGATTAAAATGTTTGTGATGCATCATCTAAAGAGCGAGAAGTCTTCACCTCAATATCAGCTTAAAAAGTATTACCCTCAGATATATAGTGTTTTAAAATTTAAACAGTTTGAAAAAATGCACCAATCTGTTAAAGAGAGTCTTCAACAGGGTTTAGATACTGGTGTCTTTAGAAACTCAATTGACGTCGATTTTATTTCTAGAATGTACTTTACGGGTATGACAGGAATCAAGGATAATATGTTTTTCCCTCCTGAACACTATCAAATGGATTACCTCATGGAAAGTTATTTGGAATATCATTTGCGTGCTATCGTATCTGAAAAAGGAATGACAATACTGAACAATTTTATAAAGAAACAATCATAAATAGAATGAAATACACGTCATTATTTCTGTTACTGTTATGCGCTAGTTTTGGTTTTTCCCAAGACACACCCAGTAGCTTCACTTTACAAGAGGCTATAGAATATGCTTTAGAAAATAACAGAACTGCTAAAAATGCAGCTCGGGATATTGAAGCTGCAAAACAGCAAAAATGGGAAACCACAGCAACAGGTTTACCGCAATTGGATGGTAATATTAATTACCAGAATTTCTTAAAACAGCAAGTAACGGTCATTCCTTCAGAAGTCTTAGGGGGAAATCCTGGAGAATTTTCAGAAGTTATTTTTGGCACAAAACAAAGTACAGCGGCAACTGCTACATTAAGTCAGTTACTTTTTGATGGTTCTTATTTAGTAGGGTTACAATCGGCTAAAGTGTTTTTAGAAATCTCTGAAAATGCAAAAATAAAAACAGACTTAGAGGTTAGAAAAGCTGTTATAAATGCTTATGGTAATGTTTTGTTAGCAGAAGAAAGCATCACTATTCTTGAAAAAAACATCGAAGTTTTAAATAAAAATTTATTCGAGATTACTAAAATTTATGAAAATGGTCTTGAAGAGCAAGAAAGTGTTGAACAACTTCAAATTACCTTGTCTAATGTACAAAGTAGTTTAAATAACGCTACACGATTGAAAGAGATTGCTTATCAAATGCTCAATATCACTTTAGGAATTGAGTATGATTCGACTATAGTTTTGCTGGATAATTTAGAATCATTGACACTAAAAAACATTGGAATAGAATTATTAAGCGACTCAAATGAAGTGACTTCAACAATCGACTATAAAATTGCTGAGAATGAAAAAGAATCAAAAGAGTTACTTCTAAAACTCGAAAGAAGTAAAGCGCTTCCAAAATTAGACGCCTTTTTAAATGGCAGTTATAACTCTTTTAATGATGAATTCGATTTTTTTAATAGCAGTAATAAATGGTTTGGCGCGTCCTTATTTGGAGTGAATTTAAACATTCCTATTTTCAGCTCTGGAAAGCGAAGTGCTGCGACTCAACGTGCTAATATTAATTTAGAAAAGGCAAAAGACGATTTAACTGAAACAGAGCAACGACTAAAACTACAAGTAGACACTTCCAAAAGTGATTTTAAATTCGCAATCGAAGAATACGATAATAAAAAACGAAACTTAAATCTAGCCGAACGTATCGAGCAAAAAAATCAAACTAAATTTTTTGAAGGAATCGCTTCCAGTTTTGACCTCAGACAGGCACAAATTCAATTGTACTCTGCGCAACAGGAGTTATTGCAGGCTATGCTAGATGTCATCAACACGAAAGCAGAACTTGAAACTGTATTAAACAAGGGATCCTTAAACTAATCAATCATAAATCAAATCATGAAAAATTTATATATACTACTAGTCATCTCCATATTTTTATCTTCCTGTGGAGAACAAAAAAAGAATTCTGTAGAGCGGGTTTTAGTAAGTAATAGTCTAGAAACTATTCGTAAAAAGCGTGGTGAATTAGTGAATGAGCAGCAAGCCATTAATGATAAAATACGATTGTTAGATGATAAAATCAAAGCAATTGATACCACGAAAAATATACCTCTTATCACAACATTTGAAGCTAAATTTGAGAAATTTGAACACCTTTTAGAGCTTCAAGGAAATGTAACGACTAAAAATCTTTTAGTAATTACTCCTGAGTATAACGGGATTTTGACTCAAGTTTATGTTAAAGAAGGACAAAAAGTAAGCAAAGGACAAATACTGGCTAAAATAGATGATGGTGGATTAAGTCAGCAATTGGCGCAATTACGGATTCAAACAGATTTAGCAAAAACAACTTTCGAACGGCAAAAACGCCTATGGGATCAACAAATTGGAAGTGAAATTCAATTTTTACAAGCAAAATCAACCTTTGAATCTCAACAAGAAGTAGTCAATCAATTACAACAACAAATTGCTAAAACCAATGTAAGAGCGCCGTTCTCAGGAACTATAGATGATGTTATTACGGAACAAGGTAGTGTTGTTGCAGCAGGACAGACACCATTAATGCGTCTCGTAAATCTTGATGACATGTATATAGAAGTTGAGGTGCCAGAAAGTTATGTGTCTGATGTTGTAAAAGGTAAAAAAGTTCAAGTTGAAATTTCTGTTTTGGGACAAACAATAGACACCAAAATTCGTCAGGCGAGTGATTTTATAAATCCGGCTAATCGCACATTCAAAGCAGAAATCGAAATTCCAAATAAAGACAAAAACATAAAGCCTAACCTTACAGCACGATTAAAAATTAACGATTATACCAATGAAAATGCTGTATTAATTCCGCAGAGTGTCATTTCAGAAAACGCATCTGGCGAACAATATGTATATGTCGTTACTGATAAAAATGCTGAAGGGGTTGGTACTGCAAAACGTTTAATTATTGAAACAGGAAGAACTCAAGGAGATGATATTGAAGTATTAAAAAATCTTGAAAAAGGTGCCGAAATCATCAAAGAGGGAGCGCGAAGTGTAAAAGATGGACAATCGGTTGAAGTAATTAAATATAAAGAAGGCGGTAATGACTAATAAAAAAAAGAAAAATACCGATAAGGAGTTTAGAATTTCGTCGTGGGCAATTAATAACAAAACAACGATGTATGTGCTTATTGCTGTTTTTTTCTATCTAGGTGTCTCTGCATTTTTTAATATGCCTAGAGAGAATTTTCCTGAAGTAAATGAGACTAAAATTTACGTCAGCACGATTTATCCAGGAAATACTGCTGAGGACATCGAGAAGTTAATAACAGATCCATTAGAGGATAAGCTTAACATTGTGAGTAATAAGGTTGAAATTACATCAACGTCACAAGAGGATTACTCTATGATAATTGTAGAGTTTGATGAAAATATAACTGTTGAGCAAGCAAAGCAGAAAGTAAAAGATGAAATAGATAACGAAACATCAAGTGAAGATTGGCCAACTTTTAATGGTGCTAAAGTTGAACCCGATGTTTTTGAGTTGAGCCTTTCAGAAGAAATGCCTATTCTTAACATCAATATTTCTGGAGATTATACCATAGAAAAATTGAAAGATTATGCTGAGTATCTTCAAGATGAAATTGAAGACTTACAAGAAATTAAAAAAGCAGACATTAGAGGAGCTCAAGAAAAAGAGGTTGAAGTCGCTGTCGATATTTATAAAATGATGGCAGCACAAGTGACTTTTAATGATATTCTTGGAGCTATTGGTAATGGAAATATGACCCAATCTGCAGGAAACTTAAAAGCTAGTGGTCAACGTCGTACGATTAGAATTATTGGCGAGATTGAAAAGCCTTCAGAATTAGAAAGCTTTGTGGTGAAAGCAGAAAACGGAAATGCGATTTATCTAAAAGATGTTGCGTCCATTTCTTTTACAGAAGAAGATAAAACAACCTTTGCTAGAAAATCTGGAAATCCGGTAGTCATGCTCGATGTTAAAAAGCGTGCTGGAAAAAACATGGTTGCTGCAGCTGAGCAAATTCAAGAGATTGTAAAAGAAGCGAAAGCGAACGTGTTTCCTCAAAATTTAGAAGTAACAATTACTAATGATCAATCGTCTGTGACTATTGGTCAGGTGGATGATTTGGTTAATAATATCATTTTCGGTGTTTTACTGGTGGTTACGGTTTTAATGTTCTTTTTAGGATTTAAAAACGCATTATTTGTTGGGTTCGCCATACCAATGTCTATGTTTATGTCGCTTATGATATTAAATCTAATTGGGTATAGTTTAAATACTATGGTGCTTTTTGGTTTAATTATGGGACTAGGGATGCTGGTAGATAACGGAATTGTTGTTGTTGAAAATGTCTACAGATTAATGGATGAAGAAGGCTTAAGTCGCATTCAAGCCGCTAAAAAAGGGATTGGCGAAATTGCATTTCCTATTATTATTTCAACATTGACAACGGTTGCTGCTTTTGTCCCATTAGGTCTTTGGCCAGGAATTATGGGTGAATTTATGAAAATTCTGCCTATAACACTATCTATTGTGCTCGGTTCATCACTATTTGTGGCCATCTTGTTTAATTCGGTGTTAGTCTCTCGATATATGACTATTGAAGACAAGGATATGCCTTTAAAGCAAATTATTAAAACAACAATTATTGTGGCGTCAATAGGTGTTCTTATTCTTTTATTTGGTGGTCCATATAGAGGTTTAGGAACCATTATGATCTTTACTGCAATAATGCTTTGGGCTTATCGCTTTTTCATTAGAAATTGGGCCAATAGTTTTCAAAACAAAGCATTGGTGAGATTGGAGAATTGGTATGAGCGTCAATTGAGACGCGCACTAACTAATAAGCGACCATATATTTTAAGTGTTGGTACATTTTTCTTGCTGATTGCTGCATTTGTAGCCTTCGGCATTTCATTAGGAACGCAACGTACAAAAGTTGAGTTTTTCCCTGATAACAAACCAAATCAGATTATTGTTTATATTGAATATCCCCAAGGGACGGCTATTGAAAAAACAAATGCTATTACCAAGCAAATTGAAAAACGTGTTTATGAGGTTGTCAATCAAGATAAGTTCATGGATGGTGGCAGAAATTTCTTGGTAGAAAGTGCTGTGTCACAAGTAGGTGAAGGTGCTGGGAATCCACAAACGGATATGGGTTCTTCTGCCGAAATGCCTCATAAAGCCAAGATCACGGCATCGATGCGAGAGTATAAATATCGTCGTGGTGAGGACAGTGAATTGTTACGTCAAGAGGTCCAAGAAGCCTTAGTTGGGATATATCCAGGGGTATTAATTTCAGTAGAAAAAAATGTAGAGGGTCCACCTGCTGGAGCACCTATCAATATTGAAATAGCAGGAGATGACTACAATGAATTGATTTCTACTGCAGAACAAATGCGTGAATTTATCAACTCAAAAAATGTTGCTGGTATTGACGAACTTAAAA
>Ga0316189_10002281_pt1 | contig 18913 bp, 9 predicted proteins | sample LowCovwburrow_MG_FD_204930 | JGI IMG/M metagenome (GOLD analysis project Ga0316189, IMG submission 204930) | Coastal sediment microbial communities from Maine, United States - Lowes Cove worm burrow | ecosystem: Environmental > Aquatic > Marine > Coastal > Sediment | place: USA: Maine...
CGCCCGCCATGCGGATCCGCTGGAGGTCCTCCATGGCCCCGGTGAGGCCGGCGTCGGCGACATCCTCGCGGACGAGCTCGGCGTAGCCGATCACCGCGTTGAGGGGGGTCCGCAGCTCGTGGCTCATGTTCGCCAGGAAGAGGCTCTTGGCCTGGTTTGCGGCCTCGGCGCTGGCCCGGGCGGCGTCGAGGCGGCGGATGAAGTGGGCGTGGTCGACGGCGATCGCTGCCTGGACCGCGAGCACCTGGAGGACCTCGAGGCGGTCGTCGGTGAAGACCCCCGAGGCGAGGTTGTTCTCGAGGTAGAGCGCGCCGATGCTCCGACCGCGTGCGATCAGGGGCATGCAGAGGATCGAGCGCGGGCGTCGACGTTGGATGTAGCTGTCGCTGGCGTTGCTCGGGTCGCTGGCGGCGTCGGCGTAGACCTCGGGGGCCGCGCGACGGTGGACCCGGTGGACCAGCGCCTGGGGGACCGTGCTGAGGTGATCGATCAGGACGCCGCCTAGATCGGTGAGGCGATCGGAGCGGGCTGAGTAGCCGGCGACGCCCCGCAGCTTGCCGTCTTCGGCCAAGAGGAGCGCGCCCCGCTGGGCGCCGGCGTTCTCCACGACCAGGCGCATCATCGTCCCGGCGAGGTTGACGAGATCGTGCTCGTTGGCGAAGGCCTGCGCCGCCTTGACGACGCTGCTGAGGTCGACGAGGTGGTCGCCGGGTCGCTCCGGCACGTCACCGGTCGCAGAGGCGTAGACATCATCGCCGGAGCTGAGCATCGGCTGTCTCGCGTCCTGCAGGCGCTGGAGGCCGGGGAACTCACGGTCGATCAAGGTGAGCTTGGCCTGGGCATGCCAGGCGCTGTAGGCCCGGCGGGCCAGGGCGAGGTAGGTCTTGGCGGGGCGGTGGAGGCCCCGGGCGAGCCAGTAGCGCCCGGCTCGCTCGGCGACCATCCCCTCGATGTGGCGCAGGCCGTGCTCGCGGGCCGAGCCGAGGGCGACCTCGTAGGCCTCGGGGGCCTCCCGGTCACCGCGGATCCGGTGCAGCTCTGCCGCCAGCAGATAGCGGTAGGCGGCGAAGTTTGCCGGGTTGTGCCCAGCCGGCCCGCGGAGGACCTTGAGCGCCGCTCGGAGCTCCTTGATCACCTGCCGGCGCGCCCCTGAGCGGAGGGGCCCCGGGGGAGAGGCGAGCGCGAGGGCTCGCAGCGCCCGGTAGTCGAAGTAGGAGTGGAAGAAGCCGAAGGCCTCTTTGACCCGCGGATCGGCGAGCTTGATCATCTCCACGGCGCAGGCGTGATCGCCGAGGATGACGGCGAGGAGGAGGCGGCGGTGGAGGTAGGCGTGGCGCGCGGTGAGGCCTATGCCCGACTCCTCGCGGAGCAGCCTGTCCTCGTCGAGGTCGACGCAGGCGAGGGCGCCGCTCGCCTCGGGGTCGCGGATCCCGAGGAGGGCTCCGCAGAGGGCTCGGTCGGCGCGGAGGATCCACTCCGAGGCGCCGAGCGCTGAGCGTTCGATCTGCGAGAGGAGCTCCCCGGCTTCGGAGTAGACCGCCTCGAGGTTGAGCCCGGCGAGGACCGAGAGGGAGATCATCGCCATCTGCGAGTGGTCCGCCGAGGAGAACGCGCCGGTCTCACGGGCGGCCCGGTTGTACCCGCGGAGCTGGGCGATGCACTCGCGGTAGGGCCGCGCCAACGGGCCGATGACCCCTGCGTAGAGGAACCCGATCGTCGGCTCTAGGCGGGGCTCGGGGAAGCGCTTGAAGAGGTCGAGCCCAGCGCGGCCCCACTCCTCCATCAGGGTGTAGTCGCCGCGGGCGGCCCCGGCCGCGATCCCGTAGACGATGAACGCAGGGGCGACGATCGAGTCGATCCCGTAGCGCAGCATGTCAGAGATCATCTTGTTCGCGATCTGGGTCAGCAGCTTGGGGTCGCTCTGGATGCCGACGCCGGTGGCGATCCCCATCGACTGCAGGAGGAGGCGGTGGCGGCGGTTGGAGATCGCCGGGAGCGAGAGGAGGTCACGGGGGCTTCTGCCGGCCAGCGCTCGCTGGGTCTGGATCATCCCGAGGACGAGGCGGAGGGTGCTCGGCTTGCGTGGGAGCTCATCGCCGAGGATCCCCAGGGCCTCGGCCGAGGTCGCGACGACCTCGTCGAAGCGGCACTGCGCGAGCTGGACGCTGGCGCAGGTGATCAGGACCTCGGCCCTGTCCTCGGGGGAGGTGGCCCGGGCGAGGAGCTCGCTGGTCGCCTCGGCGGCAGCGGCGATACGACCGGAGGCCAGGAGGGTCTCGTTCTTGATCGAGAGGAGCTCGAAGGTGGTCTGCCTGTCCTCTTCCCAGGGGTTCTCGCCGAGGAGTTCGATCCCCTGGTCACAGCAGCGCAGGGTCGTCGAGAGGGCGGCGCCGGCCCGCCCGCGCCTGGCCGTGTCGGTGGCGAGGGCGGCGGCTGAGCGGCGCTCGGCGGGGCTGAGCAGGGGGAGCGCTGCGCGGAGGTGATCGAGCGCCGCAAAGAGCGTCTCGTCGCGGGCCTGGCCGGCGTCGATCCGCCGCTGGAGGTCGCGGCCGAGGGCGAGGTGGATCTCCTGCGCCCGCGCCGGGGTCAGGCGCTCGAGGAACTCAGCCCGGAGCTCTTCGTGGCTGAAGCTGAAACCAGAGGTGCTGGCGAGGATCAGCCCGGCGTCGATCGCCGGGCGGAGGGCCACGGCTGTGGCGTCGGCGCCGAGGCCCAGATCCTGCGCCTCAAAGGTCATCCCGACACATGACCCACGGGCCAGGTAGTCGAGGGTGTCGGCGTCGAGGAACTCGATCCGCTGGAGGAGGAGGTCGACGAGGTTGGCGGTCACCGAGGTGGCGGCGGCGGCCTCGAGGTCGACCTGCCAGGCGCCCGCCTTGGGGTCGAGGTGGATGATCTTGGCGCGGACGAACTCGCGGAGCAGCTCGGCGGCGAAGGAGGCGCTGCCGCCGGTCTTGACCGCGAGGACATTCGCGAGGGCGAGGGCGGTCTGCTCGTCGAGGGCGAGCGCGTCGGTCACCATCGACGTCAGCGTCGGCGTGTCCAGCGGCGGAAGCTCGACCGTGGTCCGCTGGATCCGGGCGGCGATCCGCGAGGTGGCGGCGTCGAGGGAGGGCGTCTCGATCCCGTCGTTGACGCCGAGCACCCAGAGGATCCGCTCGTCGACGCTCTCGTCGATGAGCTCGACGATGAACTCGATCGACGCGTCGTCGGCACCGTGGGCGTCGTCGAGGAGCAGGACCTGGGGATCGTTCGCCGGCGCGAGCGCCTGGAGGAGGACGTGGACCGCGAGCTTGAGGCGGTTGCGGGCGGCGTCGGCGGAGAATTCGGTCGACTCGCGCAGCTCGAGCGAGCCCCCCTGGAGGAGTTGGGCGAGCTCTGGGACGCGCGGAGTGAGGGCCGAGACGAGGGGCCCCAGGGCCTTCTCGACGGCCCAGCGGGTCGCCTCGACGACCTCATCGCTGTCACTGAGGAGCACTCGCAGGCGGTAGCGGAGGGCCTCTAGGAGGGCCTTGTGGGAGATCTTTCGTCCACCGAGATCAAAGCTCGCGATCGCAAAGCAGGGGCCCGTGCCGAGGTGGCGGCGGCGAAACTCTCGGAGCAGGGACGACTTGCCGGAGCCGTCAGCGCCGCGGACGATGACCAGCTCGGAGGGGCCCTCGCTGACGCGCTCGAGGGCCGCGTCGAGGGTCGCGAGCGCGGCCTCTCGGCCGTAGAGGCGATCGATCCCTTGGAAGGTTAGGGGAGGATCATGGGCGCCGATCTCGAGGTCGGCGTTGCCCCCGGAGGTGAGCGCCTCCTCGATCTGGACGAGATCGCGGAGGAGGCCAAAGCCGCTGCGGTAGCGGTCGGCGGGCGCCTTGGCGAGGAGGCGGAGGATCGCCCGCGAGAGCGATGCCGGAAGCTCGGGGACCAGCTTGCGCGGCGAGACCGGGATCTTCGCGAGGTGGGCGTGGATGAGCTCGGAGGGATCGTTGCTGGCGAAGGGCCGGCGGCCGGTGAAGAGCTCGTAGAGCGTGACGCCGAGGGAGTAGAGGTCGCTGCGGTGATCGATCGGCCGATCGATCCGCCCGGTCTGCTCCGGCGAGAGGTAGGGGAGGCTGCGGCGGAGCTTGCGGGCCCGGCTGGGCGTCGATCGCAGGGCGCCGAGGTGGGCCATGCCGAAGCCGCCGAGCTCGATCGCGAGGGCGGTGTTGGTCTGGATCGTCCGCGGGTTGACGTCGCCGTGGGTGATCCCTGCGCTGTGGAGCTCGCTGAGGGCTCGGGTGATGGCGATCGCCAGGCGGAAGCGATGGCGGCGGGTGAGGCTGCTCCCCGCCCGGGCTAGGTACGCGCCGAGCTCTTCACCGCCAAAGTCCTCGAGCTCGAGGACGAGGTCACCGTCCTCCTCGCGGAGGTCGCGGGCGCGGACGATCCCCGGGACGTCGAGCCGGCGGAGGAGATCGAACTCTGCGCGGAGCTCGGCGTCGGCGATCTCGCTGCGCCAGCTCGCGTCGACCCGCTTGAGGACCACCACTCGTTCGCCGCTCCGATCGCGGGCGCGGACGAGCGTCGGACGATGCCCATCACGGGGCGGCTCTCCCGTGCGTGGGCCGGTCAGTGCAGCTACCTCCAAGTCCATTGTAGAGAGCCGAGACCCGGGATGACTAGCTTCTGTTGGGGGGGGGCGTCGATACGGGAGGTTCTGTCGTCGTGCGCCGTCCGGAAGCGCGCCTCGACGGGCGAAAGCGCGTGTCAATTGACCCGGCGAAGCACTAGCGTGCGGTCGATGGAGAAGATCGTCATCGACCGGGCTGGCTCCTATGAGCGCCTTCGCCTCACGAGCCTCGCCTCGCCGAAGCCTGGAGAGGGCGAGGTGCGGGTGCGGGTCGCGGCGATCGGCGTGAACTATGCCGACTGCATCGTCCGCATGGGCCTCTACTCCTCGGCCAAGGTCTATGTCGGCTGGCCGATCACACCTGGCTTTGAGGTCAGCGGGGTCGTCGACGCGATCGGAGCGGGGGCAGACCCCTCGCTGCTCGGGGTGAAGGTCGTCGCCTTGACCCGCTTCGGCGGCTACGCCAGCGAGCTCGTCGTCCCGGTCCACCAAGTCTTCCGGATCCCGCCCGAGCTCACCCTCGTCCAGGCGGCGGCGCTGCCCTCCGTCCTCCTCACCGCCTACTTCGCCCTCTTTGAGCTCGCCCATCCCCGGCCGGGATCGACGATCTTGGTCCACTCGGCGGCGGGCGGGGTCGGCTCGTCGCTGGTCCAGCTGGCGAAGATCGCGAAGTGTCGGGTGATCGGCGTGGTCGGCGGATCGCACAAGGTCGCCGCCGTCCAGGCGCTCGGCGCCGACGGCGTGATCGACAAGTCGAGCGAGCCGCTCTGGGCCGCGGCGGAGCGGCACTCGCCGGCGGGCTACGACGTCATCTGTGACGCGAACGGGGTCGAGACCTTGGCCGCCAGCTACGATCACCTGGCGCCGACGGGCAAGCTCTTGATCTACGGCTTTCACACGATGCTGCCGCGCGAGGGCGGCCGGGCGAAGTGGCTGCGGCTCGCGCTCGCGTACCTCCGGACGCCGCGCTTCAACCCCCTCGACCTGACCCAGAAGAATCGCTCGGTGATGGGGTTCAACCTCTCGTACCTCTTTGATCGCGCCGACATCCTGGGGGAGGCGATGACGCAGATCCTAGGCTGGGCGAGCGGCGGCGAGGTCGTCTGTCCCAAGATCACGACCTACGCCCTAGCCGACGTCGCCGACGCTCACCGGGCGCTCGAGTCGGCGCAGACCGTCGGCAAGCTGGTCCTGACGACCGAGCACCTCTGCGAGCGCCCGGAGTAGAGGCGGCTGAGCGAGGAGCCGCGGACTCGCGTCTGCGCAGGGGAGCTACGCGGAGGCTCGGTCCCTCGCGGCTCGATGACAGCCGTTCGAGTAGAGGGGCTCGAACGCACGGGCTCGATCCTAGGGAGGCTCGATCACACGGGGGCTTGGACTGGCGCGGACTTGGGCAGGGGCGCAGGGGCCGGCCTCTGCGGGGCGTGTGCAGACGCAGAGAAGGCCGCCCTGCTTGCGCGGGGCGACCTTCGTCGGCGTCTCTCCTCCCAGAGGGGAGGTAGGTCCTAGCCGCGCTTGTCCATCGGCACGTAGTCGCGCTCGCCGGCGCCGATGTACACCTGACGCGGGCGGGCGATCTTCTGCGCGGGGTCGGTGAGCATCTCCTGCCACTGCGCGAGCCAGCCGACCGAGCGGGGGATCGCGAAGAGGACGGGGAACATCTCGACCGGGAAGCCCATCGCCTGGTAGATGAGCCCCGAGTAGAAGTCGACGTTCGGGTAGAGCTTGCGCTTGACGAAGTACTCGTCGTTTAGCGCGATCTTCTCGAGCTCCAGGGCGATGTCGAGGAGCGGGTTTTTGCCGGTGACGGCGAAGACCTCGTGGGCGAGGTCCTTGATGATCTTGGCTCGCGGGTCGTAGTTCTTGTAGACGCGGTGGCCGAAGCCCATCAGCCGCTTGTCGCCGTTCTTGCAGCCGTCGATGAACGAGGGGATGTTCTTGACGTCGCCGATCTCGCGGAGCATCCGCAGGACCGCCTCGTTGGCGCCGCCGTGGAGCGGACCGTAGAGGGCCGCCGCTGCGGCCGCGAGGGAGACGTAGGGGTCGGCCTCGGAGGAGCCGACCGCCCGGGCGGCGCTCGCCGAACAGTTCTGCTCGTGGTCGGCGTGGAGGATGAAGAGGACGTTGAGCGCCCGCTCGAGGATCGGGTTCGGCTTGAAGTTCTGCTCCCCCATGCGGAAGAGCATGTTGAGGAAGTTGCCGCAGTACGAGAGCGAGTTGTCCGGGTAGAGGTAGGGACGACCGGTCGAGTGGCGGAAGCACCAGGCGGCCAGGGTCGGCATCTTGGCGATGATCTTGACGATGTGCTCGTCGCGGGTCGCCTTGTCGCGGACGGCTTTCGACTTCGGGTAGAAGGTCGAGAGGGTCGCGATGAAGGTGACCAGCTTGCCCATCATGTGGGCGTCGTGGAGGAACCCGTCCATCGCTCGGATCACGTACTCGTGGACGAACGTGTGGTTTGTGATCTCATTCTCCCACTTGCTGTACTCGTCCGCCTTCGGGAGCTCGCCGTTGAGGAGGAGGTAGGCGACCTCGAGGAAGGTCGAGTTCTCCGCCAGCTGCTCGATCGGATAGCCGCGGTAGCGCAGGATCCCCTTGTCGCCGTCGATCATGGTGATCGCGGAGCGACAGGAGGCCGTATTCTTGTACGCGGGGTCGTAGCTGAGGAGGCCGAAGTCTTCGCCGTCCGTCTTGATCTGCCGGAGATCCATGGCGGAGATGGTCCCGTCTTTGATCGGGAGCTCGTACTGCGTGCCGGTGCGGTTGTCGGTGATCGTCAGCGTGTCGGCCATCTGGGCCTCCAGGGTGGTGCTTGGTGGTTGTGCAGGGGAGGGGAGGGGCCGTGGCGAGAGGACTCGCCCATCCGGCTCCGCCCGCTCAGGAAGCGGGGGGCGTCGGCGTGAACACCTGCCAGCGATCGATCGGCTGGCCCTCAGCGGTCACGCCGCCGACGAGGAAGGTAACACCTGTACCCAGGTTAACGGAATGCCCACCGGTCGCGCGATCGGCCGTGGTCGCGCTCACGTCGGGTGCGGCGCCCGGGTCTCCGCGCTCAAAGCGGAGCCAGGACCCCGCGCTCTGCGCGTAGATGGCGCTCTCGTCGCTGAAGAGGCGCGGCTCCGCGGCGGGCTCGGGCAGCCATTGCGCTAGGACCTCGACGCTCAGGGGGCCGCCGGCGGGGGGGATCCCGATGATGGCGGCGTCGCGCGTCGGCAGACCGTCGCGCAGGCCGCCGACGCAGAGCACCCGGAGGGTCGCCTCTGCGCTTGCATCAGCGCCGCGCTCGATCTGTTCGCAGGCAGCGCCGGTCCAGCGCAGCTCGGGGCCGGCGGGGGCGGCCACGCCGGTGAAGCTGGCCAGCGGCAGGTCCTCCTGGTCGCCGCCGAAGAGCAGCACACCTTCCCCCTCGTCGGTCCCGTCGCGGGTGACCCAGGCTGGGCTCGCCCCGGAGCGGGGGCCGTCGAGGGCGATCTCAAGGCGGCGGTGGAGGTAGGGTCCGTCCTCGCTCGCAGGCTGGAGATCGATCTCGACGATATCGCCCTGGTCACCGCCGCCGAAGAGCAGGAGGTGCTCGGCGCTGGCGTCGACCAGCCATGCGGCGCCCTCGCGGGGCTCGACCTCGAGATCGCCGGAGAGATCGATCGTCTCCCAGGTGTCGAGGCCGGGATCGAACCGCCATCCGCGGAGCCCCTCGGCCCAGCTCAGGCGGAGGACGCCGCCGTTGCGCTCGCCGAGGAGAGCGCTCGCGGTCGCCGGGGGGGCGGTCGCCGGGAAGGCGTCGCCGCCGGAGATCTCGAGGCTGCGCTCGCTTAGCAGGTAGGTGCCGCCGTCCTCGGCGACAAGGAGCATTCCGCGGCCGGGGGCCTGGGCTGCGACCATGCCCTCGGCGCCCGAGACCTCGCCGGGGAAGGTCGAGAGGGCGCCCGGACGGCCGACGAAGATCGTCACCGCGGTGTCTGTATTGGCGAGGACGAAGGGAGCGCTGCGACCCCAGGCGAGGAGGTCGGTGCCCCTGGCGATGTAGAGCGAGGCGGTCCGCTGGAGGTCATCGAGCTCGAGCTCGAGCTCGAGGGTGAAGTCCGGCCCATCGATGTCGTAGGTCACGACGGGCCCGCCGGGATCGAGGACCAGGGAGGCATTGTCGGCGCTCTCGAGGTCGACGTCGCCCTCGGGGAGGAGCACCCGTAGGTGCGGCCCTGCGCTGTTCTCACAGGCGAAGGCGGAGGTCAGGGGGAGGAGGGCGCCGAGGCCGAGGCTGAGGGCACCGCGACCGAGGAGCGGAGCGTGGCGGCGGCCTCGTCGACGTCCTCCGGATCCGGCTTCGACAGGTCCGCCGCCGTCGAGGTCGAGGGCGCGGCGGACCGCTTCGACCGAGGTCCCGTGGAGGCGCAGGGTCTTGCGCTTGCCGGCTTGACCGCGGGTGATCGCGACGGCGCTGCGGGGGATCGCGACGAGCTTGGCGATGAGCTCGATCAAGCATTGGTTGGCGGCACCGTCGACCGGCGGGGCTGCGAGCTGGATCCTGAGGCGGTCGCCGTGGAGGCCGACCAACCGCGAGCGGGAGGCGCGGGGGACGACTTGGACGTCGACGTCGACGTCCAAGTCGTCGGGGGCGCGGCGGACGGGCGTTGGGTTCATGGGCCTTCCTTGGTGGCATGCCGGCGTGCGTGGGCCGGGGGGTCGCGGGGGCGGTCCGCGACTGTGCTCGAGCGTCCTGCTCGAAGGGGCTTCTCAGCAGCGGGTGGATCAGTCGGCGGTCGCGGGCGGAGGTCGCAGCCAGAGGCGACGGCCGCCGCCGATCGGGCTCTCGCCGACGATCTCCTCGCCGCGGATCAAGAGGGCGACCCGGTAGAGGTTGACGGTGGTGCAGACGTGGTCGGGGACCAGCCAGAGGAGGTGGCCGAGGGGGGGGGTCGCCAGGCCGCCGACGTCGAGGGGGAGGTGCTCCTCGCTCGGGGTCTGGGCGGTCAGCTCGGGCCAGCCGAGGACCTCGCAGTTGGGCGCCGGGCGGTCGGGCGAGAGCGCCTTCGAGCCGGCGTCGACGGTGATCCTGCGGACGCCGTCGCGGCTGATGATCCGGGCGGCGACGAAGGCCGCCTGGTGGAGATCGAGGTCGGCGATCGCGGCGGTGCAGCGCAGATCGCTGAGGACGATCGTCCCCGGCGAGATCGTGTGGCGCCAGGCGCCGCCTGCGAGCCCGGCGTGGGCGAGGGCGAGGTGGTAGGTGTGCGACCCCGAGGTGATGATCTCGGGGACCGCGACACCTGCGGCGGCGAACCCGAGGGCGAGGGCGCAGAGCTCGTCGTAGGCGGCGCAGGCGTCCTCTGCCTGCTCGGCGCTGAGGTGACCGTCATAGCCGTGGAGGCCGGCAAGCTCAAAGCCTGTGAGCTGCTCGGAGAGCGCCGCCGCGTGGACCTGCCAACGCGCCGCGAAGGTGCCGGTGCGGTGCATGCCGACATCGACGTCAAAGTAGAGCGGCCAGCGGCGCTCTCCGGAGGCCCAGCTCTGCATCTCCCGGGCGTGCCCAGGACTGTCGGCGAGGAAGCTGACCTGCGCCTTGGGGTGGGCGAGGGCGAGCTCTGTCGCCGCTCGGAACGCGGCCTGGTGCAGCGGATAGGCGACGAGCACATCGACGGCGACGTCAGCGTCGGTCGCGGTCTCGAGGACAAGCTCGAGCTCGCCGAGCGTCGCGCACTTGCAGGCGTGGACGCCGTGCTCAAAGAGGCGACGGAGAATCTCCGCCTGCTTCACCGTCTTTATGTGCGGTCGCCAGCGCTTCGGGTCACCGCAGCGGCCGACGAGCGCGGCGATGTTGTGGTCGACCGCGTCGAGGTCGATGACCAGCGCAGGGGTCGCGAGGCGTTGCCGATGAGGGGCGATGGCCGCATCGAGGCGTGCGAGCGGAGCGTGCACGGGCAAGGTGTATCACCTGGCGGCCCGAGGCACATCCTGAGGATCGGCAGGAGTCGTCGCTTGTCGGCCAATTTCGCCCCAACGGACTCGCTTCTACCCGGTCCTGTCACGGTGATCCTGGAGGCGTTGGATGGGGGGACCGTGCCCCCATTCCAGCGAGCGTACGAAGGCGTCTGCGCGCGTCATCGTCGGCGCTCACCCCGACGCCTGGCTCGGCGCTCACCCCGACGGTCGCGGTCATCGTCGGAGGCGGTCGCGAGCTGAGGATCTAGGATTGCGAGGTCGGGCTCGGCCTTCGCTTCACGGGCTCCCCGGTTGGTCCTCTGCAGACTCCGAGAGGTGGGATGGAGACGGTCTACAGCGAGCGTGCGCGCGGATTCGATTGACGGGCACGATCTCATTCGTCGATAGTTGAGCGAATATGATCTCCAGGAATTCTACGCTTGTTGGGGGCCTCTCGGCCCTCGTACTGCTTCTCGGCGCCTGTGGTGATGACGCGATTGGGACCTCCGCCGACTCCGCGACGGGCTCCTCGAGCGGGACGACGACGGGGACGACGACCGCGAGCACCGCGGCGGAGACGACGACGACGACCGGCGGCAGCGCGAGCGGGACGACGACGACGACGACGACGACCGACGGGACGACGACGACGACGACGACGAGCACGACCGGAGTGATGACCGGGACGGAGAGTGACGGGACGACGACGACGACGACGACCGACACCGACACCGACACCGACGGGACGACGACGACGACGACCGGCGACAACGAGGGCTGCGTCCCCGACGGCGTTGACGTCCCCGATCCCTACTGCGACGAGGTGCTCGAGAACACCGTCTACGTCGCGACCCCGGTCAACGGCGGCTCCGACGCCAATGACGGGATGACCCCCGACACGCCGGTCGCGACCATCGCCAAGGCGATCGAGGTCGCCCTGCTCTGCGACGACACCTGCGACGTGGTCGTCAGCGCCGGCGACTATCCGAAGACCGTGACCCTCGCCGCGGGGGTCGACCTCTTCGGCGGCTACGAGCCGAGCACCTGGAAGCACGACGTCGTCGACTACGAGACGGTCATCGAGGGCGACCAGGAGCGTGCTGTCATCGCCGAGGCGCTCGACGTCAAGACCCGCTTCTACGGCTTCACCGTCCAGGGCAAGACCTACAGCGGCGGCGGCACGTCGACCTACGCGTTTTGGGTCCGCAACGTCGCCGACGATCTCCTCGCGATCGAGACCTCGCGGCTCATCGCCGGTGACGCCGGAAAGGGCAGCGAGGGCATGAGCGGCAGCAAGGGCGACGACGGAGGGCTCGGCGGCAAGGCGGCGACAGGCAACGGCGGTACCGCAGGCGCCTCGACCTGCGGCGCCAACGGAGGGGCCGGCGGCAACTCCTTCGATTGCGGGTCCGACAACGGCGGCGACGGTCAGGCCGGCGGTGACAACACCCCGGGGGGAGCCGGCGGCGTCGCGGGCAAGAGCTCCTGCGGCGGGTGCAACGACTCGGGCCTCAACGGCTCGCCGGGGATGATCGGCGACTCGGGCAAGCCCGGTATGTCCGGCGATGGTCCGGTCGACGATATCGGCGGTTGGTCGCCGATGGGCCTCTGGCTCGGCTCCGACGGCGGTGCCGCGAATCGTGGGGATCACGGGCGTGGCGGCGGTGGTGGTGGTGCTGGCGGCTTCGACGAGGATCCCTGGTTCTGCGTCTTCTGGAACGGCAAGGAGGTCGGCGGTGGTGGCGGTGGTGGCGGCGGTGGCGGCTGCGGTGGCAAGGAGGGCAGCCCCGGTCAGGCAGGGGGCGGATCCTTCGGCCTGGTCGCGATCACCTCTGGGATCCAGCTCCTCAGCGTCGAGATCACCGCGGGCAACGGCGGCGACGGTGGGAATGGCGGTGACGGTGGCAACGGCGGCGTCGGCAAGGCCGGCGGTGGCAAGGCTCTCGGCGGCGATCAGGACGAGGGCGGCGACGGCGAGAACGGTGCCGGTGGTGGCGACGGTGGCGGTGCCGGCGGTGCTGCGGGCGGTTGCGGCGGTGTCTCGGCGGGCATCGCCGAGGTGGGCGGCTCGATCATCAGCCAGCAGGACGTCAGCATCCAGCCCGGCTCCGCTGGCAAGGGCGGTCTGGGCGGCAAGGGCGGCTACGAGGGCGACTCCAACGCCAAGCCCCAGGCGCTCGACGGAGGCAACGGCTGCGAAGGCGCCGTCGACAACGTCATCGTCTACGAGTAGTCGCTCGATCCGCGAACGACCGCAAGAGAGGCCCCGCGGGGCTTCTCTTCGTTCTCGCCGAGGCGCTCCTGGTCGAGCGCGGCCTCGTCGGCTGTCGTCCTGCGCCGATGCGCCCTGCGGTCGCTGCGTCGGGGCGACGGTGAGCTCGGGGAGCTCCTGCTCCTAGTCGACGCCGCGCTCACCGACGGCCGTGCATGGATCCCGGAGCTGTGACCACGACGAGCGCAGCGCGTGTGAACGCGAGCTCCCCTGGGCGCCGTGTCGATCGGCGCGGGCGAACGTACGCCCCGTCCGACGCGCGTGGCCACGCCGCGCTCGTGGTCGGACCGCTCGACTCGCCGCCTCCCTAGCCCTCGGGGAGGAGGGCGCAGGTGTCACCGAGGGTCGCGGCCAGGGCGGCGCCGATGACCTCTGTATAGGCGTCGGTGTCCTTGATGTCGCCCCAGATAGGCTCCTCGTCGCCGAAGGCGGTCATCATCTGCCAGAGCTTTTGGTTGATCCCGCTGATGCAGCCCGGGACCAGCCCGGCGGTCAGGATGCAATCCTCACCGCCGCAGCCGCTCTTCGCGTCGAGGAGCGTTTGTTTGTAGAGCGTCATCGCCTCCGGCGACTTGTCGGGCTCGTCGGTGAGGAAGAAGAGGAGGAGGACCGCGTCCTCGTCGCGGAGGAAGCCTTCGTTCGCCTCCGCGTTGGCCGGGTGGGCGACGTAGGACGCGGCGGCGACCGGCATCTCAAAGGAGCAGCCGAGCTCACCGGCGGCCGTCGCCGCGGCGGTGAACCAGCTCTTGAGCGGCGCCGGATCATCGTCGGTCGAGGTCGCGAAGTAGCTCTGCCCGTCGTAGCTGAACAGCCGCCCCTGACTGCCGTTGATCTCGTTTGAGCCCTCGGTCGGCGGGGTGTAGTACATCTCGATGGTGTCGAGCTCGGCGGCGCTCTGGCAGCCGATCGTCGAGTCCGGGCAGGCGCACCCGTCCCCGTTGCAGAAGAAGTCGGTCGTCGTCAGGGCGACGTGGACGTCGACGCCTTTGGGCAGGTTCTCGAAGATCGCGTCGACGAAGCCTGGAAACGCCTCGGCCAGCGCCTCCTGGTAGGTCGCCATCGACGCGGAGTTGTCGACGACGAAGAGGATGTCGACCGCGTCGCAGCCCGGGAGCTCGACATCGTCGCCGAGGTCAAACTTGGTGCCGCCCGAGTCTTCGCTGTCCGAGCCTCCGTCGCTCGATCCGTCGCTCGATCCGCTGCTGGCCTCGCCGTGGGTCGGGGTGGTCATCGCCGTGGTGATCATCGTCGCCGCGGAGGTGATCGAGGTCGCCGAGGCGCTCGCGTCGGTCGTCCCTTCGCCGCCGCTGCAGGCGAGGGCGAGCGCGGGGAGGAGGGGGAGAGGCGAGGGGAGGCGGATCATCGCAGGGGTCAAGTATGCCCGGGAGCGGGCGTTTGTGCACATCCTGAGCCCGAGTGGGGTCGAGAGGTCGCCCCGAGCGCAGCCCAGGGCATCTCGGATGCGACGGGGAAAGTCCCATGTCCTCCAGTTCAATCGTCGACGCTCGGCCTCGATGAAGAGCTGCGAAGGCGGCCCAAAATGTCGTCATTGGGGGGCCTTAGGGGCGCGTAGGAGGGCATCGGGGGCGTCGCGGGGGGAGGAGAGCGGGCCGGTGACGGGGACTATTGGCGAGAGCTCCTGAGTCCTCCTTTGATAGCCTCCCGGTATGAGTCTCAACCTCGGCCTGATCCTCCGCGCTAGCGCTCATGCTCACCCCGAGAGGACGGCCCTGGTCCTCGGCGATCATTCCCTCAGCTACGGCCAGCTCCACGCCTACGTCCAGGGCTTCGCCGGTGGTCTTCGGGATCTTGGCGTCAGGCAGGGGCAGCACGTCGCGCTCCTCCTGCCGAACGTCCCCCACTTCTCGATCGCCTACTTCGGCACTCACTACGCGGGGGGCGCCGTCGTGCCGCTAAACGTGCTCCTGACCGCCGAAGAGATCGCCTACCACCTCAGCGACTCCGACGCGGTCGCCCTCGTCGCCTGGGAGGGCTTCCTCCCGCAGGCGCAGGAGGCCTTCGCCCGGGTCGCGGGGTGCACCTCGCTGATCGTCGCAAAGTCTGATCCAAGGGACATGTCTGCTCCCGAGGGCGCGCACAACATGACGGCGATGATCGCCGGCTCGAAGCCCGCCCGGGTGCTGCCGGCGACGATGCCCGACGACACCGCGGTGATCCTCTACACCTCCGGGACCACCGGTCGGCCGAAGGGGGCCCAGCTCACCCACTTCAACATGTTCTACAACGCCCAGTACGTCCGCGATGACCTGCTGGCGCTCGGCCCCGACACGACCGCGTTGACGGTGCTGCCCCTCTTCCACTCGTTCGGCCAGACCGTGATGCACAACGCAGTGCTCCTCGGCGGCGGCAAGATCGTTCTCCAGCCCCGCTTTGAGGTCGAAGCTGCGCTCGGGCTGATGCAGGCCCACAAGGTCAGCCTCTTTGCTGGTGTGCCGACGATGTACTTCGCCGTGCTCAACCACCCCAAGGCTGACAGCTACGACCTCAGCTCCCTGGAGCGCTGTGTCTCCGGCGGGGCGGCGATGCCCGTCGAGGTGATGAACGCCTTCGACAGGAAGTACGACGTCAACATCCTCGAGGGCTACGGTCTCAGCGAGACCTCGCCGGTCGCCAGCTTCAACCGGCTCGACAGGCCGAAGAAGCCCGGCTCGATCGGCCTGCCGATCTGGGGCGTTGAGTTTCAGATCGTCGACGCCGAGGGGGCGGTGATCGAGGCCTCCGGGACCCCCGGCGAGATCTGCATCCGCGGCCACAACGTCATGAAGGGCTACTACAACCGGCCCGAGGCGACCCAAGCGGCGATCGTTGACGGATGGTTCTACACCGGCGACATCGCCACCCGCGACGACGACGGCTTCTACGCGATCGTCGATCGCAAGAAGGACATGGTGATCCGCGGCGGCTACAACGTCTACCCGCGCGAGATCGAGGAGGTGCTCTACGGTCACCCCGCGATCGGCGAGGCGGCGGTGCTCGGCATCCCCGACGAGAAGTTCGGCGAAGAGGTGAAGGCCGTCGTCGCCCTCAAGCCGGGCCAGAGCACGACCGCCGGGGAGCTGATCGCCTACTGCAAGGAGCGCTTGGCGGCCTACAAGTACCCGCGGGTCGTCGACATCATCGACGCCCTGCCGAAGGGGCCGACCGGCAAGATCCTCAAGCGCGAGCTACGGCAGAGCTCGTAGGGGGGGCGGAGGCCGAGGCGAAGGCCGGGCGAGGGGGGCAGCACTCCCTCAGACAGGTCGGAGCGTGCGTCGACCCCCAAAAAGGGGTCGATGCACGTCCTAGACTCACTCGCGCTGCCCCTCGCCCGTCCCTGCAGCTCGTCCTCCTGCGAGGGGGCCGGGGGAGCGCGGGCCGGGGGGGGCCGGGGGAGCGCGAGCCGAGGTGCTTGGAGGAAGAACGACAGGCCATGTGGGCCCTCGAGCGGCTCGACGGAGCTGCGCCTGGAGGAGCTGCGCCTGGAGGAGCCGTCTACGTCGAGCCGAGAGCGCCTCGATCAGGGCAACGCCGCTCCATATGAGGTGGGGCTCTTCGGCCGCCGACAACACGGGCAACAACGCGGCCGACAACAGCTGCACAAAGGGACATGCAAGAGCGCTTGGCCGTCAGAACCCGAGGTAGGAGCCGGATGTGGCGGTGCCGCATGTCCGGGGCTGTGCGGCGTCTGGCGCGATCCGGGCCTCGAACGCGTTCGGGGTGGACGCCAAGGATCTTCTCGGCCTAAGGGACAGGCGAGAGGCTGTCGAGCCTACGAGGCGCTGACGTCGGCCTTGAGGCTCACGCGGATGTGCACCTCAGGCTTGATCTTGATGACCCCGAGCGGGGCCTTGAAGGGCTTGATCCCGAAGTCGGGCTGGTGCAGCGGGACCTCGACGATCTGCTCGCCGCCGACCCGGTGGGAGCAGACGCTCAGGGTGCGTGAAGTGCCGTGCAGCGTGAGCTCGCCGGTGATCCTGAGACCGTCGGCCACCGGCTCGATCGCCGTCGAGGCGAAGCGGATCTCCGGGTAGCGAGCGGGGTGGAGGACCTTCTTGCGGATGTTCGACTCGATCTCGCCGCGGTCCTTGGCGCTCAGGTCGCTGCCGTTGAGTACGCTCTCGACGACCAGGGAGTCGGGGTCGAACGTCGCCGTCAGCGACGAGCGATCCTCGGCGATGTCGATCGAGAAGCGAGTGACCCGGATCTTGAGGTCGTGGCCCATCGCCGCGAGCAGGCCCTCCTTGAAGGCGTGGACCTCGACCGCAGCGTTCGTGGCATCAAAATGGGCCATACCCCTAGGCCTACTCGCCGACGGCGGCGACGACAAGGCCTAGGAGATCGTGGCGAAAGTGCCGCGCATTCTCGCTTGCCCTCGCCAGCCCTCCGGGCTCCGCCGAAACTCGCGGTATGGCCCGGAATAGCGGCGTTTCGTCGGGGCCAAGAGGGCCGACGAAGAGCACGCGGCACTTTCGCCACTGCCTCCTGGTGCGCGCGGGAAAGACCCCGCGCGCTCGCGTGCTGCTCGCATGTGAGCGGGTGCTCGAAGAAACTCGCACTGCGACCCCGTACACGGCGTTTACTCCGTGTACGGGGTCGCAAGGCGCCAGACTTGGGCCAGAGCCCCTGCGGACGTGGAGGGGTACGCGTGACGACTCGGCGCGGCCTGCTAGCTAGGGAGCATCTGCGGAGGGCTCGGCCTTGCCCGCGGAGTCTGCAGTGGCAGCCCCGGGCTGGGAGAGGAGCTGACGAATCGCAGTGATCTCAGCGATTTCGAGGGCCGCTCGGACGCGGACGGTCGAGCCGTCGACCTTGAGGTCGATACGGTCGACCGCAGCCTCCGGCAGCTCAGCCTTGGCGAGGCGCGTGCGGATGTTGCCGATCCTTCGAGCGAGCTCCTTGGAGATCTCGGCCGCCAGCTCGGGGGTCGCGGCGACCATCCCGAGCTCGAGCGCGAGGCCCGAGTCGAGGTCGATGGCGCCGCTCAGCGAGCGGAGGTTCTCCGCCTGGCCTGCGAGGAGCGGTAGGCGACCGGCGAACCAGATCGCCCGATCGGTGTCGAGGGCCCCGAGGGTCTCGCCCAGGGTGCCAAAGCCGGGAGAGTCGCCTCCGCCGGTGATCCGCTCGCTGACCGCGGAGTCCCAGGCCTTGGTCGAGAAGACCAGCCGATCGGCGGCGGCGACGTGGCCGAGAGCGGCTCCTCCGTCGAGGCGGATCTTCGCGCCGGAGTCGGCCGTGACCACCTGCCAACGTTCGACGTCGCCCGAGAAGAGCGTATCGCCGATGCACTGGAGGCGGCTGGTGTCGCCGATCCCATCACCTTGGAGGCTGACCATGACCCGCTGGCCCTGACTGTCGACGGCGAGGTCGAGGGTGCTGAAGCTGTCGAGGGCCAGCTTGCACTTGCTGAGCGCCTCGAGGGTGCGCCGTGCCTCCGGATCACCGGTCATCAGCGCCTGGTTCTCGCGCCACAGCGGCGAGGCGAGGAGGCGGCGGAGATCGACATGGGCGACCAGCTCGGCGTCGGCAGGCGCGTAGGCGAGCGCTGGCAGATCGACGAGCGGCGTCTTGTCTTCGGTCGGAGCTGGAGGGGTCTCCACGATCGAGCTGACAGTGGTCGCCTCGGCCTTGGGCGTTTCCTTGTCGCAAGTGCACGCCGGAAGGCTGGTGGCGGCGAGGAGAACGCCAAAGGAGATCGCGCGCATTGTCGCCTGTATACACCGCCGGGCGGGCTGCGCAAGAGAAGCGCCGAGCAGGGGTGCGCCTCGCCTTTCCTTTCCTCTTGCTCGCCTGGATAGGCGGGCAGAAGATCGGGGCGATGAGGTCGATGACGAGCCGACTGGCGCTTGGCGCTGCCCTGATCCTTGGCGTGAGCGCCTGCAAAGCTGGCGACGATGCGGCCGAAAAGGAGAAGCGGGCGGAGAAGGTGCAGGTGGCCAGCGCTGCGGCGGGCGACGGCGATGCTGTCGCGGCTGGCGCGGAGAAGGCGGGCGCGGAGAAGGCGGGCGCGGAGAAGGCCGGCGCGGAGAAGGCGGCGGAGAAGGTGCCGGCTGCCGAGGACAAGGGCGCCGACCTTGCGGGTGACTACAGGAGCGGGGAGATCACCCTGACGATCTCAAACGTGACGAGGA
>Ga0316189_10002282_pt1 | contig 18913 bp, 37 predicted proteins | sample LowCovwburrow_MG_FD_204930 | JGI IMG/M metagenome (GOLD analysis project Ga0316189, IMG submission 204930) | Coastal sediment microbial communities from Maine, United States - Lowes Cove worm burrow | ecosystem: Environmental > Aquatic > Marine > Coastal > Sediment | place: USA: Maine...
ATCAATAAATCAGCGGGCATAGATATCCTTCCAGGGTCATTGACCGAAAAAGAACGTACCACTTATTTAAACCGCCGCCATGACTTTTTTACTACTACCATGGGCGCGCTGGCGGATTTGAACACTAACAAACAAGAGGATTAAAAACCATGCCACAAGTACATAAAATAACTACATTTTCATACGACGAATTATCAGATGAAGCAAAAGAAAAGGCGCGCGCTAGCTGGCGCGAAGGCCAACTAGAATATGACTGGTGGGACTTTGTTTATGAAGACGCCAAAACTATCGGCGCGCTCATGGGTATCGATATCGACAAGATTTATTTTTCTGGCTTTTGTAGTCAAGGAGACGGTGCGCAATTTGAAGGCGATTATCAGTATAAAAAAGGCAGTGTAAAAACGGTCAAGGAATACGCGCCTAAAGACACTGAATTGCACGCTATTGCTTTGGAATTGTATAAGGTGCAAAGGCGTAACTTTTACCAGTTATGCGCTAGTGTGTCGCATAACGGCCATTATTACCATGAATTATGTACTTCGATCGATGTTACCGGGAATGATGATTTTCGGGCGGACTATGAGAGCGAAGAAGAAGATCTGAAGGACGCTTTGCGGGCATTCATGCAATGGATTTATTCCAGGCTTGAGGCGGAACATGATCATTTGCTATCTGATGAAGTTATTGAAGAAAGTATTCAGGCTAATGAGGCGGAATTTTACGAGGATGGGAGTAGTTATTGATCCAGGCCCTGGCTATGTTTCCCCTCAGGAAACTATGTTTCCTGAGGGGAAACACGCGAGGTGTTACGAAAGGTAACACTCCGGCGAAAAAACGAAATTATTTTTATTGAGGGCGATTTTTTGGTGAGTAAAAACGCGAATGAGAATCATTATCAAATGTAAATGAGAATCATTCGCATTTACAGAAAATTTACATAGGACGAATTTAAAATGAAAATTGCAAAATTAATACAGCAACTCGAACGGCTACAAGCGCTACTAGTTGAAAACATTGAGGCTGGTGACGATAACGCCGAAATCGAAGACTACAAGTTGTCTGCTAATCTCAGGCTGTGCGAATGCATAGAAGATCTGAAAATATCCGAACACTTAAAATAGAAGAAAAACCCATGCACGAACTACTAGAAAGCTACTTAAACGGCAACCTGACTTACGTTAAACAGGAACTCGAAGATGCTGATTTTACCCTGGCCGCATTTTTCGCTTATTACATCGATCAATGTGACCCCGGCAAAGATGATATGAAAATGTTTATCTACCGATTAACCGACTAAACCATTTAGTCAAGTTTGAAAACCGAAACCACATAGGAGAAATTTAAAATGGCAAACTTCACAATAAAAGATCTACGCGAAGCCGTGAACCATTGCAACGATATGCAGGCCGCTAGCCTATCAAACCACTTTTTCCAGGTGGGTGAGCGATACGGCTATAAGTATGTGGATCTATACCGATTCGAAGAAGACGGTAGTAAGACTTGCGTTACTAGCGCGCTAGGCTCAGGAACATCTAAGCAAGCCTTTCTGGAGGCCTCTGGCAGAGCTTCAGGCTATCGAGAATACATACACCCCCAGACGCGTCTAAGCCGCGCACAAGCCTATAAAAGGCTAAGCCTGGCAGGCATTGACTTCAACGCCGATTTTCACGTCAGCCCGCTATCATGCCGCCCCATGCTGGTAGATTGGGCAAAGGCAACAGGTTACCGCAAGCCTTCGAGCGCTAAACACTCAACTGCTTATTACTTTTTCCAGCATTTAGCCCGGAAATATTCAGATTAAACCCTTTAACCAAACCACCAACAAACCAGGAGAAACCACAATGGCCCGTCCACACAAAAAACGCACGCTTAAAACCCTTATCGCTTCACATATCAAACGACTGCGCGCAAGCGACAAGCGTTATGAGCTAAACCAGTACGTCGAAGGCCTGAAGCAGGCTAACCCGAAACTCTACGAAACCGTAGCAAAGGAAAACCGGCTTTATTATTAACCTCTCGGCCAACGCCCTATAAACAACCTAAAGGGCGTTGGCATACCTCCTAGGTAACCGGCGCCAGGCCTGGACATTTGTCAACAAGTTGAAACCGCCTACAGCCTCCAACAAAGCACGCGCAGCCAATAAGCCGCCCTACAACCTCAATCCCACATATAGGAGATCCCAGGCCAACCCCATAAAAACCTCCAGCCTTACAACAACAAGCCCGCGCAGCCGATAGGCCGAAGGCCGCATAATCCCGCCGCCCCTTACAACCTCTCACCCGAAGGGCCACCCACGAAACCCACCCCTATATATATATAAATTATTTAATAATAAAAATATATATAATAGACGTACATAAACTATGCATTATATCGTTTTAAATAGTGTGTCTAGCTTAGTCCGAAAAACGACCACCTTTCTGTAGCGAAAAAAAGACTATTCTCATTCGAGATTTATTCTCGCAAAAACCCCTACAGAGGGGTAGGCGAAAAGTGTACTAAGCTAGACACACTATTAAAATTTTATAAGTTATTGATTTTATAATATTTCGTTAAATAGTGACTTTACCAAAGCTAGTTTTTTCGGCCAACTTTTTGACATTTACCTCCGCCGACCCTCATACCCCGTTAGAGATATAAGGAATTTGACTACACGATGTAGGCGAAAATTCTCATTATGTTCTCGCTTTTTTTCGTACTTTCATAAACACACTATTTAATTTTCGAGAGTTTATACCTATGCATTAATTCCACATAGGAGGGTTTTGACCTGTTTTTGGGTTGTATAGGAAGGTTTCGAGGGGTTTACAGTTTTGCCCCCCTATGGTACGATATCGCACATATCGGACATAGGGGGAATCCAAGAATAACAAAATAAACCTCCCTAACTTGTTGACAAATAACCTTCCTTCCTTATAATCCCCTGTAACCAGTAAATAAACACTAACAAACCTCGAAGGAGATACTGAAATGCCAAACCAATTAACCGATAACAAATGTCCTTGCTGCCAATCCACAGAAATCGAGGGCCATTCATTTGACGCCGAAGGCGGCAGCAAAGTTGGTCAGGAGATGTATTGCACTGATTGTGGGTCGGAGTGGTATGACACTTACAAGCTGGCCGACCAGGCTATCGTTGCCAATAACAGCGACGAAGAACAACACCGCTTAAACGTGCTCGACCTCGCCCGCTGCAACGGCCTGCACGTTGACGGTGAAACCGAAATCCAGGACGACGCTATATTATCAGAAGGCGAGGACAACGGCGCGTACCTCCAGGCATGGGTATGGGTGGATTTTGCCGGTACTGATCTGGATAAGGAGGCCGCGCCCGAACCCACCAGCCCCTGGCGCGAAGACGGCACACTGCGAAATCCTGGCCGATAAATAACCTAACCCCCTAACAAACCCTAAACAAACAGGAAAAACAAACCATGAACGCAATCACTCAAATCACCCCAAAGCAAACCCCGTACATCGGCCAGCCTCTTATTAGTTCCAGCCGCTACCACGGAAACACCGAAACCGGATACATTATCGACATCCGCCCAGCTAATCCGAATATGTCGACCTTCGGCGCAAATGGCTTACAGCCTACCGGCGAGCAATTAACCGTTGCCTGGGCCTCTGGAAAGATTGACAACAGCATAACCGCTGATGCAATCGACGATTGGGTAGCCGCAGCGCAACACAGCGCCCTTCCCGACTGGCCTGACTATGACGACTCGCCGGAATTTAAAGCCGCGCAACAGGCCGAAGAGGCGCGGCTAGACGCCATTGTAAAAGAGCGCGGCGAAGCCGAACAGGCTCGCAAACAATGGAAAGCCGACCACCTCCCACTTGTGCCCGCATGGGCGAAGGCAGTCATTTACGCTGAGCGTGTCACCGACCAATCAGACAACCAGAGCGACTACCACGGCAGCAAAACGGAAGAAACAATCGTTATCGGTTTCTCAAAGCACACCCGCGATTTGTTCCCCGAGATGCGCAAAGCCTGCATAGGAGTTCCAGAGGTAGAACACCTGGCCAGCGATAAATTCAGTTTACGCGCGCGCGCCGCTGAGGATTTCTACAGCAACGGCGCGCGCTATCACAAGGGCAGCTTTTCGCATTGGCACAGGGAAGAAGACACCGACCAACATTTCGATAGCGAGGAAGCTGCGCAAGCCTACGCAGACGCACACCCGCTCAGAACTATCAATTTCGACGGCAAGACAATCCCATTCCATTGGGAAATAACCAAGATCGAAACCGAACACCGCGAAAAATACTCGATGGGTGCAGGCTTCTACCTTAAGGACGGCTACCGCGAGTCTACAGGTTGGGGCGTGCACAAGCGCAGCATCGGAGAAGTTGGCACGGATAGCAGAATGAATGGCATCCCTGAACTTTCCCGCTGGGCGGTTGACACCGCGCCAACCCGCCGAAAGGCTCCCACATCTCAAATGCATGAATTGCAAGCCGCTGCGACTTCTTCAAGCAGCGCCACCACCATCCGCCCCGGCACTAAGCCTGGGTTTACAGAGGTGGCTTTTGACGCTAAACCCGCGCAAGAAATCATCAACAAATTGAAAACCGCCGGTTTTCGCTGGTCCCGCTTCAATAAGTGCTGGTATGGTCAAACCATAGCTCTACCCGCCATGTTTAAGACTTCAGAGCCTGATAAAACCATTGTATCAGTGGATTTTGCTCAAGCTGAGGCCCGTCTAGCCGCAGCAATGGCCCCCGACACCACCAAAAACCAGAAAACCGCCGATAAGTTACGCACTATTGCCGACAAACTCACCCCGCAGATCGAGGACAAATTCCGCGACCGCCTGGAGAACACCCCTAAGCGACAGGCACAGGCCGCGCACGCCCGCCTAGACGGCGAACGCCTTCAACGTACCCAGACCATTTTAAACGGCCTGGCGGATATGTGGGAGGCTGGCACGATACCGGCAAACCTCCAACACTTGACCAGCAAGGCGGCAGTTCACAAGATCGCCCACGCCAGGCTTGAAATGGCTGCTAACGGCTTTCACGCCTACCACGTGGATACAGGGAAACCCAGCAGCGACGATGAAACCACCCTCGCCGCCTGGGCATTGCTCACCAGCAAAACCCCTGATCAGATTGCAAAGGAGGAACTAGAAACCAAAATCAGAAGCCTCGCGTTTACCAAAATACCGGGCTACTTCCCAACCCCGAAAGCCGTAATCGATCTGATGATTGATTACGCGGATATCCAGCCGACAGATCGAGTGCTGGAGCCTAACCTTGGCAGCTGTTCGATTGCGGATGCGGTTGCGCCTTTATGTGTAGAGGTCAAAGGTTTTGAAATTAATTACACGCTAGCGGAGATTGCGGACGCTAAGGATTATCTGATAGAACGCCGGGATTTTCTAACTGTCAACACGCGCGAAATCACCAGTTACGAAAAAGTCCTAATGAACCCTCCATTCGAGCAGCTACAGGACACCCAGCACGTCATGCACGCTTATAAGTTCCTGAAGCCTGGCGGAACACTGGTGGCGATTATGTCGCCTTCGTTCACTTTCCACAACTCTGCAAAAGCCGAGGCATTCCGCGACTTCCTCGACAGTCAGGATCACTTTGTTGGTGATCTGCCTGCTGGCTCGTTCAAGGAATCCGGCACTAATGTCAATACTAAAATCGTGGTGATTTACAAACCAGAACAGGAGCAAACCAAATGAACAAAACCACCCAACTATTCATCCGAGCCTGCAAATCTACAGATCCCGGCAAGCGCGTCCGCAGTGTTTACCGCCGGTTTTACCTTGCCGGGCAGGAGGACAACTCAGGCTTTATAGCCAATATCCTGCTGGAGATTTGCCAAAATTACAGCCTTTACCGCCTACAGGATCTGGCCTGCGATCTATCGCCTGGCAGTCTTGTCCTGTACGGGCCGCCAGATAACAACTACTGGCGTTGTGTTATGCGGGTGGCTATCTCAAAGATTCGATTGACGGAGAGGAGCAAGTTTCCGGGCTTAACCCGACCTGCCCGATTCCGCAGAAAGGAGCAATAAACCGTGAGTAATTTTATCAAACTACCTGTTCTACACCTTGACGGCTCGTCTGACGCCTTTGACAGCGAGCGAGCCCACTGCTGGATAGACCCGAGAACAGTTGTAGCTGTTGTCCCCGCACCAGCAGCCTACATTGAATACCTGGGCAAGGCTTTCTCTGACGTGCAGTTAAATACTGGGTGTAGTGTGAAGGTTGCTTGCCACGCCGAGGAAGTTATTGCAGCGCTAGAGGACGCGGCGGCAAATTGGGATCGAGGAGCAAAATAATGCCAATTCAAACCCTAAAAAACCTGACCACATTCACCATCATCACCCTGCTCTACTACATAGCAGTGATCGCCCTCACCTCCGCCATCGACCAGGTGAACCACTTCCAGACCGGCTTGCAAGGTCTCAGCGCGATAGGCCAGATGGCTTATATTATCGGCTGGTACACCGTAGTGAAGTGGTATTTTAGGCGGTACGGCGGAGCACGCAGACGGGTTGCTGTAGTGGATGATGAACCATTTATAGGAGAGATTTGATTATGTCGAGCTTAATCAACACAGTTATTGCTGGAGCGAGTATCCAAAATCCAGGGGCGGCTGAAGCCGGGCAGGAGTATTTGCAAGTTTTCGCCCTGATCCTTGCACCTGTTATACACGGCGTAGGCCTATGGATGTTCTTTACTGCAGACCCTAAAAAATGGGACAAGCAGACGTTTCACGGGCTAGTTTTGATTTTACTGGCTGTGAATATGCATTTAGCTATGTTGTATTTCACCGGCTAACAACCTATTGACAAATTAATACCAATCAGCACCATAGCAATTAACCAATTACAAAACCCTTAAAGGAGTTGGGATACTATTAACAACCAAACCAGGAGCCAACCCATGACCACCGAAACCAAAGTAATCGCAATCCTCGCCGAAATAGCAGGCAAGAAGCCGCAGGAAATCACCTGCGCTACCGCCCTGAAGGATCTGCACCTTGACTCCCTCGACGAGATAGAAACCATCATGGTGTTAGAAGAGGCCTTCGACATTGAAATTGATGACGAAGAGATCGAGCATTTCACTGATGTTCAGAGTGTGGTGGATTGCGTGACTAAAGCACGCGGGCAGAAATAATGACAATTGAAATGAAATACTACTCCGGCATAGGTTCAAGAGATACGCCACCCGAAGTGCTGGAATACATGACTCAGCGAGCCCGGCTATTTGAAGATCAGGGGTACACGCTACGTTCTGGCGGAGCTAAAGGGGCCGACAGAGCTTTTGCCAGAGGAACCCAGCGCAGGCGTATCTATCGGCCTGACTACGTTAACCAGGCGGCTATGGATATCGCAGAGAAATACCACCCGAATTGGAAAGCCTGTAGTGACTATGCTCGTAGATTGCACGCTAGAAATGCGTTCATACTATTAGGCAGAAAGTTGGATACCCCCTCTGAATTTTGCATGTGCTGGACGCCCGGTGGAAAGGTTGTCGGCGGGACAGGACAGGCCTTGCGGATGTGTCCTGACTACGGGATTGAGATTATTAATTTAGGAGCGGCACGGGAACTAACCTATTGACAAATTAACCGCAACCCATACACTTAAATTAACCAAACAACAAACGCTGAGAGGCTTATCTAAATGAGTAAATTAAATTCCGTCACCATTAAAGGCGAAGTATCCACCCAGAATGATTTCTGTGAAGCGCAGAGCTTTTGCGTAGAAGTATCTCCTGAGACCATAGGGAGAATTTTAAAGCTTGCCAGCATCGTACTAGCAGAAGACTTAAATAGCCTGGCGCTATTTGACTATTCAGTTAATTGGTTGACGACTGATCTTGATGAAGACTCCGCTCTTGATGAAGACCTGTATCAGGTCGAAACCCCTGAACTAGTGGCTACTGCTGACTCCTTCTACTGGACGGCCCTACCTGAAAGTGGCACTGACCAGAACAGAATCAGCACACCTGAAATATCGATAGCTTCCGTCGAACAGGCCGCCCTCCTCCCTGATACCATTGTGATTGTGTGAGGCCCCCATGTACAAAGTCTATTCCAAAAAACTCGACCACGCCTTCTATCTCACCGATGAAAAGCTTACCGAATTATTCAACGGCTACGCCAAACTCAACATCGACAAGGCGCTGGAGAGTAAGGATCAGTATAGCTATGCAGGGCATATTTTTATGTCGGTCAGCGAGGATGATAAAGCGTATGAAGATCTGGATTTAGGTTTGAAAATAGTGGGTCACTGCTGGCAGCAATCTCAGCAATCTCAGCAGTTTTACCGTGGAGTTGCCGAGGACATTCAAGCCCTCATCAAAGAACACATGAAGCAGGGCTTCAGACTATGAGTAATTATATAATCATCAAGGACCAGGAACTGTTTGCGGACTTTGTGGAATTCCTACCTATACTCAAGCCCGGTGAATGCTACTACGTTTCTCTTTTTGCCAGGAAGAAATACCACCCTTCGGCGCACAATGACAAATCGCAATGTAAGCGTTTTACTGCCACCAGCAAGACGTGGCTGGTCAGGAAGATTAAACAGTTGGAGTTGGCAGACAACGCCTACACCAACAAGGACGGCTCGCCGGTTCATGGAGATTCTTTAGCGCTGTATATCTCGATCAATCCTCGCAGTTTCGCTGCTGCACAAAGGCACCTTCTGAAGAAATTAGCCGACACAGTTGCCGGTAACTTGTTTGAAATGAATCCTTCCTCGCTGGCCTTGAGTGCGATCCAGAAATCAAAGAGCCGTACCGTGTTTGTTGACTTTGATTTCGACGGTGTGGAGTTTTCCGAGGAAATGTTTGAAGGCCGAATAAACCGCAAGGCTTATCGAGTTTTAGTCACTCGCGGCGGCTTCCATCTTCTGGTGCAGCCGAGCCTGATCTCGTACCAACACACCAAAACTTGGTACCAGGCCCTGTCTAACTTTCAAGAGTGCGATGTTACTGGCGATAATTTGATACCTGTAGCAGGCTGTACGCAGGGTAATTTTGTGCCTTTTTTGTTGGAGAAGAGCCAATGAAAACCGCACCCCCAGAAATCCAGGCCATGACCCACATCATCTTCGACCTGAAGGCCGATATTGAAAACCTCAAGACGGCTTTGAGATGCCCTGACAGGTTTACCCTCGAACAGCGTGCGCATTTCCGCAAGAAGATTGATATTCTGCAACGGTTGACCATTGCCCTGGCGCTCACTCGGGTTAATATTATGCAGCGGCGTTTTTTAGCCGCAGGAGAAAACCGATGAACGAACAACCCCAAAACTCCCCCAACTCCTACGCAATAATCTGCGACCCTGCCGTCGGCAGAACCCCCGGCATCCACGTCCTGGCGCTGGCGGATAAAACCAAGCCACTGCCTAAAAAGGTATTCTGGATCGGCAATGACCCTGACCTTATCTTCCGGTGCTTCGACAAAGCAGTAGCGGAAAAAATATGCTCTCGGTTCAAGTTCAATAATCCGAGAGTGGTTGATTACTGGGAGGCGCGAGGATTTATTGAAGCGCAGGCGGGCGGGGTATGACGCGCTCGAAAACTTCTTATGGCGCGATTACGGTCTTCCTGGCATTGGGAACCGTAGGGGCCATCACTATCATTGTGCTGATGCTGGCAGCGAGGCTACAAGTAGAACGCGCCACCGACCGCGCAATCACAGCCTGTACTAATAACGGCGGCGTAGCCGTTATGGCTTACACCGACAGCAGTGGGCAGTATATTGTGTGTTTGGATGCTGATATTTTGAAACTTAGGGGCGAGGGATGAATTGGCTAATAGTTGCTGCCTCATTGCTGTTGCTGGCCTTAATCGCTCGCTGGATCGTGCGGAGTATCGAATTGGTCAGTGCGGCCTTAAACCAAAATTACGAGGATTCCGATGACTAAACGAAGAAGACTCGGCGTAGTCACCGCAGTATGCCACGCCTGCCTAACCCCAAACGGCGTAGCGCTCGGCCTACATTATCACTCTCAAACCGCCCTGTACAAATGCTGTAATCCCGAGTGCGGGAAGTTCAACCGGATAGTGGTTGAGTCCCAGGAAGTACATTTGAATTCGGCGTGTATGGGCTCGGCGCAGAAGGGTGTGAGGGTAGGACCTTGAATTTTAATCCAAACCTAGATAAAGGAGCATTGGCATGGCCGAAATAAATGAAATAAAGCTGGGCGAAAAAGACGAGCTAATTGCGAGTATCGAGCTATTGAGAAGGCAGTTACCGCACCTCATGGAGCACGTTAAGGTTATTGCTGAACTAAGGAAAGCCAGTTATGACGCGCTGATCGCCGAGGGGTTCGATAAGGCCCAGGCACTCGAACTGTGCAAGAGCATGGAATTGTGAAGGCCCTAAAATTATCGTTTACGCTTTCGAATGGTGTGACTGCATCCACGAGTCTGCTTTCAAAACAATGACGCTGCATACCGCAAAGGCTGGCGCTTACCGCGCAATGCGCAAGGAATTGCTCCGCCGGTGGGCTGAGGAAACAGAACATAAGCACAACACCACAAAGGAGTGGGTTCGAGCGTTTAATCGGTTCAAGCCGCTGGAGAATGAGAGGTGGAAGATCGTTGCTCGAGAAGTGCTCTCAAACCAGCAGGCTGCCAGTGAACCAGATTTCCAGGGCTTTGCTGATTCCGTGCTGGACATGATCCTCGAGGGCTGCGACGCTGATGGGGCAGAGATACAGGAATCCGCTATACGCCACGGAGTACTAAAAGCAGTGATAGCATTGAAACCCTGCGGCAGTAACTGTGCATGTGTGGATTGTTTCGATGCCGAGGACTTTAAAGATGGAGCAGTTGAGTGTTACCGAAGGGCTTACTGACCTAGCATGAGAGAAATAAGGGGCGGTGATTTTAAATGTAAATTAAAAGGTGAATATTATGAGAGAAATAAAATTACCAACCGGCGCTTTAATAGTCGGGGATTATGAAAAAGGGCAGCTGGAAACTTTGACAATCGGCGATTATGGTAAAAGCAAAAATATAAAAGCCGATTTCCTTGGTTATACGCGAGAGCTTCACGGCGTCCCAAATGGTGAGATTATGCCCTTGCAGGAGAAATGGGTAATAACCCTGTCAACCCAGTATGGCTGCGTTATGAAGTGCAAGTTTTGCGACGTACCGAATATTAAATTTGGCGGTAATGTTTCCTTTGCCGACTTGAAGAAACAATTTTATCACGGTTTGAAATACTTCAATGTTAATTATACAGATCGTCTAAATATTCATTATGCCCGCATGGGTGAGCCGACTTTCAATAATGCCGTGCTGGTATTTTCTGAATGGCTAGCGGAAAACAAGCGGCAAGTACAGGAGGAAACAGGCGTAAGAATCGAAGTTATTCACCCTGTTTTAACGTCTATGCTTCCAAAATATAAGCATACTGAGGCCAGAATCAAACGGTGGTCAGAGATTAAGAATAATGAATTTAACGGCCAGGCAGGCTTGCAGTTAAGCATTAACACCACATCAGAAAAACAGCGCAATGATATGTTTGACGGCAGTAGCATGTCGTTGGCTGAAATATCGAAGATTGCTGAGTCATTGCAATCACCGATAGGGCGAAAGTATTGTATTAATATCGCTTATGCTACTGGTAACGAGGTAGATGGCGAGAAGCTAAAAACTTTATTTAATCCTGATGATTGGATGGTAAAAATAACACCAATTCACAACAACACGGCTTGCAGTGTAAATGAAATTAAGACGGTTGGAGGATATGACAGTTATCTGCCATATATATTCCCAGAGGAAAGCTGCAAGGCGGCTGGGTTCGATACACTGGTTTTTATCCCGTCACAAGATGAAGAGGACGGGCTGGTCACTTGCGGTAATGCTATTTTGGGTGGCAGTGAACTTAAAGTAGCGGTCTAGTTGGTAGTATTCTTTAAACGGCGCAATAGGTGATTTATGAAATTAGCATCGAGTGATGGCCCACTAATTTTAGACAAAGAAGAACGAACAGATGAAGTAGCCAAGTTTTTGCACGCTAATTCAAGCTGGCCGGAACATTATATCCCTACCGTTGAAATATTTGGCGAGGTAATGGCGGCGGGTATGTGGGTTGGTAATATTGGTGACAACCTTGTTAGTAAACCCTTCTAACGATTAAGTTAAAGCGCCGCGCTTTTCGCGGTCGATTTTGAGCGCCTTGTTATGGCGCATTTAACTGGAGACTGAAACATGCGAGTAGCAATTATAGAAAATTCAGACGATCCTGAACTAGCAGAGTTCCTTACAAATGAGGATGGCGGTAGGCTTTTGTTTGTATCGCATGAGGCGGCTGATAATTGGTTAATGGATAACGCGGAACGCGGTGTTGCTTATCTTCAGTACGACGGTGAATAGCACATGGGGGTGTTGAAGAAAGTGATTAGTTACTTAGTGCAGTGCCCTTGGTGTGGCGCGCCACTTGATAGAAGCGACGACGAACGCTGGTACTGTGATTACCCTGATGAGACGACATAACACCCGAATTAAAAGGCCACCGACCTGATAATAAAGGTAACCCCGAATAAACCAAGAGGTGATTTATGAACAAAACACGAAAATACATCGCTAATAAACTGGCTGCGCTAGCTTTGTGGATTCATCCTGAATCAGAGGTAGTGCATAAATTTTACCGCCAGCAAATGATCGATGCGGCTATATGCGGTCAATCAATAGTCAGAATTGATCCATTCGAATATTATGTTAAGGCTGATAATATTGATAAATCAAGAGGTGATTGATGCCTCTTCTCTATTAAAAACGAAACCAGAGGACTGAACAAATGTTTGAGTTAATTGATAAGCCAGAACCGGAAAACGCCGCAGATTCAGGCGTTCAAAACGAGCAAGTTGTTAGTAAGCGCGATTGCACTCACAGCAATACCATGCAGTATTTTGGGCCAGTATATAGATGTCTTGATTGCGGGAAAATGCGAGTAAAAGACATTTGCCAAGGCGGTTGGCGCGCTTACTAACCTTTGCGCTCAATTGGGAGCGCATACTGAAAACTTAGCGAGGCACGAAATGACCGGCCAAAACCAGAACAAGGAACGTAAGGCTTTCTACAGGGACACATTTGAGAAGATGCCCGCCGAAACCACTACTATGCGGCCTGGGGACATCAACCCTTATATTCGCGGCAGTGAGCAGCACCGCAATTGGGCCGCAGTTTGTGCAGCACCTGACCCCGACCCACGGCAACAACATCTAAAATGTGACCGAACAACTAGTTCTCCCTGTGCCTGGAGCAAGACGCACCCGTTATACGACACTTGTGCCGTGTGTAAACAAATTTTTGCTGAGTGGAATTAGGTTTTAAACCTTTACGTGATGATAACCCTTGCCCTTAATTTGAGGCGAGAAATTTTAAACGAAGGTCGTGATATTTGGCCTTCAAATTCAAGGCGTTGTTATGACGCAGGAGATTTGTAATGAGCAGAACAGAAAACCCGGCATTAGTAACTGAGAAGTTAATGCAGCAAAATAAACCATCTATCGAAGGCACACTGAAAACGTGCGTATGCGAAATAGGCAATGTTCTCGATCAAAACATCTTGCCGCCAGAATTGAGGCAGGTATTCGAAGATTTGTACGAGCAGGCTAAAAAAGCTTTGCCGTCATAACACCCGAATTAAAGGGCCACCGACCTGGTAATAAAGGTAAGCCGGAATTAACTGGACAAAAACACCATGGGCTACAACTACCGATGCTCTGACCGACGCAACTGCGGCACACGCAAGACGCTCAAGCACCTGATTGATTGGTACCGAACCAGGCCGCTCTGCCCAGGCTGTAAACGCGACACCTTAAAGCCCACGTACAGGAAGGAATACCTGCGCGGATTACGGCGGATGTGCCGATGCAGAGGCAATGGATGGGTACACGTTAAAGGCAAAATAATTGACGAACACCGTACCTGCCTGCACGCCGCAGTTGAAGATGTAGAGGCGGCTGAGCTCGGGTTCAAAAGTTATACGGTGAAGGAAACGGACGATTGCCCATTTTAACTTGTTGACAAATTAAAGTGGCTCGGTAATATTAAACACACTATCTAAACGAATGTTAAAACTATGAAAAAGAGTGAAAACACCAAGACTGCTTACCCTTTCAAAGGCATACTGCAGCTAGCCCGCCGAACCTTCACTCAGCGATCAGGCATGTTCGTTGAAGAGGAAGACTACCAGCGGCTGCATGAGATCATGGTACAGAAGTTCAATGAAAACCTGACTGATATCCTGGCCTACACATTCACGCCTCACCGGCTAACCTTGCTGTATAAGTACGCGCACGGCGAAGGTGCTTTGAAACCTAAAGCGTTGAGCGCTTCGCTCTCCCACTACGCGGCCAGCCGCAGGGACAAATACTGGGCGGAGGCTGAGACAGGTTGCGGGGGCACTAGATTCTGCTGCCCTGTATCAGACGAATACTTAGCAAACGCTATCCGGTTCGTACACCTGGACCCTGTCAGGAGCCTTCTTTGCGACCGGCCTGAAGACTGGAAATACAGCAGCTATCATTTCTACATTGACGGCGCTGACGATAAGCTGATAACACCAGGGCCAGAAAAGCCTCGCCCATACCAGTTAAGCGCCGTCGATACGGCGATTCAGCAGCGCTTGTCGCACTCGATCCGCCGGGAAAAACCGGTCGGCGATGAAGCTTTTAATCAACGTATGCAGGAACTTCGACGTGCTCATTTCCCGCCTAAGCAATAAACAGCGCCTGTACGTGCGTATTTCTGTCGCGTTTGGTTGGGCGGTTATGGTTTTTCAGATAGGGTACTGGGTGTCCCAATTATGGGCTGTATAGCGCGTAAGTCCTTGCGTGAGCAAGGCGCCGAAAACGTAGCCAGTGAAAGGCTGGCAGGCCAAACCAATTGAGCACAGTCTACACTAAGCGCCGCCCTGTCTGGTTAGCAAGGCAAGATCCTTTTGATCTGACGTTGGAGGCGAGTTACCGGCGATCAGTGGTGTATTACAACGCACTTTTCGCGGCCTGGCCGGATTGGTGTGCAGAAGACCCCCGGTTCAGAGAAATTTATAAGCGCGCAGAATATCTGCGCAGCATCGGCAGGGATGTACAGGTTGACCACATCGTGCCGATTAAAAGTGAGATTGTTTGCGGACTTCACGTCCCCTGGAACCTGCAGATTATTTCGACACAGGAGAATTTAAGGAAGTCGAACAATTGGTGGCCAGACATGCCCTTTGAGAATTTGGATATGCTGCCGGAATTTAAACCTTATCAGATGAGATTAGTGTGATGGAAATAGAAACAGAATTTAATATGCTGGACGAACTAAAAGATACTGTAACCGGATTCAAAGGCAAGGTATTGGCGATTACTTTATACCAAACAGGCTGCACGCATTACTCTTTGCAGACGCCTATGGGTAAGGATGGCAAAGTAGCTGAGTGGGAGAGCTTTGATGCCAGCCGCCTGGTTTTGGTGAAGGCGGCTAAGCCTGTCAAGGTGAAGCCTACTGGCGGGCCAGCCCCCAAAGTTGAGCAATGGTGATAGATATGCCAAATAAGGATACCAACGGGGCAGTCGGTGCCAGCCCTATGCCGCCTGTTCTATGCGCAGCAATCCAGTTGTACCGGCCACCTTTCAGCTACTGCCATGGCTATATACACGATGGCGAAGGTCACATGGTTGCTGACGATGGGGCTGTAGATGAGTTGAGGGATATGATCGCTTGCCGGGTTAGAGGATGGGGACGTTTGCAGTACCTCGAGGGCGCGCATACGCCTGAACACTTGCAGGATGCCGTCGGCGAACACATTGCCAAGGCTTTGAATGAATACTGGTCGAAACATTTACCAGTAGCGTCAGTTTAAATACAAACCAACCGGAACAAACATGACCTTCCCTGCCTACACCCAATCCCACCCCGACCGCCTCGCGCAGTTAAACCAATCCGAGGACTGGCTGGCTAAGGCGGGAGATAACCCCATCTACATGCACAAGAACGGTAAGTTGCTGGACATCTATACGATCTGTTCGTTAGTGACATTGTACGGGGGGTCAGTGCTCAACTCTCCGGTAACATCGATCATCAGTTATTTGAAGTCAGCCAAGGCGCTGCGGCATGCTGAAGATCGGCCTGCGCGGTTTGACGGGGCACTTAACGAGCTCAAGGAATTGTACGCGGCAGACAAGAAAGACTATCTGTCGCGGCAAGATCCTGACGATTTCGCGCCCTTCTTTGTTCATCCTGAAACGGCCTTCGGATTCATGCGCTACCACCTCCGTGCTTCGCCGCAGATGTACGGCCAACCCTTAACCTTGAACTCATTGATACTGCCGGTTGACGCCCAGGCGGCGATGGCGGAAGCCTTCGATAAAATGGAAAAGTCTAATTTCTATGCCTGGTATTTCGCCGTCAACAATGTCAGCGTAAAACTCCGCGCAGTGAAAACCTTCAAGGAAGACAACGACTCGAAAGTGCATCTGGATGTGTACGCACAGATGGGCTCTGAGCCACCTTTCCACGCCCGGCAACCGTTGGAAACAGAGGATGGGGTCAGATACAAAATGCCGAGTCTGGCCGAAGTTATGAAGTTGCCGGATATTGTTAAGTTTTTGCCGAAGATCGCATGAAAATCACCTCCGACACCCTCTACGCTCAATGGCGCAACATCACCACGCTCTGCCCGAACCGCTGCGACCTCCGGTGGATTGACCTCAACATCACCCCGGTCGCTGACCCTGAGATTCTGGCGGCTATAACCGAAGCGCAAGCGCGGCCTGGCCAGGCACTCTACGGGTATGATTTCTTCCTGTCACAGATCGGTGAACTGATCGACGAGCACGCGGTGGCTACTATCCCGCGCATAGGTGCCGCCTATTTGCCTTTGAAATACCAGAAGGTTACGGATGAGGCGGGGCAGGTGGATTTGTATGATTACTGCATCGTGCCGAAGTTGTCCCGCGTGTCTGCGATATACGCAGCCCCTGACGCGAACTTCAAGGTGCTGAAAGCCAAGCACCGGTTCTCGCACAGAACACTGTCAAACTCAAAAATGAAGTTCAATAGGAGAAGTTTGCAGTACCTCATAGACAACGAGGGTGACGACTATCAGCAGTTGCACCGGGAATACAATACTGCGCCTCCGTTGCCCACCCAGCAACCAGGGCGCCCGCGCAGGGCCTCGGCAGAGGCTGTGTGGCTGGACTTGAACTTGTTGGCGGCTTACACCTTTACCAAGGACTCTGTACAGTTGCTCTATATGCCGATGACGGGCGCGGCCTGCGAGCCAGCTTTGCACAGTGCGATCGGCAAATCCCCGACCAAAGACATCGGTGGCCAGGTTATGCAAGGCCCTAAACAGGTCGGCAGGTCAGTCAAAAACAAAGCGCAAGTTCTGTACTCAGAAGATTTACTAATCACTGCCAGCACGCTGCTCGACGGGGGTGTTGATAATTTAATCCGGGCTTTAAAGCCCACGAAAATGAAAGGCATACCCGCTGAAGATTTTACAGATTTAGCTACCGGGCGTGGATTGACAGATAACAAAGACTTGAAGAAAGCCCGAAGAGAGGCTGAACTTGACGAACTTGAATCCGCGGGCGGTGAAGATTTATCAGCCTTTGTTTTCTCAACGCACCACCCTATCATATTGCGCAACCCAGACCCTCGCCACGCTTCCAGGGAAGGCGACCACAACCCTAACTTCCTATTTGGGTATGAGTCTGAGTTCAATCCCACCGTTGACTGGGTGGCATCGGTTTATGATGAATTTTCAGGGGATTTCGTCGGCAAAACGCTGCCGGAATGGCAGACAGAGTGCTTGATAGAAGGAAAACCTTTGATGCCGTTGGAATACATCCCTGACCTGTTCAATCGCGGCCTAACGTCCGACGACGTCCTGTACCTGTCCACCTTGATCAACGACGCTACGCCAAAAGAGCAGGTCAATTTGATTATCGAAGAGTTTCTTCGAACCGAAGCAGAGTTACGCCTCCGGTAACTTGTTGACATATTAATTGAGATTCGTATTATTTGGGTATTGATTGATCAAGACTAACTAAGGGTAAATAACATGCAAAAACAAAGACTCAGGAATTTGACTACGAAAAAGCTCCATACTGAGATTGACCACGTCTATAAAGACTTGGAATTTATCACTGGCACCCCTGGCATTATGACTCACCAATTGCCTAATATTCTGACAGCCGTAGAACCTTGGCTGAAGGACAAAGTTAAAGACCCTGAATATTGGGACGGCGAATACAACCCCGCCTTAAAAGGGGAGTTAGAATTAACCCCTGCTACGGCAATCGAGAGGCAGGCAATTATGTCCAGATTTGCTGAACTGCCTTCACTTTTGTTTGATTAACCAACATGCCACAAGAAACCACAGAACTTGACTTCGACTTTGTTCACGCCAGTAACGACGCCATCCTCGTATCCGATGACATCCTGCAAGGTGACGAAGCTACAGAAACATGGATACCGAAATCGCAAATCCATAACATCGATGATTTCGATGAACTACAACCCGGCCAGTCTTATTCTTTTGAAGTTTCAGTTTGGTTCGCCCAGGACGAAGGATTGATTTGACCGCTCCCACCCAAAAATTCCGAGTTAATCTCGCTCAACTGACCGAGGACTATAATCGTCTCGGCAAGAACCAGACTTTGTCGTTTTTGGTTATGCAAGAGTCGTTGGCTAAAGCCGTTGCACAGGGATTCACTCGCAGAGGATTGAAGCGCAAAACTGACTATGCGCTGTTCGTATCCCCAGTGCTGCACCCAACCTGCATAGGCCTGATTGCCGCCATGCCAACAACTGAAATCCCTGAACGCGAGTTCACTGACTACGCTTGCCTGTCAGGTAGCCTGTACCCTGACCCTGAAGCACATCCCAATATATTCCAGGCTGACATGGCGATCCCGGTAAGG
>Ga0316189_10002283_pt1 | contig 18911 bp, 18 predicted proteins | sample LowCovwburrow_MG_FD_204930 | JGI IMG/M metagenome (GOLD analysis project Ga0316189, IMG submission 204930) | Coastal sediment microbial communities from Maine, United States - Lowes Cove worm burrow | ecosystem: Environmental > Aquatic > Marine > Coastal > Sediment | place: USA: Maine...
AAGACAGCATAATTCAAAATAGTTAATAAAGAAGTTGAAAATTGATGAAACAATAAGAATATATGTGTCTCAATTCAATATTAATGTTCTTTATACAATGATTTGTATCTCTCACATTATGAACTAAAAAACATATATTGAAGTATGAATCCACTAATAAATGATGCAAAACAACTATATTGAGATATTATTTTTGTTTATAATGTTATCTTCACAACAAAAAATACAGAATGCCCATTTCAGCAATAATAATAGAAGATGAAGAGCTTGCAATAAAAAGGATAGAAATCTTATTACAAGATTTCACCAATATTGACATAAAATGTTCCTGTAATAACGGACTTGACGCCATTGAGCAGATTGAATTTCATAAGCCTGAATTAATCTTTCTGGATATTCAACTTAAGGATATGTCTGGGTTTGATATATTAGAAAGACTTAAAATAGAAAAACTACCATTAATAATCTTTATAACTGCATTCAATAATTTTGCGCTTAAAGCTTTTGAAGTCTTTGCATTTGACTATTTACTGAAACCTTTTAAAGATGATAGATTTTATAAATCTGTTTATAAAGCTATTGACCATATAAATACGGACAAAGGCAAATCATTTAATGAAAACGTAAGAGAAATGTTGAGTTTTGTAAATAAAAATGAAACAATTCCTTTAAATACAAATCAGAATTTATTACCTATAAAATTAGGAAATAAGACGCAATTTGTGAAATCCGATAGCATCAAATACATCTCAGCATCAGGATATTATGCTGAAATATACACTACAGAAAAGAAACATCTATTACGAGAATCATTATCAAATCTCATTTCTATATTAGATAAAAACTATTTTATTAGAATTCATAGATCTACCATTATTAATACTGCATATGTTCTTGAATTGATAAATTCAAGTTATGGCGAAATTGATATTAAAATGAAAGACAACAAAATTTTCAGGATTAGTAAAAGTTATAAAAAAGAATTTTTAAAAAAAATGGGACTATGATCATTTTTCCATCAAATAAAAATTAAATGAAAATTATTAATAAATTAAAACCATATGCCGATAAGCAATTATTTGTAATAATAATCGGGTTTTATACTGCCTTTACTTTTGTCGGACTATTAAAGTTGATATACTTTAAAAGTATTGGAGAAAGATTCGTGGATAATACTTGGTCATATATGTTTTTCGAAATATACTTTTTAGACTATATACTAGTAATTTTATTTATGTCAATCGTTTCAATGATTACTAAATATATGGTAGTTAATGGTATGAAATGGCACAAAATAATTATTGCTCATTTATTTTTATCCGTTTCACTTGGCTTCTTTATTTTCTACAGTATAGCATTGGTTCAAACACTATTGGGTTCTGTAGCATACCAAGATTTAACCATAGAACGTGTTCTTTATTTTTACATGAATGTTTTGGATTTAAATTTTTTAATATATTTTTCTATAGTAGTTATAACCCATATTTATTTAAATAGAAAGCAATTGAAAGAAAATCATTTGCAGAAACTTCAATTAACTCAAAATTTAGCCGAGGCCAAAATAAAAATTCTGCATTCACAAATACAACCCCACTTTTTATTTAATACATTAAATAATATTCAAACACTAATAGATATAGATAAAGAAAAGTCCAAATCAATGTTAGTAGATTTAAGTGATCTTTTAAGAATGGTAATTGATTATAAAAATGAAAATCTTTCCGAGCTTCAAGATGAATTGTCTCTACTCGATAAATTTTTAGGCATTGTCAAAATACGCTTTTCTAAAGACCTTAAAATTCATAAAAATATTGAAGATGATTTAGAAAATATTTTAGTTCCAAGCATGCTATTACAAATTATTTTTGAAAATGCTATTAAACATGGATATTCAGAAGAAAACTTACAGCTAACCGTTTGGCTTACCATTAAAAAAGTAAATGACAAATTATTAATCATAGTTGAAAATAACGGCAAGTTATTAACTGATACTTTAGAAGAAAACATAAATAATGGACTTGGGATAAAAAACATTCAAGCTAGATTAAATTTATTATATCCAAACAATTTCGACTTTAAAATAAGCAACAACTCTAACCATGTTTGTGTGCAAATAATGTTACCAATCTCAATAGCTGAATATCAAATAGGCAACTTCAATAATTCTTAGTCTAGACAACAACAACTCTTATACTACCAATAATCTCTACATCTAGTCTTAAGGTGTTCCATTCAAATTACATGGTATTCAATTCAAATAAATTTGATGAAGATAAAAAAATCTTAAATTTCGCCCTTGGTTGGTTAAAACAAAAATTGATTGTTCACATAGTTCAATGCTTTTCAATTAACAATTAATTATAAGATCTAGCATTGTTTTTTAAGCAATTACATTTTTCAAATTATACTGATTGCTATTTATAGTGATCAGTATATTTTTGTGTTCTTTTATTTGAACCAAACTCTAATCAAGATTTATATTATAACATTTATAGAATTCAATGCATGAAGAATTTTTTAACAATAGCCCTTTTAATCATCTTAAATTTTTGCAACGCTCAGTCTGTAGATACTTTTGTAGATGATATTTCTTTTACAATGAATCATGGATGTGTCATTTCAACTGATGGAATCATATTTAGTACAGATGTGATTGGTAATGGTTCATATAATGGACAAAATGTATACAAAACACTTACTAATGGATCTACTACATTATTTGCAAATGGATTTAATGGAGCAGCCGGATTAACTATGGATGACTCAGGCAATCTTTTTGTCTCTGAATTAAATACTGGTAGAATATGGAAGGTTTTACCAAATGGCACCAAATCTATTTATGCTAATGGAGTTGGAGTTCCTGCTGGGTTAGCTTTTGATAGTTCTGGTAATTTATTTGTGGCTAACTTTCAGTTTGACAACATTTTAAAAGTACTCCCAAATGGCTCAGTATCAACATTTGGAAATACCGATGCAGAACCTGTTGGAATCATTATTGATGAAAATGATAATCTTTATGTTTCTCATGAAGAGCCTCATACAATTTCAAAAATCACACCTTCAGGTACGGTTTCTAATTTTGCCAATATTCCTGGTACAAAATTTCAGTACTTGGCATATTTTGGAGAAAACATATTAGTAACTGGGTATACTGATCATAGAATATATTTGATTGAACCAAACGGAAATTGGTCAATATTTTCAGGAAATGGAGTTTCAGGAAATACCAATGGTAATATTGATCAAGCACAATATAATGCTCCAACAGGAATTGGTGTTTTTGATGACGGAGATAATAGGTATATATATATTGTTGAAGGCAATAAAATTAGAAAAATAACCACCTCAATTCTTTCAACAAACGATTTCGAATCAACGATTCCTTCAATAAAATTTTATAAAAAGAGTTCAAATAAATTAGCAGTAAAATTTATTTTAAGCAAATAATCGTATCAAATTACAACTCTAAAGCCGATAATGCTGGGTTGTTACTTAACAGTTTAAGATGGCTAACAAAATTACAATAATTATGAAAAAAGTTATTTTATTATTACTATTTACATGTGTATCTCACCCTACTTTTTCTCAAAAAGATACCATTTCAACAAAAACAATTAAAGGCACAGTAAATAAAATGATTGAAATTATTTCTGGCCCTATAGACGAACCAAGAGATTGGGACGAATTCAGAAATTTATTTTTACCTAATGCAACAACTTTTTTAGTAAACCCAAAAGCAAAACATCCTGCAAGTAAAGCAAGATCACTTACTCTTGAGGAATTTGTACGATATATAGGACCTTCTTATAAAAAGGATGGGTTCAAAGAAGTTGAAATAGGTTTAACAATAAATGAGTTTAATAATATTGCAAATGTCTTTCAAGCATACTACGCTGAAAATTTAAAAGGAACTTATAAAATAAAAGGTATTAACAGCTTCCAATTAGTGAAAATTGATGATAGATGGTGGATTGCAAGCTTGACCTGGGATGACGAAACAGAAAACAAAAAAATAGCGTCAATATTTTTAAATTGAATTAGGGCTTTTAAATCTTAGCATTAGATAATAATACACCTAAATATAATAAGCATCAATCAAACTAAATCAATCATTATGAAAATTAAAGCTCTTATTTCACTATTATTTATCAAATGAAAAAATATTACTTAACCGTTTTTGCAACTATCATTTCAAGTATTGTGCTTTCACAAAACTACAGTATAATATATACCAATCAAATTAACAATAATGATAATTTATTCATAACTGATTTAAAAGGCAATATTTCACAAATCACAAATCATCCTAATAAAGATAGTGGTCCTGTTATGTCTCCCGACAGCAAGTATATTGTTTTTAGTTCAGAGCGTGTAGGATGGTGGAAAATATGGTTGATGAAAATCGAAGATAAATCTTTTAAGCAATTGAGTGCGTCAAGTTATGCAGCATATTCAGCTTCTTGGTCACCAGATGGCCAAAACATCGTCTATGTAACAACAGATAAAGCAAGTCAAGACATATTTATTATGAAGCCTAATGGTAAGCAACAAGTAAATTTAACTAACAATAAAAAAGATGACGTCACACCGTCTTGGGAAAAAGATGGCAAGATATATTATGCTACAAAACTAAACGGATTTTATCAAATAGCACGTATGAATCCAGATGGTTCACAGAAAGAAATCATTACAAATGATAAAAGCAATAAATTAATGCCTCAATTGTCAAATAATAATAAAACTCTATTGTACTATGGTGACAAATATGGAAATACGGAAATTTTCACTTATCAAATAGATAATAAAATTGAGAAACGGTTAACAAATAATCCATTGGTAGACAGACGAGCTCGCTGGTCCTTTGATGACAAAAAAATAGTATTCGAAAGAGGAAATAAAGGTGATAATCATCATATTTTTATTATGGATTCCGACGGTAATAATGTAAAACAATTAACTTCTTCAGGATACAATTATGCTCCTTCTTTCGTCCCAGATAGTGTTGTTATAAATTAATTAAAACCCATAAAACTAAAATTAACACTGTTTAACTTTAATTAATTGTAGTTAACTAACCTTGATAATTATTATTAATACTATTACTAATAGTATTAATAATAAATTATGAAACCATGAATGCTTTTAAAATCAACATTACAATGCCAAAAAGTGCTAAAAAAATATTTCTTATAATAGCCATACTACCTATGTTAGTTGCATCACAGCACACTACTAACCTAAAACTAGATCCAACGCTTTTAGTACTATTAAAAGAATGTCAGAATATTACAAATCAATTAAGTAAAGAATTATACCCAAACTGGGAGTTTAAAAAAACTCCTGTTTTGTTTTACAAACCTAATGTTCAAGAATTACTAGTTAATTTCCCTCATAAACCAGATGGATTTGATGAGTATGATGGATTTAATCCGCTTAAAGGACAAACTATTTATGTAAGAACTGGATCCACATATATCTCTTATGATGACCAAAATACCACCACAGAAATAGATGGTGTAAAAGTTCTTGTTGTTGCAGATACCTATTCCAGTATGCGTAATCAATTGAGAGGAGCTATCATGAATCAGCCCAAAGATTTTTTGAACAAATGGCTTGACGACTGGGGATTTATTGGATCTCCTTATCACAAACTTGGTACTATCATACACGAAGGGTTTCATGTACATCAAGAACGTTTAGCAAAAGGTAAAAATGCTAATGAAGCAAGCGTATCTAACTACCCATTTCTTGATCCTGTGAATAATTCGCTTTCAGTTTTAGAAGGTTTAATTTTAAAGGATGCACTTTTATCGAATGAAGAACACGTAATTCAAAAAAAAGCTAAACAATTTGTTGCTGTTAGACAGTATAGACAATCACTTTTAGATTCAACTTTTGTAGCATATGAAAACTTAAATGAGTTTGCCGAAGGCACAGCAAAATATATTGAGTATAAGTTTTTTAGCGAAGGAGAAAATATTACTCCAATAGATGAAATGAAATATGTAAACGGTTTCATAGATTACAAAAACACTCTACCTGATTTTTTAAAGAAAGAAATAGAAGATATGGTAAACATTGTTGCAGTTAACGATAACAGGTTTGGCAACAAGTTTGGCGCAGGTCCTCTGCGTTTTAAATTATATTATCTTGGTGCATGTCAGGGTTTATTATTAGATAGAGTAATGCCTCAATGGAAAGAAAGAATCTTTGACAAAGAAGTTTATTTATCTAATCTATTACAAGAAAGCTTTAATTTAACTACAAATCAACTGAGCAACCTTCTACAAGAAACCAAATTAGAATACGATTACAATACCATATTTAACAGCAAATTAGAATTCAAAAAAAAAGGCAAAAAAGTAATTCAAGAAAAGGTTGATGCTATAATAGCCGATCCGAATAAAACATTAATTGTTTTTGATTATCAAGGATATAAAATCACAGGAATGAATTACACACCTTTTGGAGTAACTAAAGTAGACGACAATTCTATAATTTATGAGATGGTACCTGTTGGTGTATACTTTGATAAAGGTTTAAACTTAATATCTAAAACACCTTTTCCTTTATTAATAAATAAAAAAGAGGAAAAAATATATTTTTCAATCAATACTCCAATTAATGAGTTTAATAAAGGGAAAACAGACAAAATAACACATAATGATTTTGAAATAAATGCAACTGAATTTCACATTAAAAAAGAAAATAATAAAGTGATTATGACATTTAAACAGTAACGTTTTGAGTAAAAAAACTATTCTTACAGAAATGCCTTTAAAAGTATTTTAGTAAGAATAGTTTTTTAATCTCCTAAAGCTTTTCATATCTCCCAATTAAATCTGAATATCCAATGGACAAAATACCTAGTGGGATTTTTATTATTCACAGAATATAACTTGCGCTGAAGGAAAACAATAGTTTCAACTTTGTTGGAGAGCTCTTGGATTAAACCCAAGACTAACACTTACCTCATATCATATCTCTCTAAAAAACAGAGCTGATATATAGTGCTAAGTAAAAAAGTTTTCTAATGATGGAATATTCACCATTTCATCTACTTCTTTTTCATAATTTATTTCATTAATATTGAAGCCAAATAAATTAAAAATATCTGTTCTATATCCTTCTAAATCTCCAATTGACATAAGAGATTCTGTTGATACCTCATCCCATAATTCTGATACTTTATTTTGAATATCATCACGCATTTCAAAGTCATCAATTCTTATTCTACCTTCACTATCTTTTGGTATTTTATCTAGAAGTAATCTCTCACTAAAAAGCCTATATATTTGTTCTATACATCCTTCATGAACTTGTTCATCTTTCATAACTTTATATAAAAGAGAAATATACAAAGGGATTATAGGAACCGCTGAACTTGATTGAGTAACAAGGGCTTTATTAACAGACACAAAGGCTTTACCATTAATTTTTTGAAGTGAATTTGTAATTAAAAAAGCCGTTTGTTCTAAATGTTCTTTTGCTTTACCTATGGTTCCATTTCTGTAGATTTGTTCAGTAGGCCATTGACCAATATATGAAAAGGCTACTGTTTTAAAATTATTAGCAAGTAAATTATTTTCTTTTAACTTATCAATCCATATTGACCAATCTTCACCTCCCATTACAGCAATAGTGTTTTCAATATCTTCATCAATACATGGCTCGATAGTTATTTCACTAACTTCACCAGTATGAAAATCTACAGTTTTGTTTGTATAAGGATTTTTTATAGGTTTTAACACTGATCTATATTGAACTCCACTAACAGGATGTTTTCTTATTGGAGAGGCAAGACTATAAACAACCAAATCAACTTTTTCAAAATCTTCTTTTATCAGTTTTATGGTTTGCTTTTTAATCTCATTTGAAAAAGCATCGCCATTTATACTTTTAGCGTATAAGCCTTCTTTATGAGCTTCTTTTTCAAAGGCTGCTGTATTATACCATCCAGCAGTTGCGGTTTTTCCATGTACAGGAGGCTTTTCAAAAAACACTCCTATTGTTGATGCATTAGAACCGAAAGCGCTTGTTATTCTGGATGATAAACCAAAACCTGTTGATGCACCAATAACTAATACTTTTCTTGCATTTGTAAACTGACTCTTCGATTTAATGTAATCAATTTGGTTTAATACATTTTTCTCACATCCTTTCGGATGAGCCGTTATGCATATAAATCTTCGGAATTTGGGTTTAATTATCAATGGCGCATATATTATTGATTTATTAAAGAAAGCACCTTTTCTTTAGCCATTGAATAATTCACTTCAACATCTGGGATTATTCCTCTTGACTCATCAATTACTTTTACTCTGGAAAAAATATAAATAGGACAATACACAGTAAAACCAGTATGATTAAGTTGTTGTTTTTGTACTTGACCTGTTTGATTTGCCTTTCCCGCTGTTTCTTTACCAACTATTTTGCCTAAGTTAAAATCCTGAATAATTGCAGCAAATACAATTGCTTGAGAATAAGATTGTTCACTTACTAAAACATAAACATCACCATTAAACACATTAGTTTCATTTTTCGGAATAACCCAATTTGGATAGGGAACAGTAACAACGTCGCCTAGCTGTGAATTTGGAATTAATGATTTGTTGTCTTTTGTAACTCTTGCTTCAATCTTTGACGTTGCTGTATATTTATTAACTGTTAAATAATCTAATAGAAGGTCACTTAGGTCTCTTGCTCCACCTCCATTTTCTCCAATATCAATTATTAGATTTGAAATGTCATTAGCAAAAACTTCAGTAAACGTATTTTCTAAATATTTTTCGAAGGCATCCTTATTTTCAATATCAAAGGATGATATTTTTAAATAAGCAATACTATCATTTACCTTCTCAAAGTCATAATAGTTTTCTTTATTATTCTTTACATTAGAATCTTGAAATTCTTTTGACTCAATGGTTATTAACTGAATGTTATCTTGTTCGTTTATTAGTTCAATAACATGCTCCTTAAAATCCCCATAATACAGTGTGAAGAAAATATGAAAGCGCTTTGATAATATTAATTCTTGCAAACTTCTTGATTCTCCCCTCATTTTTGGAAGTAACTGTTCTAAAATAGCTGTCGCCTTTATACCGTTTATAGATACAATTTTATGACCTCTATACTTATTATATACATCTGAGTTAGTATTCTTAAGAAAAATAGAACTATTCTTGATTTTTATAGAGAAAGGTGTTTTAAACCCACCGCTTGACAAATATTCTTGATAAATATTCTCAGGTGCTATAAGTCCAACATGAGCATCATTAAAAATAGGGTTTAAAGTCGCGAATAAATCCCAAACTTCATTTACAGACATACTATCCTTTATCTTCTGTTGGATGCTTTCAACAGCAGAATCTAAACTTCTTTCATCAGTGGTGTATCCTATCCTAGGATGTGTTTCTTTTATAAAATTTACAAATTGATCCAAATCTGCTAAGGTGCTTGTTTTAGAAATTTTCTTAGTATTAAATAATGTGGAGTTCTTTTCTGTTTTTTGATTACAAGAAATAGAAATTAATGCAAAAATAGAGATGCAAATAAATTTAAAACTCAATTGTACTTTCATGAGTGTCTTTATTATCTATGTTTATATGCAAAAAATCTTCATATCTCCTAATTAAATCTGAATATCTGGAAGACAATCTATCTAAATAGTTTGTGAGGATTATTCCATAATCTAATCTTGAAAGATTGGGGTCCTTATTAATCTCTAATAAATCATAGTTTTTGTAGATAAAATATACCCTATTCTGTTCTTGATGAATTGACCCTAAGCGTTTTAATATTTCAGGATCAATCTCAGAAAACAACTCACTGTATTTAGCCATTTCCCAACTCACATTACTTATTTCAGTAGTCACGAAATCAAACAACATAGGATTAGAATTATCCTTTTTATATAACTCAATCTGCGAAATATTATAATTTATCATTACTGATGTAATACTATCAATATTTTTGACTCTGGAGTAATTATTTTGAATCTCATCTGTTATGCTTTTTAAAACAATCTCCGCATTCTTCTTTTTAGAGAAGTCTTCTGCTTTTTCTGTAGCAATTAAGGCCAATAGAACTGCAATTAAAAGAGCTGGCACTTCTAGAATTAAACTGATAAAATATATTCTTACTTTATTAAGATTCATAAATATTTATTCAAACTTTTTATAAAAGACTTCACCATTGTATACTGCGGCGTGAGGACTTCCGTTTTTGTCAAAGACAAATAAAATGTTACTTCCTCTAGAATCTCTAAACTCAACTCTAATAGTATCTTCATCCACTGCAGGTGACGATATTGAAGAAGCTATTCCTAATTTTGCATGTAGTACTTCTTGTTTAAGAGTGATACTAATAGTACCCAAATTAGGATTGTAGTATTCCCCAATATAATCTGAAAATTTATTTTTTAGAGTCCAGTCTCTATATTTTGCTCTAAATGCTCTGTCACCACTAAAACTAGATTGCACCCTTCCTCTTCTTTTTTCAGCTGCATCAACTTGTTCTTTATAATCAGATGTAGATGATATATTGCCTAAAAGTAAGTCATAAGCAAAAGACGCTACTAAATTTGATGCATTATCACCTAAATTTGCTTCGTTAGTAAAAACAGCAATACCAATGTTTTTTTCTGGCATGAAAGAAATATGAGAGAAAAAACCATCAAATCCACCAAAATGATAAATCACCTTTTGTTCTTTATACATTGCATTATTCCAACCATAACCATATCCTTTGTTTTCAAAAATTTCAGTCTTTCCTCCATATTCTGCTACTAATGAATGAGATTTATTAATAATATCTTTAGAAAATATTTGCTTACCATTTAATTTACCGTCATTCATGTTTACTAATAGCCACTTTTGTGCATCTTCAATAGAAGACACCAAGCCTCCTGCCGCATGCATAGTAGCATCATTTTTTTGAGTACTTACAAGTTTTGGTAGCTCTAAATCATTTAAAGCTGAGTATGGTTGTGCCATATCCCAGTTATTCTTCTCCGCTTTTGAAAGGTATGCAGTTGTTCTATTCATTTTTAATGGGTCAAGTATTTTATCTTTTAATAAATCTTTCCAATTTAAGTTAAACTCAATTTGTAGAATAAAATCTAAAACATTGTATCCTAAATTATCATATCTAAATTTCTTATATGAGTTAATTGTTTTTGTCTCCATAATTCTGACCATATCGTCCAATGAATACTCACCTTCAGATGAATTTCTAAAAGTTAAATGTGAGTTTCTTATTCCACTTGTATGCGTTATTAAGTCTTTAATGGTTACATCTTTAAAAGCAGAATTATCTTTAAAATCCTTAATAGGGGCGTAATGTGTAATAGGTTTTTCAAGGTCAAGAATACCTTCTTCTGCCAACTGTAATGCTAACAGACCTACAAAAGATTTAGTTGTTGATGCAATATAATATGCCGTAGAGGGTTTGGCTTCAATTTTATTTTCTACATCAGCATACCCATATGCCTTAGTAAAAAATGGTTTACCATCTTTTATAATTGTAATAGCAAGACCTGGAGTTTCTTTAAAATTATTTAAAGTTGTTTCAATAAATTTATCAATAGTATCATACTCATTAGTTTGAGCATTTAGTATTATTCCAAAAAACAAGAATAACAAGGTTATTGTTTTTTTAGTTTCCATAATGTTGATTTTTGATTAGATGATTTTGTAGTAAAATTTATTTTAATCTTTGAAAGTAATTAATTACAACTATGTCTTTCAAATTAAGAAGTAAAAAGCGCTATAATTGATTTGGGCATACTGGAAATTGATTTGAAAAACACGACATATCAATAAAAAAACAACGATAGTTAAGTGATGCTGATGATACTAATAGAGATAAAGCTTTTATAGAGAATTATAAGAAAGAAAAAATGAATATTGGAGGCTTAATGAAAAAGATTAAAAAAGAACTTATACTCTCTAAATTACCTCGTGGAGGAATGAATGATAAAACATATTGGTTAACGGTATCTCATGTAGATGAAGTAACTACTTTTAAAATGCATCTTGCACAAATTGGGGCAACATTTTTATGGATTTATTTCCTACAAAACAAGTGTAGCTACGATTTGGTTTCCTGTGCATACATTAAGAAGTTTGAATTGATGACATGAGAAAACAGAATCTAAAATAAACCTATATATTCAAATCAAGTTATATGCTATTGGATTCATATTTACTATCTTTTAGATCTTATTTAGGTTACTTAAACTTAAAACTAATAACTTTATAAATTAATACCTTTTTAATTTAATATAAAATTTCACAGCTTCCCCAATAATTCATTCAGCATATTGTTTGCAAAGCTTAATTAATTTTACAAAGAATAAATTAAATTACTATGTTACCAAACATTAAAATGAAACCAATTAAATACATTTTACCAATCTACCTAATTGCGCTTGTAGCCCTTTCAGGTTGTAAAAATAAGCATCCTAAAAACTCAGAATTAGAGGTTACAATGAATCTTGATTCATTGGTTTATGATACTGGACCAAGGTGGTCTAAAACGAGTGATAAAATTTTGTTTTATACTTATAGGCATGATTCAAAAGGTGCCGAGCTTTATACGGTTTATCCAGATAGAACAGGCCTGACCAGATTAACAGATACATATCAAAACGAATGGTGGAGTGATTTTTCTCATGGAGATAGTACAATTTTTATAAGCTCCGATTATGGGAAATCAGAACGGTTTGGAGGATCTGAAATTTTTGCGCTAAAAACAAATAGTGACTTGACTAGAATTACTTATGATGCAGATTCTACTTCCTTTAACATACATCCAAGGATTTCAGTAGATGGGAACCAGTTATTGTACTGCTCCAACTGCCTAGGTAAAGATGTAAACAGCGAAATAATTTTAATCCAAGTAGATGGAACTAACCCAGTAAATCTTACCAATCATCCTTCTACAGATAGATATGGAAGTTGGTCACCAGATGGCAAAAAAGTTTTATTTGAAAGTAATCGAACTGGCAATTTCGAATTATTTGTAATGGATTTAGTAGCAAAGGAGTTAACGCAGTTAACAGACAATGAACATATAGATATTCACGGAGATTGGTCAGTAAATAATGAGATAGTATTCATATCAGATAGAGACGGTGAATATGAATTATTCACCATGAAAGCTGATGGGTCTAATCAGAAACAAATTACATTCAATAGCGATAGAGACGTATTACCAAGCTGGTCTCCAGATGGTACTCAAATTGCTTTTTCTTCATATCGATATGGTAAGAAAGATAAAGGAGATATATTTCTAATAGACCGTGATGGTAGGAATGAGATGAAAATCACAAAAAAATAATCCTAAACAGAAAACGTATGGCAACATACGTCTATTAAACATAATCATAAGATTTATGCTTATTTACAAAGACTGCCAAATTTTTAGATTTGGCTATTAGAATAGAAAAAGCAAACACAAAATATAAAAATTAGGCTCTATGTTAAACCAAAAACTAAGCATCTTTTTTACATGCTAAGTTTCATTCACAAACCGTCATAATAGTGCAACAGGGAGTGTGGTTTATTTTAATCTTTAATCTAAGGGTATTAAATGTAAATGCCAATAAAATATAGACTAGCTTTCTCATAAATTATTTTCTTAATCGATTAACTCTATCTAAAAATCCTTTTCTTATAAGTGACCTCATTACGTGCTCTTCATTTTTAATAATCTCTATCGAGCTCTCCACTCCAAAATCTAATAAAATTTGATGGCTTCTTTTAGCAGAATTCATCCAATAAGTATCTTTCTCTCCAACAACAAATTGTACTTTTACACCTTTCAATTGCTTTAGTTTGGCCTTGTTACCATTATTCGGGTTCCCAGCCATACCTGTTATTCCTGCAAAATAATCAGGCATTTCCATCACTAAATCAAAAATTCCAGCACTATTAGCACTATGGCATGTTGTATAAAATTTATTGCCTTCTATTTTGTAAGTAGATTTCAGATGATTAAATAGTGTTTTAATCTCATTTGTTCTATTTGTGGCGCCATAAATTCTGTAACCAATAAGAATCCAACCTTGGGTATCTTTAGTTTTTATAATATTCAATTTTAAAATTTTAAAATAATTAATCAACGCTATGTATTTTCTAATTAAGATTCAGGAAGTACAATATTTGATTTGGCTATATTGGAAGTTGATTTGAAAAACACTAAAATATGCTGCATTACGTTGGAATGAAACTAGACCCATCTCGAAATGAGGCTCTATAATTCTAAACAATTATGTGTGAAAATAACCTAGAACAAATGATTGAAGATACTTATCTGGAAGTTGCTGCTCAAAACTAGGCTATAAAAATCTATATCTGAAATGACAAAACACAAAGTCCTTTCCAAATAAAAGTCCTTTCCAAATGGATGATAAACAATTCAAAAGTTAGGGTAACAATAAACTTGAATTTACTTGTGATGAATTCGTTAATTGGAGTAAAAATAAAATTATGAAATTGGACTCATCTTAATGGAAAATTGAAGTAAAAGAAAATAACAAATCACAACACTATGTATAGCAAATTGTAATAACATGAATGATAGTCTTTTGTCATCCTGTAACAATAGTTAACTTGAAAAATTAAAAATAAAGTTACTTCTTAATTATTTTTTATCAATTAAATGTTTTTGCTTTTCTTCCTTTTTAATATTTTTTATCAAACTAAAAAGCTCAGTTTTTAATACTCTGTATTCTTTTACAAAGTCACAAATTTCAACTATTAAACCGCGATGTTCATTTTTATAACCTTCTTCTTCTTTTGGTTGATCAATACCATCAACCATAATTTTTAAATCGCTTTTATGGGTTTTTACAGATTCAATAAGTAAGTCGGTTTTTGTTTGGAGCTTACTTAATTTATCAATTATTGTTTTACTTTCTGTAAAGTGTTTTAAATCTATAAGTTGTAATGTATAAGACCTAATTAAATCATCAAAAAATAACTGCTCAACTTTTATGAATTTTAAATCTGACAGCCATTCAATTGAGTTTTTGTGCATTATTTCGGCACTTAACCACTCAACATATTTTGCATTAGTGTAATTTGCTTTCATGATGTTATATTTTTATAAAAAGCAGAAAGTAATCCTACTAATTACTTTCTGCCTAACTATTTCTAAAGAACTTCAATCACTTTTTTTGGTTGTTCTTTAGCTTCTTCTTTTTTAAGAAGGTGTAATTTTAAAATGCCGTTTTTATACATAGCTTTAACATCCTGATTAGCATTAACTGTATCAGGTAATTTTAAAGATCTTTTAAAAGAATTGTAGCTAAACTCTTTACGCGTGTACCCCTCTTCTTTTTCCTCTTCTTCTTTTTGTTTCTCTCCACATACATTAAGTATATTATTGTCAATGGTTACTTTAAAATCTTTTTTTGAAAATCCTGGAGCTGCAAATTCTATGTCAAAATCTTTGTCATGTTCTTTAACATTCATCGCAGGCATTAAACTATCTTCTTCAAAAAAATCGTCATTGAAGAAATCGTCATAACTTAAAAAAGTATTTAAGTTGTCATTATTCCAAGTAGGGAATAATCTGTTTCGGTTTTTGAATTTAATAAGTGTCATAATTATTATTTTTTAGGTTAAACATATAGTATTATGACACTAATTTAAACATGAATTACAGATTGTAAACTGACATATATCAGTTTGTTAGACTTGTTATTAACTTTAATTGTTACTATATTTAAATCATTACTTTCTCAACATCTGTTAATTTTGGGATGGTTACATGCCAATTATAGACATCTTTAATTTTTACCCTAAAAGCATCCAAAGCTGTAGGTTCGCCATGAATTAAATATACGTTCTCTGGAATGTTCTTAATGTTACTCATCCACTTAAATAAATCGTCTTGATCAGCATGAGCTGATAGACTTTCAATGCTTTTAATAGTTGCTTTTACAGGGTAATATTTACCAAAAAACTTTATCTCGTGAGCACCATCCAATAATTGTCTTCCTCGAGTTCCTTCAGCTTGAAATCCAACTAATAATACCGTTGTAGATGGCTCGTCTATAAGTTGTTTTAAATAGGTAAGAACCCTTCCGCCAGTAACCATTCCACTTCCAGCTATCACAATTTTTGACCTTTTATCATCAATGGTCTCCCATGTTTCTTTATAAGATTGTACAATGTTTACATGATTGCACATAGCATTATATTCGGCATCAGAAAGTTTGTGCCATTTTGGGAAGCGTTTAAATACTTCCAACACATTATTTCCCATTGGGCTATCAATAAAAATAGGGATATTTGGAATTTTATTCTTTTTGTAAAGTCTCCATAGAATATACATAAGTGTTTGTAAGCGTTCAACCGCAAAACTTGGAATAATTAGATTGCCGTTTTTATAAATAGTTTCTCTTATAAGGTTTGCTAAAATTTCCTCTACGTCTTCTTCTGGATGCAACTTGTTTCCGTATGTACTTTCAATAAATAAGAAATCTGCCCATTCTGGTGTTTTAGGATCATCCAAGAGGTAATCATTCCATCTGCCAATATCTCCTGAAAACACAAATCGTTTGCCATTAATGTCCAATTCAATAAATGTTGCTCCAATAATATGACCATTATATTGAAAGCGATATGAAATATGCTCAGATAATTTGATCCATTTATTTTCAATTTCTACTTCAAATAGTTTAATTGTTCTTTCTGCATCTTTAATGGTATAAAAAGGAAGAGCTGGATCGTGTTTAGAATAGTGTTCTTTATTTGCTTTGTCTGCCTCTTCTTCTTGTATTTTAGCACTATCTTTTAGTATAATTTCTGTAATAGCTAATGTAGGAGCTGTACCAATAATTTTCCCTGTAAAACCTTGTTTTAACAAACGAGGCAAGTAGCCAACATGATCTAAATGACCATGAGTTAACAACACCAAATCAATATTTTCAACATTAACAGGAAGGTCACTCCAATTAAGTTCTCTCAATTCTTTTAACCCTTGAAACATACCACAATCTATAAGTATGTTTTGTTCAGAAGTTTCAATAAGAAACTTAGAACCTGTAACAACTCCTGAAGCTCCTAAAAAGTTGATTTTTGCAAATTTTTGCATTTTTTTAGTTGTTATTAATTGTACATAATTGTGACATTTCGTTTAGGATTCTTTCCTTCCTTAAATCGGAAACACCTAGATGATCTAAATAGAAGTTGTCATTTATTAATTCCCAGCATAGCACTACTTCTCTACTTAATAAAAATTGCTTCTCTCTATTGGTCAATAAGGTTGATACTGTAATTGGATACAAACCCAATCTATCTATTTTATCTTTTAGGGCATCTTCTTTTGGGTAATCCCAACTTAAAAGTTTTAAACCAACACATTTCCCATATTGCAAAGCATCTTCGGTAAAACGTGTATTGGTAATCACCCAACCTTCATTTAGGTTTGTTTTATGTAGTGTAGAATCCCAATGGTTTTTTACATCTTTAAAACGTGCAGCTATATAAAGTGGGATTTTCACATTGCATTTAAGACCTTGCTCCCTATGAAATTTGCACTCCATTATAGTTGTGTCACTATTTTTGTGTGCTACAATATCTATTTCATGAGTGACACATTTACCTTGTAAGGTTTTACCAACTTCAGTTTTATACCCTGAATATTTATAGATAGCTGAAATAAAATTTTCAAATGGAAATCCTGTTGGACCTAATTCGTAAATTGCTTTTTTGAGCTTATATTTTGAAGCTAAATAACTTTTCTTTTTTTTGAGTAACGCAAATGCTCTATTATAAATTTCTCTGGTAGAGATACCTTGATATAATTCGTCACGTACTTTATCAATAATTTGATCTACGGTTTCTTTGTCTGCTCCAGTTCTCTTTAATGAATTTCTTAATTTATCTAACGAAAACTTTACTTTTTCACCAGATGATTTTGTAATATCTAAACTTTTATTTTCCATAGTTTTCTTTTAAAGAAAACTGCCAAAAAAAGTATTTTGACAGTTTTCAACTAACTAATAAATTGACATACATTTAATTCGACTTAAAGAAGTCTCTTACCCAAGCTTTTACTTGATTTTCCGTCATGCTGTCTGCTTTTTTAACGCCTTTTATTTTAGTACTCAAACGTTTATAATTTTTATGTAATTCTTCACTAAACTTTTCATTGGTTTCAGCAGGACCAAAAATTACTAAAGCATCTGTATCTTTAATATCTGTAACGAGAGATTTATAATACTTTTTTAATTGCTGTTTTTCACGGTCTAAATATTTACTGTCCTGAACAACATCTTGCGGACCACCTTTAAATCGAGTTCCAGAACCACCACGAGGGCGAAAATGCTCAATATTTGATGTAATCATATTTAATGTCTCTACACCATTTTCTATAGTTACAATAAGTGCTTTTTCTTTATCTAACCAAATACCAGTTTTTTTCATTTTATATGTTTTTAATTTCTTAAATCGTGCATTACTAGAATTGGAACTTTAGAATGAAATGCTATTCCTTTTACCATAGGGTTTGTTAATATACTTCCAAAAAAATTATGCTTTTTATTAATAAATGCCACCATATCGCTATCTCTACTTTCCACAAAAATATTTACTGAAGATTCTACCGAATAATGTGATATGGAATGAAATGTGTACTCAACTTCTTCAAAAATCTCCTGAAGCATTTGTTTATGTTCTACTTGATTTTTGTTTAATTCATTCTCTTCAGAAATATGGAGTATAGCAATCGTTGCATCACATTTTTTTGCTATATTAGTTAAGTAACTTAATTCACGTCTTTTGTAGTGTGTTTTATAGCTTGTTGGAAATACAATTTCTTCAGGCAAACTATGTTTAGCACTTTCAGGCACGACAATTACAGGACAATTGCGAACTTTTTCCATTACGTAAACAGCA
>Ga0316189_10002284_pt1 | contig 18908 bp, 24 predicted proteins | sample LowCovwburrow_MG_FD_204930 | JGI IMG/M metagenome (GOLD analysis project Ga0316189, IMG submission 204930) | Coastal sediment microbial communities from Maine, United States - Lowes Cove worm burrow | ecosystem: Environmental > Aquatic > Marine > Coastal > Sediment | place: USA: Maine...
TTCTGCAACAAAACACGAAGCGCCTATTACTGAAACTACCAGACCTATTGCGGAAGCTAAAGTGCAATCAAAAACAGCAGCAATACCGATAGTTACAAGCGGCGAAGACGAGATTGTTGAAATGACTAGAATGGGAAAACTTGTTGCGCATCACATGGTAGAGTCGTTACAAACATCGGCACACGTTCAAAGTTTTATTGAAGCCGATGTGACGAATATATGGCATTGGAGAAAGAAAGTCAAAGACGGTTTTATGAAGCGCGAAGGTGAAAATCTAACCTTTACACCAATCTTTATGGAGGCCATTGCCAAAGCATTGCGCGATTATCCCATGATGAATATTTCTTTACAAGGCGATACTATTGTAAAAAAGAAAAACATAAATTTAGGTATGGCAGCAGCTTTACCAGATGGTAATTTAATTGTGCCCGTTATTAAAAATGCAGATCAGCTTAATTTAGTTGGCATGACAAAGCAGGTTAACGATTTAGCAAATAGAGCACGATTAAACCAGTTAAAACCAGACGATATTCAAGGAGGAACCTATACAGTAACCAATGTAGGGACCTTTGGTAGTATTATGGGTACACCAATTATCAATCAGCCACAAGTTGGTATTCTAGCTTTGGGAGCTATACGTAAAGTGCCCGCAGTTATTGAAACTTCAGAAGGTGATTTTATTGGGATTCGTTATAAAATGTTCTTGTCGCATTCTTACGACCACCGTGTTGTAAATGGTGCTCTCGGCGGCATGTTTGTAAAAGCGGTTAAAGATTATTTCGAGGCTTGGGATGTTAATAGAGAGGTATAGGTGTCATTCCTGTAGAAGGCAGGAATCTCAATAAAAGAATAGTATAAAAACTAACCATTAAAACGGTTGGTTTTTTGTTTTCTACATTTCGGTATTTTAGTATCTTTACCTTTAATAAAAAATAATCAATGCAACTAAACCTAACAAAACCCATCTGTTTTTTCGATTTAGAAACCACAGGAATAAGCATCACAAAAGATCGTATTGTAGAAATTTCAATACTTAAAGTTCATCCTAACGGAAAAGAAGAAAGCAAAACATGGTTGGTAAATCCAGAAATGCCTATTCCGCAAGAAGTCACAGAAATCCACGGAATTTCTGATGCCGATGTTGCCGATAAACCAACATTTAAAGCACTTGCAAAGGCCATTTATAATCTTATTAAAGATTCAGATTTAGGAGGTTTTAATTCAAACAGATTTGATATTCCGCTTTTAGCTGAAGAAATGCTACGTGCAGAGGTCGATTTCGATATGAAAAACCGCGTATCGGTTGATGTACAAACCATATTTCATAAAATGGAGCAACGCACATTAACAGCCGCCTATAAGTTTTATTGCGATAAAAATTTAGAAGGCGCACATAGTGCAGAAGCAGATACAAATGCGACTTACGAGGTTTTAAAAGCCCAAATAGAAAGGTATGACGAAGTAGAAAACGACACCAAATTTCTAGCAGAATTTAGTTCACGAAAGAAGTTTGCAGATTTTGCAGGGTTTATAACCTATAATAAAGAAGGTGTTGAATGTTTTTCTTTTGGGAAACACAAAGGCAAATTAGTAACCGAGGTTTTAGAAAAAGAACCAGGCTATTTCGGTTGGTTGTTAAATGCCGATTTCCCCTTGTATACTAAAAAGGTGTTGACGGCTATTAAGCTAAAAAGCTTTAATAATAAAATTTAAAAGAAAAGAGAAGATGGAGTCTAGAAAATAGACTTAATTTTTTATCGTAAATAATAATCTAAAAGACTGTCTAGTTTTTTAACAGCGAAGCGGTCTTTGTTCTTGATTCTAAAAAAAAATGAAGTTAATCTGCATCGGTAGAAATTACACCGAACATATTAAAGAATTAGAAAACGAAAAACCAAGTGACCCCGTCGTTTTTTTAAAGCCAGACACGGCAATTCTTCTTAAAAAACAACCTTTTTTTATTCCAGATTTTTCAAATGATGTGCATCACGAAGTTGAGGTTTTGGTTAAAATAAATAGGGTAGGGAAGTATATCGATAGAAAATTTGCACATAAATATTATAAGGAAATCGGACTAGGAATCGATTTTACAGCACGCGATTTACAAAGCCAATTAAAAGCTAAAGGTTTGCCATGGGAAAAAGCAAAAGCATTTGATGATGCTGCAGTTATTGGGAATTGGCTTTCGGTTAATGACGTTAAAAATGTGGATGATATAAATTTCACATTGCAAAAAAACGATACCGTAGTTCAGCAAGGTAATACAAGCCATATGTTATGGAAAATTGATGAATTAATAGAATATGTGTCAAAATATTTTACTTTAAAGATTGGAGATATTATATTTACAGGCACGCCGGCAGGAGTTGGCAAAGTATTTGCCAACGATAAGTTAAAAGGATTTATAGAAAACAAAGAAATGTTTTCAATTACAGTAAAATAAATGGAACAGCATTACAAATTATTTAGAGTGCGCGAATTGGCTGATAACGACGAAGATTTTGTTAAAACTTTAGCAGAAACGTTTTTAGAAGAAGTTTCGGTTGATGCAGAACGATTAAAAAATGCAGTAACAGAAAAAGACTATCAAGAAGTTTATCAAGCGGCTCATAAAATGAAACCAACATTAGATATGTTCGAATTAGGTATCCTTGATGTCTTAATTGAGGTTCAAGATTGGGGGAAATTCACTAAAAAAGATATTGATATTACCGACAAACTAAATATAGTTTTAACTTCGGTTGATAAAGCATTAGCAGAAATAAAATCTGATTTTAATTTATAATGCAAGCCGAAATTATTACTATTGGCGATGAGTTGCTTATTGGGCAAGTTACAGATACCAATTCAGTATTTATAGCCAAATCACTCAATAAAATTGGGGTTTCAGTTTATCAAATAACCTCTATTCAAGATGATAAAACACATATTCTAAAAGCCCTAAAAGAAGCGGAGGAAAATGCAGATATCATTATTCTAACAGGAGGATTAGGGCCAACAAAAGACGATATTACCAAAAAAACTATTGCAGCGTATTTTAATGATACATTGGTTAGAGATGCTTCCGTACTAAAAAACATTGAATACTTATGGGAGCGATTCATTAAGCAACCATTAACACAAGTCAATAAAGATCAAGCTTTAGTGCCATCAAAAGCAAGGGTGTTAATGAATAAATTGGGAAGCGCACCTGGAATGTGGATTGAAAAAAACAAGAAAGTTTTTATATCACTTCCCGGCGTTCCTTTTGAAATGAAAGCTTTAGTGCAAAACCAAGTTACACCTAAACTAAAGAACAAATATAATTGCCCATTCATTTTGCATAAAACGTTATTGGTTTATGGTGTTGGAGAAAGCACATTAGCGGCAAGAATTGAAGCATGGGAAGATGCCTTACCAAATGATATTAAACTAGCCTATTTGCCAAATTTAGGCAAAGTAAGACTGCGTTTAACAGCTAAAGGGTTTGATAAACAACAAATTAAAGACGAAGTACAACAGCAAATAAATCAATTACTGCTTTTACTAAAAGATGATTTTTTTGGTTTTGAAGACGAAGAATCATCCATCGAAGTCGTTATAGGAAAGCAATTAGTAAAATTAGGAAAAACACTTGCCGTAGCCGAAAGTTGTACAGGCGGAAAGATTGCAGAACACATTACTGCAAATGCAGGAGCATCAGCATATTTTAAAGGTGGATTAGTAACCTATGCCACGCAATCTAAAATTGATGTTTTAGGAGTTTCAAAAGCTATTATTAAGACACATTCTGTTGTAAGTGCACAAGTTGCAGAGGCTATGGCTAAAAACACATTGCAATTATTTAATTCAGATTACGCTATGGCAACTACTGGAAATGCAGGTCCAGAAAAAGGAGATTCTAATGCCGAAGTTGGTACAGTTTTTATTGCTATAGCTACAAAAAATAATGTGTTTTCTAAAGAATTTAATATGGGAAATCATCGTGAAAAAGTTGTAAATAAAGCTACAAATAAAGCATTCGAAATGCTTCAAAAAGAAATTTTAAAAAATAGATAAAAATAAGGTTGTCATAAAGTAAAGAATTTGTATATTTGCACCTCGATTTTAAGCAACAAAAAATAAAGTTATAAATAATGTCAAGAGTTTGTGAACTTACAGGAAAGAAGGCAATGGTTGGAAACAACGTGTCTCATGCACTAAATAGAACTAAGCGCAAATTTAATGCGAATTTAGTAAAGAAACGTTTTTACATTCCAGAAGAAGATAATTGGGTAACTTTAAAAGTTTCTACTTCTGCTTTAAAAACTATTAATAAAATAGGTGTTTCTGCAGCAATTAAAGAAGCAAGATCTAAAGGATTTTATAAATAATAGCTGTAAAATAGGATAAGGTTTTCGCCTTCACTTCGACTAAGTTCAGTGTGAAACGCGGAAATGATAAAAAATAATATTATAACATGGCAAAGAGAGGCAATAGAATACAAGTAATCTTAGAGTGTACAGAGCACAAAGAGTCTGGTCAACCAGGAACTTCAAGATATATTACTACTAAAAATAAAAAGAATACGCCAGATAGAATGGAGATTAAAAAATTTAATCCAATTCTAAAACGTATGACAGTTCATAAAGAGATAAAATAATAAGTCATGGCAAAGAAATCAGTAGCATCGTTACAAACAGGATCAAAAAGATTAGCAAAAGCTATAAAAATGGTAAAATCTCCAAAAACAGGAGCTTACATGTTTGTTGAATCCATTATGAGTCCAGAATTAGTAAACGACTTTTTAAACAAAAAGTAAAACTAATTACACAATATATTATAAACTGCTTTCATTATGGAAGCAGTTTTTTTATGTTTATATTTGAACGGCTTACTGCCATAATAGCAGTAAAAAAAAGTGGTGTAAAAATTGACAATAGTAATTTGGGCGTTACCACGAATCTTCGACTTACTTCGGCTTTACTAAGCACAAGAGATCGAAATTTATTTGTGGTTTATTATTTTAAATTATTGGATTCATGAAATAAATATTTCGGTAGTCTTTCTCTGAGGAGCTTTAACAAAATAATCCCTAAGATAAAAAGAAGTTTTAGCTTCTAAACAAATAAAAACAAACGAATAAACATTTTTTAATGAGTTTTTTTAAAAACATATTTTCATCAGAAAAAAAGGAAACCTTAGATAAAGGATTAGAAAAATCTAAATCCAGTTTTCTTGGTAAGCTGGGTAAAGCCGTAGCAGGAAAATCTAAAGTTGACGATGAGGTTTTAGATAATCTTGAAGAAGTTTTAGTATCCAGCGATGTAGGTGTAAATACCACACTAAAAGTTATTGAACGTATAGAAGAACGTGTTGCAAAAGATAAATATTTAGGCACCGACGAGTTAAATCTAATTCTTCGCGAAGAAATTGCGGCCTTATTAAGCGAAACCAATTCTGGAGAAGAAACAGAATACACGATTCCCGATTTACCAAAACAAACTAATGGTACTAAAACACCTTATGTTTTAATGGTAGTTGGTGTAAACGGTGTTGGAAAAACAACAACTATCGGTAAATTGGCTTATCAATTTAAAAAGCAAGGCTTAAAAGTAGTTTTAGGAGCAGCCGATACATTTAGAGCAGCTGCCATAGATCAATTACAAGTTTGGGCTGATCGCGTTGATGTACCCATGGTGCGTCAAGATATGGGAAGTGATCCAGCTTCAGTTGCTTTTGATGCTTTACAATCTGGAGTTAACCAGGATGCCGATGTCATTATTATAGATACAGCAGGCCGACTTCATAATAAAGTAAACCTTATGAATGAGCTAACCAAAGTAAAGCGGGTTATGCAAAAAGTAGTTGCTAATGCGCCTCATGACGTGTTATTAGTCTTAGATGGTTCTACAGGACAAAATGCTTTTGAACAAGCTAGACAGTTTACTGCTGCTACAGAAGTTACATCCTTAGCAGTAACAAAATTAGATGGTACAGCAAAAGGGGGAGTGGTTATAGGTATTAGCGACCAATTTAAAATTCCTGTAAAGTATATTGGTGTAGGAGAAGGAATTGAAGATTTACAAGTTTTCAATAAATTTGAATTTGTCGATTCTTTTTTTAAGTAACAAATCCCTGCGAAAGCAGGAATCTAAATATTCGATATTTTTAGTAATTTTAAAATATGAGTTACAACATCTACCATAATCTAATCATAAAAACTTCATTAAAAGAAGTCTTTGATGCGGTATCCCAACCAGAGCATCTTAATAATTGGTGGACTTTAAAATCTTCAGGAAAACCAGAATTAAATGCTGAATACAATTTAAACTTTACGGATGATTATAATTGGTATTGTAAAGTTTCTAAACTAAAAACAAATAAATCCATTCATTTTAAAATGACCAAGTCTGATGCAGATTGGAATTCCACAACTTTTGGTTTCGATTTAAAGGAAATAGATGGAGGTACTATGATGAAATTTAGTCATGTTAATTGGCAAGACGTAAATCATCATTTTAAGCATTCCTCATTTTGTTGGGCCATGCTTCTTAACGGATTGAAAAATTATTTAGAAGAAGGAGTAATCATTCCTTTTGAAAAAAGAAACTAGTTTAGTACGTTTTTGTATTCAACAAAACAATACCATGTTTATGGTAAATCATTCAGTATCTTTGCGCCAATATTTATAGAATGTATGCGTACAAAAAATCTTAAAAAAAACAAGATAAATGTAGTAACCTTAGGTTGTAGCAAAAATGTTTACGACAGCGAGGTGTTAATGGGGCAGCTTAAAGCCAATAACAAAGAGGTTGTACACGAAGAGGAAGGTAATATTGTTGTAATTAATACCTGCGGTTTTATTAATAATGCAAAAGAAGAAAGTGTTAATACTATTTTGGAATACGTTCAGAAAAAAGAACAAGGCGAGGTCGATAAAGTATTTGTAACAGGTTGTTTAAGCGAACGATATAAGCCAGATTTAGTTAAAGAAATTCCTAATGTTGACCAATACTTTGGGACTACAGAATTGCCAGGGCTACTAAAAGCTTTGGGAGCAGATTATAAACACGAGCTTATTGGAGAGCGTTTAACCACGACACCTAAAAATTATGCCTATTTAAAGATTGCTGAAGGTTGTGATAGACCATGCAGTTTTTGTGCAATTCCTTTAATGCGCGGAAAACATAAGAGCACTCCTATTGAAGCCATTGTTATTGAAGCTGAAAAATTAGCAGCGAATGGCGTTAAAGAACTCATTTTAATTGCTCAAGATTTAACCTACTACGGGCTAGATTTATATAAAAAAAGAAATTTAGCAGAGTTACTTGAAGCTTTGGTGAAAGTTGAAGGCGTAGAATGGATTCGTTTGCATTATGCTTTCCCAACAGGGTTTCCAATAGATGTTTTGGATGTGATGAACCGTGAACCAAAAATTTGTAATTATTTAGATATTCCGTTGCAACATATTTCCAATACCATTTTAAAAAGTATGCGTCGTGGAACCACAAAAGAAAAGACGACTAAGTTGATTCATCAGTTTAGAGCATCGGTTTCAGAAATGACTATCCGTACTACACTTATTGTAGGATATCCAGGGGAAACTGAAGAAAATTTTCAGGAATTAAAGCAATGGGTTCAAGACATGCGTTTTGAGCGTTTGGGATGTTTTACTTATAGCCATGAAGAAAATACTCATGCCTATAATTTAGATGATGATGTGCCAGAAGAAGTAAAAATTGAGAGAGCAAATCAAATTATGGAAATTCAATCGCAAATTTCTTGGGAACTAAATCAACAGAAAATAGGTAAAGAATTTAAAGTGGTTATTGATAGGAAAGAAGGTAATTACTTTATAGGTCGCACCGAATACGATTCGCCAGATGTTGATAATGAAGTGCTTATTGATGCTACTAAAACCTATTTAAAAACAGGTGAATTTGCAAACGTTAAAATTATTGAAGCAGAAGATTTTGATTTGTATGCCGAGGTGGTAGCTAGTTAAAAAGGATAAGCTTTTTTTTAGATATGTTTTAACCCTTCATAAACCACAATACTTACAGCATTTGCTAAATTCAGGCTTCTAACGTGGTCGCTATACAAAGGGATTTTAAATAGTTTATCAGCGTGTTTTTCTATAATAGATTTTGGTAGCCCCACCGATTCTTTTCCGAAAATTAAAAACAGATTATCTTGAAACGAGATATCCCAATGGTTTCTTGTGCCATGGCTAGATAAAAACACCATGTTTTTATCTTTATTCTTATTAAAAAAATCATCTGTATTTTCGTAATAAGTAATATCTAAGTGTTGCCAATAATCTAAACCAGCTCGTTTTAATCGCGTATCATCAATTTTAAAACCAAAAGGTTTTACTAAATGTAAATTAGAACCCGATGCTAGAGCTAATCTACCAATGTTTCCTGTATTGTTGGGTATTTCGGGTTCTATTAATACAATGTTTAAAGGCATTAATTTAAAATTGAATTAATAAATCTATCTATTTTATTATTTCCGTTAGTAGTTATATGCTTTACAAAAGCACTACCAATAATAGCGCCTTTAGCATATTGAGTTGCCTGAGAAAATGTTTGATGATTACTAATACCAAAACCTATTATTTGAGGGTTTTTAAGGTTCATTTTATCAATACGTTCAAAATATTGTTTTTGTTCCTCTCCAAAACCAGATTGTGCTCCTGTTGTACTAGCACTGCTTACCATATATATAAACCCGTTAGAAATGGAATCGATATAACGAATTCGCTCATCACTAGTTTGTGGTGTTATTAAAAACACATTGATTAGCCCGTGTTTTTCAAAAACCGCTTGATAGTTTTCATGGTACACATCTACAGGTAAATCTGGAATAATTAAACCATCAATACCAATCTCTTGACATTTTTTACAAAAGGTTTCTACGCCATATTGAAACATAGGGTTGAAATACCCCATAATGATTAATGGAATATCAACCGACTCTCTAATGTCTTTTAATTGATTAAAAAGGGCTTCTGTGGTCATGCCATTTTTTAAAGCTTGAGTAGAACTTGCTTGAATGGTTGGGCCATCGGCTAGGGGGTCGCTAAATGGTAAGCCTATTTCTATCATATCTACACCGTTTTTTTCTAAATCTTTAATGATTGAAACAGTATCGTTAAGGTTTGGATAACCTGCTGTAAAATATATAGATAGGAGTTTTTTGTTTTCTTTGAGTTTTTTATTGATTCTATTCATTGAAAATTATATTATAAATTAAAATAATTTATATAGGTGTTTAAATCTTTATCACCACGGCCAGATAAACTTACCACGACAACATCGGTAGGTTTAAAAGTTCTGTGCTCAAAAATAGCTAATGCGTGAGAGCTTTCTATAGCTGGAATAATGCCTTCTAATTTGCATAATTCTAAGCCAGATTTCATAGCGTCATCATCTGTAATTGCCATAAATTCTGCACGTTCTGTTTTGCACAAGTGCGCATGCATAGGACCAACTCCAGGGTAATCTAACCCTGCCGAAATGGAGTAGGGCTCAGTAATTTGTCCGTCGTTAGTTTGCATCAATAAGGTTTTACAGCCGTGAATAATACCTTCTTTTCCTAAGACTGAAGTTGCGGCACTTTCGCCTGAGTCTACACCTAAGCCAGCAGCTTCAACGGCAATGATTTTTACATCCTTTTCATGTAAATAGTGATAATACGTTCCTGCTGCATTACTGCCACCACCAATACATGCCACGACGTAATCTGGGTTTTCTCGTCCTTCCTGTTCGTTTAATTGCCATTTAATTTCTTCTGATATTACCGATTGAAATCTAGTAACCATATCTGGATATGGATGAGGTCCTATAGCCGAACCAATTATGTAATGTGTGTTTACGGGGTTGTTTATCCAATCGCGAATGGCTTCGTTGGTAGCATCTTTTAATGTGCGGCTACCAGACAAAGCGGGGACTACTTTGGCGCCTAACATTTTCATTCTGGCTACGTTGGGTGCTTGACGTGCGATATCAATTTCGCCCATATATACGATGCATTCAAGTCCCATTAAGGCACAAACGGTAGCGGTTGCAACACCGTGTTGTCCTGCGCCAGTCTCGGCAATTATTCTAGTTTTACCTAGCCGTTTCGCCATGAGGATTTGACCAATGGTATTATTGATTTTATGTGCTCCTGTATGATTTAAGTCTTCACGTTTTAAATATATTTTTGTGTTGTATTTTTCTGAAAGCCTTTTAGCAAAATAGAGTGGAGATGGGCGACCTACATAGTCTTTTAAAAGCTGGTCGAATTCCGTTTTAAAATCTGGTTCTGCCATTACTTTTAGATAGTTTTGGCGTAACTCTTCTACGTTTGGATAGAGCATTTCTGGGATAAATGCACCGCCAAATTCGCCATAATAACCTTTTTCGTTTACGTTGTAATTCATAATTTCTGTCATTCCTGCGACCTGTGCTGAACTTGTTTCAGTAAGGCAGGAATCTGTTTAATTTATATTTAATTTATAATGGATTCCGTATCAAGTACGGAATGACAAACTTTTCTTAAACTCTTTTAAATCTTCAATATTTTTTAATCCAGGTTCTATTTCAAACTTGCTATTTACATCTAAAGCATAGCAATATTTTGAAGCATCACTTTGCTGAAATTTTTTTATGTTTTCTATTTGATTTATTCCAACACCTCCACTTAAAAAGAAGGGTTTAGTTGATGGGTAATTGTTTAAAACCTCCCAATTGAATGTGTAACCGTTACCTCCCGGTAATTTTCCTTTGGTATCGAATAGAAAGTAATCACAGACACTTTCGTAGGGTTTTAAGACCTCAAAATTGAATTCGCTATTGATAGAAAAAACTTTGATAATTTCTAAAGTTTCGTTATTTCGAGACTTTTTTTCTAAGTTGAGGCAATCTGTTTCTTTTGATGAGGTTACTTCGTCGTTTCTCTCCTCGTAATGACGTTTCAATGTGTTACAATATTCTGGTGATTCACTACCATGTAATTGTACGGCCTGTAAATTGTATGTATTTATTTTGTCGATAACACTATTTAAATCTTCATCAACAAAAACGCCAGCTTTTTTTATAGAATCTGAAATTTTTGGAATAGCTGTATTAAAATTCCTAACCGATTTATTATAAAATATAAAACCCATATAGTCTGGTTGTAATGCAGCAACCTGAGTTATATTATCTGGATGTTTCATGCCACAAATTTTGAGTCTCACCCTAGGTCTCTCTGAAGGAGAGGGAATGTTTTCGGTAATATGTTTATTTTTTTTATTCATAATAGTGAGTGTTCTCCTTTGGATGAGTTAGAGAAGGTCTTTTATAAATTGAGTTGCGTTTGCTCCTGGATTACCTGTTTTCATAAAGTTCTCACCAATTAAAAACCCTTGATAGCCATAAGGGCGTAATTCTTTAATAGCATCAATACTGCTTATACCACTTTCAGATACTTTTACAAAATCATCTGGAATAGATTGACTTAATGTTTTGCTAGTTTCTAAACTAACATCGAAGGTTTTTAAGTTTCTATTATTTACTCCTAGCATGTCAAGACTTGGCATGATAGATTTGTTTAACTCTTCTTCATTATGCACCTCTAAAAGAACATCAAGATTCAGGGTTTTTGCAAATTTTGAAAATTTCTTGATTTCTTCTTTTGATAGAATTGCTGCGATTAATAAAATAACATCTGCTCCATAAGCTTTGGCTTCTAGCAATTGATACTCGTCAATAATAAATTCTTTTCTTAATAAAGGTAAATTACAACTGGCTCTGGCTGTAAGTAAATCGTCTAAAGACCCTCCAAAATATTTGCCATCGGTTAAGACAGACATGCCACAAACACCTGCATTCTCGTAACCTTTTGCAACATCATTTACATTTAAAGTGTTATTTATTACAGATTTTGAGGGCGAACGACGCTTGTGTTCTGCTATAATTCCAGATTTGCTTTGTTGTAATTTTTTAACAAGCGAAACAGTTTCTCTTTCAAATAAAACGGATTGCTCTAGTTGAGAAATTGGGATTAAGCTTTTGCGAAGTGCAACTTCTTTACGTTTATCTAATGTTATTTTGTCTAATATGTTCATCTTTCAGTCTTAAGTCTTCAGTCTTCAGTCTTCAGTGAGCGATTAACTGCCTACTGAGTACTGCTAGCTGTGGACTTTTTTTATTTACTCAAATCAACTAATTTATCTAAACTCGCTTTAGCTTTTCCAGAAAGTAGTGATTCTTTGGCTAATTCAAAACCTTCTTTATGGCTCACTTGTTTTGTGGTTGCAATCGCTAAGCCTGCATTGGCACAAACTACATGATTTTGTGATTCGGTGCCTTTACCACTTATAATATCAATAAATATTTTTGCAGCATCATCAACGGTATTGCCTCCAAAAATAGATTCTTGTTTTATTTGCGAAATACCTAAATCTTCTGGAGAAAACAATTTTTCAGAATGATTGGAAACAATTTTTGCTTTTCCAGTTAACGAAATTTCATCATAGCCATCTAAGGCATAAACAATATTGTAGTTTGTTTCTGTGTTTTGATACATAAAACTATATAGGCGTAAAAGCTCTAAACTAAAAACCCCTAGCATTTGATTTTTTGGAAAAGAAGGATTTACCATTGGTCCAAGCATATTAAAAAAGGTCTTAACGCCTAGTTCTCGACGGATAGGAGCAACATTTTTCATGGCTGGATGAAAGAGAGGTGCGTGTAATATACATATACCAGCTTTGTCTAAACATTGTTTTAAAAAATCTGCATTGTTGGAGAATCTTACACCTAAATTTTCCATAACATTTGATGATCCCGAAGTTGACGACACGCCATAATTACCATGTTTGGAGACTTTAACTCCAGCACCGGCAGTAATAAAAGAAGCTAGCGTTGATATATTGAATGTATTTTTACCATCGCCACCAGTACCCACGATATCTATAGCGTTAAAGTCTTTTAAGTCTATAGCAATACAAAGTTCTAATAGGGCATCTCTAAAGCCTCTGAGTTCTTCAAGTGTTATACTTCGCATCATAAAAACGGTTAGAAATGAAGCGATTTGACTTTGATTGTACATCCCATTTGAGATGTTAATCAAAACTTGCTTAGCTTCTTCGCTAGAGATGTTTTCGTGATTTATAAGTCTGTTTAATAATTGTTTCATGTTTTTTTCTTTTCGTTTGTTCATTTTGTCTTGATACAAAACGAACCAAAAAATCAAATCAAAATTAGGAAATTGCTAAAGCCTCATTCGCTTTCGGGATTACGTGCTTAAAGCATCGCTTTGCATCTTCATCCCTACGCTCATTATTTCTTGATTTTGATGATTCTGACTGTGTCGGAACTCCAAGTTCAATTCAAAATTTATCACTTCATCATTTAACTTTTTCTTTGATTGTTTCTCAATTGAGCAAGCACTGCGTGCTGTAACCGAATACCTTTAAAACTTTATCCAATTCTCTAATATTTGTTTTCCATTTGGTGTTAACACCGATTCTGGGTGGTATTGCAAGCCTTTTACGTCGTATTCTCTGTGGCGTAACGACATGACTTGCCCGTTTTTATCAAAAGAAGTAGCTTCTAAACAGTCGGGTAAATTAGGATTAACAACCCATGAGTGATAACGACCTACTTCTATATTTTTATCTAAACCATTGAACAAAGGTTCATCATCAACCGAAATTGTTACTTTGGTTGCAACACCATGATACACTTCATCTAAATTAATTAATGAACCACCAAAAACCTCACCAATAGCTTGTTGCCCTAAACATACGCCTAAAATACTTTTTGTAGGCGCGTATTTTTTGATAATGGCTTTTAGTAAGCCTGCTTCGTCTGGGATTCCAGGGCCTGGTGATAATACAATTTTATCAAAAGGTTCTACGTCTTCTAAGATTAATTTATCGTTTCTAACAACGGTTACATCGCTGTTTAAATCTTCTAAATAATGTACAAGATTATAAGTAAAACTGTCATAATTATCTATAACTAATACTTTCATAAATATTTTTTTATAAACCAAATGGTTTTTAATTTTCTAAACTCTTTATATACCTTCAGCTAATTTAATGGCTTTTGTTAGTGCACCTAATTTGTTATAAACTTCTTGCGATTCACTTTCAGGGTTAGATTTAGAAACCAATCCTGCACCAGCTTGCCAATTAAGTTTATAATCTTTACTTAAAAACGTTCGAATCATTATAGCGTGATTAAAATTACCGTTAAAATCCATAAAACCAATCGCTCCACCGTAGAAACCTCGACTTGTTTTTTCATATTGTTCTATAAGCTGCATCGCTCTATGTTTTGGCGCACCACTTAAAGTACCTGCTGGAAATGTGTCGGCAACCACTTGCATGGTAGAAGTGCTATGGTGTTTCTTACCTGTAACTTTACTTACTAAATGGATTACGTGAGAAAAGAACTGAACTTCTCGATACGTTTCTACTTTAACCTGATTACCATGACGACTTAAATCGTTTCTAGCCAAATCTACTAGCATAACATGTTCTGCATTTTCTTTGTCATCTTTAATTAAAGCCTCGGCTAATTCTGCATCTTTTTCTTCTATTCCTGTACGCTTAAATGTACCTGCAATTGGGTGAATTTCTGCCAGACCATCAGTAACTATTAACTGTGCTTCTGGAGAGCTTCCAAATATTTTAAAATCGCCATAATCAAAATAGAATAGGTAAGGCGAAGGGTTTATGCTTCTTAAAGCGCGATAAATATTAAAATCATCGCCTGTATATTCTTGAGAAAAACGCCTTGATAATACCAATTGAAATACATCTCCTCGTTGACAGTGTTTTTTTGCTAATTCTACATTTGCCTTAAATTCATCATCAGTTAGATTAGACATGATGTCTCCTTTAGAATTGAATTTATATGAGGCGAAATTTTGGATATTAATTAAATTATCAATAACATCAATATTATTTTCAACCCCTTCGTAACAGTGAGCAAAAATATAAGCTTCATTCTTAAAGTGGTTTATAGCAATTATATTCTGATACACAGCATAATACATGTCTGGAATAGTAACAGATTTTTCTTTTTTACTAATCTTAATATCTTCAAAATATTTTACAGCATCATAAGCCGTATAACCAAAAATACCATTATTAATAAATTTAAAGTTTTCTTCTGATTTAACATCAAAGCGTTTTGTAAAGTTGTAAATTTCATCAACAACATTTACCTGATCTGTAATTTCTAATTCTGTAGTGCTTCCATCGGGAAATGTCTGCGAAATCACCTCGTTTTCAACTTTTATTGAAGCAATTGGGTTGAAGCAGATATATGAAAAGTTTTTATGATTTCTGTGGTAATCTCCACTTTCTAATAAAATACTATTAGGGTATTTGTCTCTAATTTTATAATAAACAGTAACCGGTGTTATAGTATCGGTTAAAATTTTCTTGTAATGTGTAAATAAGTTAAACGTTTTCATTTCGCTAAGTTTGTGTTTAATTCTGAAACAAATTCAGAACATGAAAAAGGCTTGTCGTGAATGACAAGCCTTTTTGATATTTTTAGTTTTAAATATACTAGGTTTTACTTCACGAACGTAAGTTTGAAAAGCTCCACCACCATGTATGATTTAAAATTGTATTCATTTTTTAGTTTTTATCCCAATAACTATCGGGAGGTCAAATATAGAAATGTAAATAGTATTACACAAAACTTTAGCTGGATTTTTCTATAAAAGTTTGTTAAACTATAATATTTGTAGCAAACTATTAATTAATTTTATACTTATGAAATTAAAAGTGCTAATTATTGCGATACTATTAACGTTTGGTTGCGTTAATAAAAATAAGAAAACCGAAGTTGCGATTGAAATCAGTAAAATGAAAGTGGCAACGCATCATAATAATATTAAGAATGTTGATTTAGAAATTTATGATTATGCTGGTTTTGAAAAATTCTTAAATAAACAAGACGACAAAATTTATGTTATTAATTTTTGGGCAACATGGTGTGCACCCTGCGTTAAAGAGTTACCGTATTTTGAAAAATTAAATGAATCATATAAAAGTAAAAATGTCGAAGTTATTTTAGTGAGTTTAGATTTTCCGCATTTATACGAAAAAAAGCTAAAACCGTTTATAAAAGAAAAACAATTAAAATCTAAAGTGATTGCTTTAGATGATGCGGATATGAATTCATGGATTCCTAAAGTAGATAAAAGCTGGTCTGGATCAATACCAGCAACAGTAATTTATAAAAATAATGAACGTAAATTTTTTGAGCAATCATTTACTTATAAAGAACTTGAAACAGAAATAAAACACTTTTTAAATTAAAAAAAATGAAAAAAACAATCAAATTAATTTCGGTATTAACCATTGTGATTTGCGTTAGCGCTTTCACTATAGTTAACTCAAACCCTAGCAATGGCTACAAAATTGGAGATGTTGCAGAAGATTTTTTACTTAAAAATATTGATGGAAACATGGTGGCTTTGTCAGATTATAAGGATGTTAAAGGCTTCATCATCACATTTACTTGTAATACATGTCCTTATGCCGTAATGTACGAAGATAGAATTATAGATTTAAACAATAAATACGCTAGTAAAGGATATCCAGTAATTGCTATTATGCCAAATGATACAGATATAAAACCAGGTGACAATTTTCAAGCCATGAAAGCTAGAGCTGAAAGTAAAGGCTTTACTTTTCCGTATCTAATTGATGAAGCGCAGAGCGTATATCCTAAATTTGGAGCTACAAAAACACCGCATATATTTATTTTACAAAAAACCCTAAAAGGCAATGTTGTAAAATATATTGGAGCGATTGATGATAATTACAAAGATGCATCGGCAGTAAATACTAAATACGCCGAAAATGCTATAAATGCGTTATTAGAAGGTAAAGAAGTAAAACAAACCGAAACAAAAGCTATTGGTTGTTCAATTAAAGCGTAATTACTTAGCAAATAAATATATAAATCTGAGGTTTTATACTTCAGATTTTTTTTTCAATCATTATTTCATTAAGATGTATTAAATTTGCAAAAATTAATTTCAATTTAAAAAATGGAACATTTAAGTCAAGAAGAATGGGTTTCTCAACAAGAACGCGATGATAATGCAGTTATTATTGATGTAAGAACAGAAAATGAGGTAGCCGATGGAATTATACAAAAGGCCATACATATAGATATTTATAAAGGACAAGAATTTGTTAATGAAATAGAAGAACTTGACAAAGATAAAAATTACTACGTGTACTGTAGGTCTGGGAACAGAAGCGGTCAAGCCTGCAATATTATGGATCAACTTGGTTTTAAAAATGCTTATAATCTTGAAGGCGGTATATTAGAATGGGAAGGCGATCTTGTAGATTTAGATTAAAATAATACGATGAAGCGGTTAGTAACTTTAATAAAATTCTTAATAATAGGAACTACTTTTGTTGGTTGTAATAAAATAATAAACGGCGAAGTAAAAGTAGTGCCAGGAGAAGATGTGCAAACTCTTTTACAGTTAGAGAATATACAGTTAATAGATGTAAGAACCCCAAAAGAATATAAAGAAGGCTATATTGAGAATGCCCAAAACATAAATTTTTTAGGACCTACTTTTACAGAAGATATTAAAAAATTAAACAAGCAAGAACCTTTAATTGTGTACTGCCGTTCGGGTAAAAGAAGTGCTAAAAGCATTAAAAAATTACTTGAAGCAGGTTTTACAGAAATATATGATTTAGAAGGCGGAATAATTAAATGGAAACAAGAGGGTTTTAAAATAAATATAAATCGTTAAAGGCTCTCAATTTTGAGAATTTTTTTGTTAAACAATTCTTTTAACTACTTTTTGAACACTTTAACTTTTTTATTTTTATACACAGTTATTATTTTATATTTTAATTTTATTTCAATGAAAAAATAACGTAGAATTGGTATAAAACGCCTAAAACAAAAGTTATGGAAAACGGTATCGTAGTATTATCAATAATGGCATTGTTCATTTTAAGTTTATTTGGATTTACATACGGTTCTAATACTCTAGCTAAAATTAAAAAAAAGAAAGCTCAAAATAAAAAAGTGAGGCTTGAAGAGTTAAAACTTGAAGAAAGAAAAAGAAAAGAAGCCTTAAGAGATGAAAAACGAAGAAAGCAAAATGAAAGACGCGAAGAAATTCAACGCGAATTAAAATTGCTTGAAGAAATGAAGCTTAATAATAAATGGTTGAATCCTAAGCGCGCTGAAAAAATTAAGCAAGAAAAAGTAGGTTGAATTTTATTTGATAATAGAGATTTAAATGCTCCGAAGCTTGCTTCGAAAAATTTAATCGAAAAGAATTCCTCGAAGTTTGCTTCGTATTTTTGTTTTTGGAATTTTCTCCTTTTGGAATTTGATACCTCGTATACTCGGATCGAGGTAGTTTATTGCCTTTTCCTTATTAATGCTTAGTGAGATTAGCCCGAAGCAGTTTACTTTAAAAATAGATATGGCTTGATTTATTAATGCATTTCTAATGCGTTCAATGAGCTAAAAATATTTGATACATTGTACCTTTTAAGCAATCTCTATTATTTCTAATCGTTTTAAATCTTTGTAAAATTTGTTTAAATGTTGAAGTATATTTTTTATTTTTAAATAAAAATATTTTCTTTGAAACTTAAATTTAATGCGGGATGTGGCGCAGTCCGGTTAGCGTACACGGCTGGGGGTCGTGTGGTCGCAGGTTCAAATCCTGTCATCCCGACAAAAAGGGTATCAATTGATATTGTTAAAAACTTAATTGATTGATTTTCAATAATTTAAATATTTTTTTGATTTCATTTAATTCGATTTAAGGGCATATTTCAAGGTGTCCTAATAGGTGTCCTATTTTATAGGAAATAAATTCCTAAATTTGTACATCTATTACTGTATCTATATTTTACAGCGATTTGGCTTTCGTTTAACTGATTTATTAATCTA
>Ga0316189_10002285_pt1 | contig 18905 bp, 18 predicted proteins | sample LowCovwburrow_MG_FD_204930 | JGI IMG/M metagenome (GOLD analysis project Ga0316189, IMG submission 204930) | Coastal sediment microbial communities from Maine, United States - Lowes Cove worm burrow | ecosystem: Environmental > Aquatic > Marine > Coastal > Sediment | place: USA: Maine...
CTTGGCCTGGCCAATGGTGGCGCCTTTCATAGGGCCTTTCATGGCGCCGGCGCCACAGCCGGTGGCGATATCAAAACCGCGCAGCCCAAGTTGGTAACCCACCTCTTTGCAGAATTCATATTCGATCCTGGAAATGGAGTGTCCTCCCCAGCAGACAACCAGGCGCGGGGGCAAATCCGAGGTGACGATACCCGCGTTGCGAAGAATACGAAAGACAGTATCGGTTATGCCCTCACTGCTTCCCAGGTCGAAGCGCTGCTGCTCAACCAGTTTGTGGTGAGTGAAGACAATATCCCGCAGGGCGCAAAAGAGGTGGCTGCGAATGCCCTCGATCATTTTTCCGTCCACAAAGGCATCTGCCGGGCAGTTGGATAAATCGAGTTTCAAGCCACGTGACTCGGGTACGACTTTTACATCGAAGTCACTGTAATCGATGTACAGCTTGCGCGCATCGTCGAGATCAGATCCCGTATTCAGTACCGCCAGGGCACACAGCCTGAATAACTGATGTACTTCCTCCCCGGCGGTGGCCAGGCTCGCCATCTCTCGCTGCGACAGAAGATTGAGGCTCTTGACCGGCCTCACGGAGGCGAAGGGTACTTTCTCTGGCATTGCGGTGTCCTATTTTCGGCGAGGATATTGGCGTGTTATTTCAGTAAATATCCTTGCGCGTATTGTGCACATTGAACTTGCGGGTTGGTGTAACCAGGCGTTCGTCTTTGATGACCTTCTTAAGCGTGCGGGTCTTGTCATCTACTACCACGATGGCGGATACCTGGTCCTTGCCGTTCCAGACGGAGAACCACACCTCGTCACCGGCGGCGTTGTACTCAGGCTGAAATACACGGGCAGGGCCCTCACCGACATCAGCCCACTCTGCGATGGGCAGTACTTCGTAGCCCGCATCCAGGTTGTTGACGTCGTACACAGCCACAGATTGGCTTATCCTCGAGGCCGGGTGTAGCGGATTATCCACCCAGAGGTTATTGGATCCGGGGTGCGTCTTCACGAACAGTGAACCACCGCCTTGTGACGGGATTGTCCGCACAACTTTCCAGGCGTTGTCCTTATGCCCCACCGGGTCGGTACCTATAAAGTTGATGTTTTCATTGCCGAGGCTGGATGTCACCCAAACCGGCCCGAAATCGGGATCGATGATATTGGCGCCACGTCCCGGGTGCGGTATTTTCCCGGCATCAACCAGTGCCTCGATTTCACGATCCCTGGAGTCCACTACCGCAATCTTGTCAGACAGGTTTGCCGCTGCCAGGAAGTAACGATGGGTGGAATCCCAGCCGCCGTCATGCAGGAACCGGGCTGCTTCCAGGGTAGTCACTGTGATGGCATCCATGTCGCTGTAATTCACCAGCAGTATCTTGCCGGTTTCCTTTACGTTCACGATGAACTCTGGATGCTCATATGAGGAGGCGATAGCCGCGACGCGAGGTTCAGGGTGGTATTCCTGGGTATCCACAGTCATGCCGCGGGTTGACATTATTTTGGTTGGCTCAAGAGTGGCACCGTCCATCAGTACATACTGGGGAGGCCAGTAGGCTCCCGCAATGACGATCTTATCTTCATATCCCTTGAACTTGGATGTTTCTGCTGAACGCGCCTCCATACCTACCTTGATCGTAGCGACGATCTGCGGTGGGTTCATAAACAGGTCGATCATATCCACTTTAGCGTCGCGGCCAATGGTATATACGTAGCGACCGGATTCAGACGAGCGCGATATATGCTCCGCGTAGCCGGTTTTGAGTATGGCAACAAAGTCTTTGCTGTCGCCATCTATCAGCGCTACCTCGCCGGAATCCAGCAGCGTAACCGCGAAGATATTATCTATATCGTACTTGTTCTCTTTCTTCTTCGGGCGATCATCCGGCGCGATGTATACTTTCCAGCTCGCCTTCATTTCCTTCATTCCCCACTCGGGAGGCGTTGGCGGGTGGTGTTGCAGAAAGCGCGCCAACATGTCGATCTGCTTCTCCTTGAATTCACCTGAAGTACCCCAGCCGGGCATGCCAGCCGGGCTGCCGTAATTGATGAGTGTTTTCAGGAACTCGGTACCGCGCTCCCTGGTAATATCGGGCGTTAGCGGTTTGCCAGCCCCACCCTGGCGCAATATGCCGTGGCAACCTGCGCAGCGCTCGAAGTATAGTCTGGTAGCGATGTCGTATTCGGCTTGTGTCATATCAGGTGCACCGGGGGATATGACGCGCTTTAAATTTTCAACAGAAACGGGCGCTCCTCCATAGGCCCATTCTCCTGGCGTAACTCCAGGATGATCGGCCCTGTCCTGCGCCGATGTGGTGGGGGCCAATGTCAGAATTGTGATGGCTGCCGTAATTGGTAGCAGGCTTCCCCAGTGAATGCCTGATTTATTCATTCTTGTTTCTCTCCTCGGGAAATACGGCCACAGCTTACATGAAACAGCCTAAGCTTCCTCTCGCTAATAGCGTTGACGCACATCAATAAAGCCATGCGTTTTACTCAGGTATCCTGCGCGATCACTTCATCAACCACCGCCTTTCTTCGGAGCGATCCACCGTACTGAAAACTGGCATAGATGGTGTTCTTGCCACGGTATTTGATAGCTAATGGTTTCTCGGGCTTGTATGGTGGTCACTGGGTCGGGCACACCCATCCGCTAACGCGCTCCCGACCCGCAAAGGCCTCGTAATGGCAAAGCTCCGTTATCGCTTTCATTCGCTTGAATTCGGTGATACCGACATTCATCTGCGAACGCTGCGGGACAACCAGCAATTTGATGATCCAGCGGGTTTGGCTGAGCAGCTTGGGATCTCCTCCTCGTCCTGGCCCATGTTTGGTGTGCTGTACGCCGCGGGTGAAGTATTGGCCCGTACGATGCAGGACTACGATATCCGCGGCCTGCGAATCCTTGAAGTTGGCTGTGGTATAGGATTGTCCAGCCACGTGCTGAATCAGCGTCTCGCGGACATTACCGCCAGCGATTATCACCCGGAGGCCGAGGTTTTCCTGCAATACAATGCCCGCCTGAATAACAGCCGCCCTATACCCTTTTTCCGGAGCGCCTGGGGGGATTCGTCCGTTGGCATTGCCAAGTTTGATCTGATTATCGGCAGTGATCTGCTTTACCAGCCGGACCACGCGGGAATGCTGTCCGGCTTCATCAACCAGCATGCTAAACCGGCATCCAGAGTCATCATCGTCGATCCACAGCGTGGCAATGGAGCCTCGTTCTGCCGGCACATGAATGATTTTGAATTTGCGCATACGCGAACCAGGCACGAAAAAAGTGATGCGATGACCCAGGCTTTTAAAGGGCATGTCTTGAATTTCTCACGCAGCTGATACCATCCACCGCCAAACACTGCCTACAGCCTGTTGCGCTTTCACCATTCGATGCGAGAGCTCGCCCCGGTAGTGCGCCGGGAAGGGATCTAAAGTGTGCATTACCCGATTTTTTCTGTGCACTTCTTCACAGATATTGAGGCGGGTGAGTGATCTTCTGACTTGATACTGCTATGAAAGAAATGCGCATGAGCGCGATTCAATCGGTGACATCCTGTGGCTCAGGGTTTACGAGACGACAGTAAAGACCAATCCGCCGACTCCTTCACGGAGCGCATGGAAGCCCAATGCTGCCAGATCCGGCGCTATCGTCGCGACGTGATCCTCAAGGAAGGCAGGGAACTCAGCCCTGACGAAGCTGCGTTGGAATGGATAGAGCGCTACGCAGAGACCTTCACCCCGGACCCCGGCAACCGCTGAAACTGCCCGGAGCAGGACAGGGGAGCAAATGAGTCCAACAATATGTTCAAGATGTACGAAATACCACCAGCTTATTTATAATGAAGGTATAGACAGGCACCAGGCACACGGCCGCCGCCAGCGACAACCAGTGGGGTGCACCCACCCCGTCTTCCATTATGGCGAGCACCAGGTAACTCAATGCCAGCCCGCCAAGGGATGCGAGTATGAATCTGGGAAACTGTGAACGGTGAGAGACCTCACGGGCTGAGAGTTGGAAGGAATAACGCTGGTGTCCGAAATAGGAAATGGCAACGGCAGCGAGATAACCTGCCAGATTCGCCCCGTACACGTTGACGAATTGTACGGCACTGATAGCGACAAGATAATGAGCGCAAGTGGCAATCACGCCAACCAGGGCGAAACGTACCATTTGCCTGGAAAGTTTGCCCGAGGAGGTGCCGGGTACTTCTGGTGCAGGAGAGTGCATTTGCTAGTTGGCGTCATCGGGCGAGTTAGCCTCGCCATTCGGAAAGTGGTAGACCCTGTCAATGAGATAGATGGGGCGCTGCTTTACCTCAATGAATACACGTCCAAGGTACTCCCCCAGCACGCCCAGACTGATCAACTGGATGCCGCCCAGAAACAGGATTACCACCATCAGGGAGGCGTAGCCAGGGAGATCGACTCCTGCGATCAATGTTCTAAAGATAAGAAAGCTGGCGTAGCCAAATGACAGCAGGGACACGATAAGCCCTATGTAGGTCCAGATCCGCAAAGGCACGGTAGAGAAAGAGGTGAGACCGTCCAGGGCGAAGTTCCACAGTTTCCAGTAACTCCAGGTGGACTGGCCTTCCTCCCGGGCCGGCCGGTCGTAATACACAGCGGTGGACTTGTAGCCCAGCCAGGCGAAAAGACCTTTCATGAAGCGCGTGCGCTCGGGAAGTTCGCGCAGACGATCTGCTACCCGTCTGTCCATCAGGCGGAAATCACCAGTATTTGGCGGCACCGGAACCGAGGTGAGAGAGTTGAAGATCCGGTAAAACCCGTCAGCAGTAACACGCTTGGTCAGGCTGTCTTCATTTCGCGACTGCCTTACGCCGTAAACGACGTCGTAGCCCTCACGCCACTTTGCCAACATATCTGCGATCAAACCGGGTGGATCCTGCAGATCTGCGTCGATTAGCACCACGACGTCACCGCTGGATGATTCTATTCCCGCGGTCAGTGCAGCCTCCTTGCCGAAGTTTCGGGAAAGGGCCAGCACCTTGATGCATGGATTTGTCCTCGCTGCCGCCAGCAAGTACTCCAGCGTTTTGTCTTGGCTACCGTCATCGACACAAATAATTTCCCACTCCGCGTCGATTTCCTTCAGCACAGGGGTGATCTCTTGAAGGAATCCATAGACTGTCTGCTCCTCGTTGAAAAAGGGCGCAACTATGGAAATCAAGGGCTTTACATTCTGCCGGGCGACGACGCTTTTGTTCAATATAGTTGCTCCCTTTCAGCTATTTACTCCAGAGCCTGAGGATCGCGCGTGGTATTGCTCCGGGGCTGCCCCAACCAGGACTAAAGATATCAAGTTTATTGCCCGAAGAATGTATTAGAATAATTCTTTTGTGGAATCCCGCCTCTCAGATTCCCTCATTTTTCGAACTAATATCAGGAAGAGACAAAAAATTGAAAATTGAATCAGAAGCCGTCGTCAGCTTTCACTACACCTTGCGAAGCGAGGCGGGTGAGGAGTTGGAGTCCTCTCGCCCAGGCGAGCCCAGCGTATACCTGCATGGAGCGAACAATGTGATCCGGGGTTTGGAGTCAGCTATGGCCGGAAGGGTCGCCGGTGATGTTTTTAGCGCTACGCTGGTGCCAGAGGAGGCATACGGCATTCACAATCCCGAAAAAGTTCAGAGGGTGCCGGTGAAGCACCTTGTACATAAGGGCAAGCTTCAGGCCGGGAAGGTTGCCCAACTGAATACCCGAGAGGGTATGAGGGCGGTGACGGTGCTAAAGGTGGGGAGGCACAGCGCCGACATAGATACCAACCACCCGCTGGCGGGCCAGGCTCTGACCTTCGACATTGAGATCCTGGACGTTAGGCCAGCCACCACCGAAGAAATAGCGCACGGCCACGCCCATGGGCCTGGTGGGCACCAGCATTAATCCCGGCAATAGCTGACGGGATCCAGGCGGCATTCGGGGCCTGGCGCTTATTTCCTGAGGCGGTTGTAGACAAACAACAGTACAAATGCACCCGCTGTTGCGGTGGCGATACTGGCGATATTCAAACCGCCCCCGGTGACGCCGACTCCGAGAAAGGAGCCCAGGAAGCCGCCGACGAACGCGCCCGCTACACCCAGTAGCATGGTCATAATCCAACCGCCACCGTCTGGCCCCGGCATCAGCCACTTGGCGAGTGCGCCGGCCACCAGGCCCAGTACAATCCACGATAAAATGCCCATAATTTCGCCTCGGTTGGGGTTCGACTTCACTCTATCCTGTTCAAGCTGAGGTAGCAAAGCACCAGGTGGTGCGCCGCTGACGTCATTTCTTCTCTTGTTCTTCAGGCGGGGGCTAAAGCCTACAGTTGCGGCACCTCAGCAAGGTTGATTGGCAATTCGGCCCTGCCGATGCGTCCGGCGCGGTCCAGGAGAGTCGCCTCTGCGGATTCCAGCCCAATCATTATGATAAAGCGCTGTTCGCGAACACCCTGCAAGCAATAGCGGGCCAGCTCGTCCAGGTCCTGGATGGGCAGCTCCATGCCCGCCGCTTCCGCGGCGATTTTGAAATCCTGCACGGTGGGAACCGGGGCATAGGGTTTTTCCCTTGCGAGGTCGGCCGGTCGATTGCGATCGGTCGTCCATATGCCGGTGTCGAGAAGCCCGCCTGAGGGATAAAAGATCGAAGCACCCAGTTTTGTTTCCTCTGTCAGCAGTTGCGCCGCCAGGCATTCCGTGAGGCAGGATACGGCGGCCTTGCTGGCCGCGTAGACCGATTGATATGGCAGTGGGGATACGCCGCCGTCGCCGGAAGAGGTATTAATCACATGCCCCTCATCGCCACCTGCAATCATGCGCGGCACAAAGGCGCGTATGCAGTGCATTACGCCGTGTACGTTGACACCATGCACCCATGTCCAGTCGTTGGCAGTGGTCTCCCAGACGTTCGCTGAGGGGGCGGCGACGCCGGCGTTGTTGAACAGCAGGTGACAGGCGCCATGGGTATCGTATACCTGGTCGGCGAGGGCCTCGCAGGATTGAGCGCTGGAGACATCGGTCACCACGCCCATAACTTCACCGTTGGCCGAGAATTCCTGCAGAACACGATCGAGGGCTTTCTGCTCAACGTCGGCTATCACCACCCGTGCATCTGCTGCCAGTAACTCCTTTACCAGTGAACGTCCAATGCCGCTGGCTCCCCCTGTGACCACCGCCACTTTTCCCGAAATATCCTTCATAACAACGCCCTCTTTTCCTATGTTGAAAGGCAGCAAGTGTTGCATACGAAGGAGCCACGGGCCACGCGCCAGTCGGCTGGCCGGGAGATATCAGGTCACCTCGTTGAACTAGCGGGAAATTTATTATCAGGGGTGCCTTAAGTGCAATTGGCCAGGCCCGCGGTGACTTAGGCGAACAACTGGAGGAGGGCGAAGCAGGTCAGTCCGGCGACGATGGTCATAAACAGGTGTCGGGTTGTCAGGGCGACCAGAAAGGCGACCACAGCGGCAATCGCATGGTAATTCCCCAGGCTGATGTCCACTGTGCCGCCTCTTACCAGGCTTGTCTGGGCGATGATCGCTGTGAGTACCGCGACAGGTACAAAATCCAGCCCGCGCTCTATCAGTTCGGGAAAGTGAGCCTTGCCTGCGAAGCCCATGGGCAGGTAACGGGGCAGGAAAGTCACCATGGCCACATCCAGTCCCCAATCTGCAAGACCCGGTACCTGCCCGCCCAGGGTGAAACCCACCAGCGTTGATAGCTGCCAGAAGCTGTGCATAAACAGCGCAGAACCCAGGTAAAACCAGCGCAGGCCGGGCTCGCCCGGGTGACGATTGAGGCGATCGGACACCACCGCAAAGGTTTCATCCGTCAGGAAAAAAGCGAGTACGGCACGCTGCCACTGGGGCCAGGCACCCACGTGATGCATCAGGTTGGCGGAGTAGAGCATCTGCCGCAGGTTAACCACAAAGACCGTCACCACAATGACCGGCATGATGGCTGCACTAGCGAGTAGGGTCAGGGCGATAAACTGGGATGCGCCAGCGAATAGGATTGCTGACATGCCCAGGGTGGCGGCAAGCCCCAGCTGCTATAGCCGACCCTCGTAGCTACCGCTCATTTCCGCGATTCCGCTTGGCTATAACGGGGTCGGTGTCTCAATGTATACTGCTCTGACGATGGTGACGTTGGAGCATTAGCGCATGGAACACATCAAGCTGATCGGCGAAGTGTGCATGAGGCAGGATTGGCAGCAAGAAGGGCCAGATATCACCGTAACCTTCGGAGATGGTCGTAAGCAGCTTGTTCATTCAGAATTGTACGTGTTTGAAGGCGAGGAGATGATCCGCCTGTACTCCCGCGTGGGCCCCCTGAACAAGCTGTCCGAAACCCAGTTGAGTGCGCTCCTGGGTCGGAATTTCAGTCTCGCCTTTGGTGCCCTGGCGTCTTTTGGCGAGGACCTTGTCATGACTGAAACATTGATGATGCGGGCTTCTGCCCACGATCAAGTAGCCTATGCCGTCCGGTTTCTGGCAGAAACCGCAGACGGCTATGAAAAACAGATTTATGGCACCGACCAATACTGAGGGATAGCCTGACTTATGCCGGACAACAAACTGCAAACCGGCTTCTGGCGCCTCGCAGACCCGAAGATAAGTATTACCTCCGTGGCTTCGATGTCCGTCGGCGCGTCTCTTGCGGCTACACATCCGAATTTTTCCTGGGCGTGGTTGATAATGCTCGGAGCGGCCATGTTTTGCATGGAAGTAGCCAAAAACGCCTGGGGTGACATTTATGATTACGACTCCGGCACTGATCTGGCAGTAAAGCCCGAAGACAGAACGGACTTCTCCGGGGGCAAGAGAGTCCTCGTTGATGAAATTTTAACCCGCCAGCAAACCTGGGCGATCGCCTTTTTGTTTGGGGCCCTGGGACTTGCCCTTGGTGCCGCGATAGTCTTTTTGCGTGAACCCTCGGTATTCTGGCTGGGCACGCTCGGCCTGGTGCTGGGCTGGTCATATCATGGCCCGCCCCTGCAGCTCGCCTATCGCGGTCTTGGCGAGCTGGATGTCGTGCTGTGCTATGGCCCCATTATTGCTCTCAGCACCTATCTGATGGAGACCGGGCAGTACTCTGCAGACCCTGTGTGGTTGTCGCTGCCATTGGGAATACTGATAGCCGCGTTCCTCTGGGTTAATGAATTTCCGGATTACGAGGCGGATCTGGGCGCGGGGAAAAACAATCTGGTGGCGAGGCTGGGCAAACGCATGGCTGCGCGCATGCTGCCGCTGATCTATGCTTTGGCTTTCCTGTTGCTGGCGGTGCTGCCAGGCCTGACTGGCATGCCTGCAACGATTGCCCTGGGCTTTGTTGCTGCGGTTCCAGCTGCCGCAGTAACTTACTGGACTCTGCAGGACCCGGAATCTTTCTACCGCCATAAGCCGGTGCAGCCCGCGGCGCTGCTTTCTTTTGTTTTATACTCAGCGGGGGTCTCCGCCGGGGTCATTGTCGGTGGCTGAAGTACCCTCGCGGATAGCGCTCCTGGCAAAACGCGGAGTCGACATACTCGCTGCCTCAGCAGGCCTTGTTATATTTCTGCCTCTTATGATCACATTGGCTCTTGTGGTAGTTGCCACTGAAGGGTTCCCGCTGCTGCACCGGGAGCAGCGGTTGGGTCGATATGGCCGCCTGTTTCAGCTTTACAAGTTTCGTACGCTCAGAACTGGCAGCGCGGAGGAGTGTAGTGTGGCGCCGGAGGACGACCCCCGAATTACGGGCGCGGGTTTGTGGCTGCGCCGCTGGCGCCTGGACGAGTTTCCTCAGCTGTTCAATGTACTTTGCGGGCATATGAGCATGGTGGGGCCCCGGCCCATGCCTCCCGCCCATGCCGCTGCCCTTCCCCCGGGGCAGCTTGATGTGCTGCTGTCGGTGCGACCCGGTATCACCGACGCAGCGGCAATTCATTTCCTGGCGGAAGACGCAGTTCTGGCTGGGCGAGACGATGCTGAAAGGCTCTATTTGCAGTGTTTCCTGCCGGTGAAAACCCGTATGCAAATTGAGTCAGTGCAACGTTGGAGTCTCGCTGGAGATTTGCGGGTGGCAATGCGCACCCTGGCGCTGCTCTGGTCGCGGCGGGCAAGAGACGAATCAGCGCGGTCTATGCAGGAGATACTGGAAACAGCTAGGGCCGTCTCGTCTGCATAGTCACATTATTTAGGCAGGATTGTACTCCTTGCACTATGATATCTGTGGTTCGCCTGTTTCATTTTACCTCTGGAGTTTCGTTCAATGAGTAATGCAATGTACCAGGGCTCGGCACTGGTGTTTACGCACAACCTGAAAAATCTGGCAAAGCTGCTTAAGACAGCAGCGGCCGACGCCAGGGCGAGAGGCTATGATCCATCGGTGTTGTTGAACGCTCGCCTGGCACCGGACATGTTTCCCCTTATCAGGCAGGTGCAGGTGGCAACGGACAACGCCAAGGGCTGTTGCGCCAGGCTGACGGGCGGGAAAATTCCGGTATTTGCGGACAATGAATCCACATTCCCGGAATTGCAGCAGCGGATCAAGCATACGCTGGCGTTTATACGCAGCCTTAAAGCAGCACAGTTTGAGGGCAGTGAAACCCGGGAAGTAATGATGCAAACCCCGATAGGGAGTATCGCCTTCAATGGTGCCGACTATCTTAATGGCTGGGCTCTTCCCAACTTTTACTTTCACTACGCTGCAGCCTATAACCTATTGCGTCACAATGGAGTACAGCTCGGCAAGCTGGATTTTCTGGGACCGGTACCAGGCATGACAATGAGCGGCAAGATTGCAAAGATGATGTCGGACAAAACAACTGCAAAAGCAAAGAAAAAACGCTAGTTCCAAACAATGTGCGCCGGCTGCTGTTGCACCGGTAATGAAACCAAAACCAAGGGAAAACAGAAACAATGAAAAAGAATCGTGAAATAGGTGTCGTCGTATATGGTGCGACGGGCTATACAGGCAAGCTGGTCGCTGAATATCTCAACAACCAGTACGGTGCCGATGGCGATGTGTCATGGGCAATGGCCGGTCGTAGTATCGATAAACTTGAGGCGGTTCGCGACGAGTTGGCAATCTCGCCAAAGGTGCCTCTTATTGTGGCCGATGCAAGTGACCCGGCTTCTATTCGCGCCATGGTGGAGCGGGCGGCAGTAGTACTCACCACCGTGGGCCCATACCAACTTTACGGCTCGGACCTGGTAGCGGCCTGCGCAGAGGCCGGTACGGATTATGTCGACCTGTGTGGCGAGCCCAACTGGATGGAAGAGATGATTAATGCCCACTCTGATGCCGCGAAGGCGAGTGGCGCGCGAATTGTGCTCTCCTGCGGGTTCGACTCGATTCCGTTTGACCTTGGCGTGTATTTTCTACAGGAAAAAGCACAGGAGCTGTTGGGTGCCCCACTTTCCCGCGTTCGGGGCCGGGTCTGCGCGATGCAGGGAGTTTGGTCAGGTGGCACCCTTGCGAGCTTCCGGGCGACCATGGCGGCGGCGGCCAAAAACCCCGAGCTGGTCGCCTCGCTGATGAATCCCTTCGCCCTGACCCCCGGCTTTACCGGAGTAGAGCAGCCCAACGGTATGAAGCCCATGTACGACGAGGTAATGGAAAGCTGGGTGGCACCTTTTATGATGGCCACCATCAACACCAAGAACATCCACCGGTCTAACCTGTTGCTGAATCATCGCTATGGCGCCGATTTTGCCTACGACGAAATGTTCGTGACAGGGCCAGGCGAGCAAGGCGAGGCCATGGCAAAGGCAGTGGCTGAGGACAAGTCCATGTCTACCGACACCACCCAACCAGGCGAGGGCCCGACCAGAGAACAGCGGGAAGCCGGTTTCTATGATCTGTTGTTTGTGGGGCACACGGCCGACGGGAAAAGCCTTCGCGTCAGGGTCACTGGCGATATGGATCCTGGTTATGGTTCAACGTCGAAAATGATTGCGGAAAGTGCTATATGCCTGCTCAAGAACCCGGAGGCGGCTGCCGGGGGTATCTGGACACCCGCCCCGGCAATGGGAAGCCTGCTGATCGACCGTCTGAAACGCAATGCTGGCCTGACCTTTGAGGTGGAGCAGGCCTGAGCGGGCGGCAACCCGTTTCGTTGTTTGTGCGACGGGGGTCAGGAGTAAGGCGGCCGGGAACAGCACCATAGGAAGGTGCCGTTCCCGGCAGCGCGTCAAAATAAATAGCGAAGGCCCACCTCTGCAGATCTTCCCGCCTCAGGCGCTATGTCCCTCAGGAATGACGTACTGAGTCGAATCTGCTCGTCCCCGATGTTGTCCAGTTCCACGAAAACGATCAACTCGCTACTGCCCACCGGTATCTGGTATTCACCACCCAGGTCCCAACGCGTGTAGCTCTGGCTTGAGCGCTCAAAATCTCCTGGCTTGTCCTGGTCACCGGCATGCAACACGCTGGCCCACATCTCGAGGCGCTCAGCGGACCAGGACAAGCGACTGCCTATCCTCGCAGGCGGGAGACGTGGTACATCACCGCCCCTATTGAGCTCGCCATAGATGACATCGCCAAAGATCCTGAGGCGCAGATCACCGCCGGCCAGTGATGTGAGTTCGAACTCGCTGTCCAGCTCGGCACCGTAGAACTCGGCGTCATCCTGGACGTAGGCATAAACCGGCACCTCGCCCTCTTCAAGGCCGGTGTTGCGCAGGTTGATGTAATCTGTGAAGTCATTGTAAAAGCCGGTAAGTTGAATAAAGTGGTCGTCAGACGACCAGCGTACCGAAAGGTCGGCGTTATTCGATACTTCCGTATCCAGCTCCGGGTCCCCCAACTCTATAGAGCTGGTAGCGGCATGGACCACCCACTCCGTGGGGTTAGTGGCTTCGATATTGGAATAGAGTTCCTCGTCTGTCGGAGCGCGTTCAGAGCGGGACAAGGCCAATCCCGCTTGCCACTGGGGTGCAAACTGCCATAGAGCAGATACCGAAGCACTGAATGCGTCAAAGCTTCGCTTACCAGTGGCCGTGGTCTTGGGGTCGCGCTCGGTCCAGTCGTATCGCAGCCCGCCTTCAAAGGTCCAATCGCCAATATGGCGGTCTTCCACCAAAAAAGCACCGATGGATGTATTATCGGTTTTAGGGATAAAAGCCTCTTCACCGATGGCGCTGAATTCGCTGCTGCTTGCCTGCAACCCAAAAGCGCCATGGAATCCTGCGATTGGTAGGTGAACGGCCTCAACCCGACCGTCCCAGCTGTCCCTTCGGTACCGGGTACCTACTTCGCCACCGGATTCGATCTCCTTGTGGCCATAGTCGGTATAGGTCAGGTAGCCGCGAACGGTCTCCAGTAGCTGCACCGGGCGTTCGAGTTGCAAAGTGGTGTCATATCGCGTCTGCTGAACGTCGAGGGTAACTTCTTCCGCTTCCTCTTCTTCATCATGCTCCTCGTCATGCTCCTCGTCGTGGTGACCGTGAGCTCCTGGCGGAATGCCGTACTTGTTTTCCAGCCGGCTTACGGCCAGGCCAAAGAAGCCGTCGTCAAAGTGATAGCTGCCACCGCCGCTGAGGTTGCCGGTGTGGCCACCGGTATTGGCGATATAGCCGTCAGTGGTTTCCACATCGCGCTCATTGGCCGCACGGCCCGGAATGTCCAGGTCATCCCAGTCGCGGTAGAGTCCGTCGAGGTGATACGCCCAGTTGCCGGCGCCACCATCAAGCTTGAACACGCCACCGTTCAGGTCGGAGGCGCTCACGTAGCGGTATTCAATGCCACCCGATGTTTGTTGCGGTACCGAGTCGGGAATCCGGTTGTCCAGCACATTGATCACGCCGCCTATCGCGCCGCCACCGTAGAGCAGAGTCGAGGGTCCGCGCAATATTTCGATACCCTCAGCTAACAAAGGCTCAACCGATACTGCGTGATCTGCGCTCAGCCCGGACGCGTCGGCACTGGGGGTGCTGTTTTGCAGGACCATGACCCGGGCGCCCTGTTGGCCACGGATAACGGGCCGTCCTACGCCGGGGCCAAAAGATGCGTTAGCCAGGCCGGGTGATCCACTGAGAGTGTCGCCTATGGTAGTGGAGGCCATCCGGCGAAGTTCATCGCCGCTCAAGACCGTTACCGGCAGAGCCGTTTCGGCAGCCTGTTTATGCAGGGGTACTGATACCAGTACATGCTCCATGGGTGGCTGTTGCGCCACGGCACTCGCCGTGGCCACGGCCAGCGAGAGCGGTATATATCGCTTCATGTTACAACTCCTGAATGGGGAAAGACGGTGTGTCTCGGTTCAGGTGTTGCGGGGAGGGCCTCGTGCCAGGAAGGCTGTGGCAACCCGGACGGGGCTTGACACAATACGTGGGGAAAATAACTGGATTGCTGCAGCAACAAGACAGATGCCGGGAAGGCTGGTAAGTAGTGCCGCCCCGGTGGAGGAGTGGCACTGAACGCAAGAGGTAACCGGTTCGCCGTTTGCGTGGACGTGAGCTGCTTCTGCCAGCTGTGCGCCAAGCACGAACAACAGGGCAAGCACGGCCCAAAGCCTGATCGAGGGTGTACTGTAGGTTGGGCTGTGGATGGGCATCGATGCAATCATAAACGTTTGACCGCGGAATTATAATCAGAGTCGAAGGTGCAGTGCCAGACCTTTCTGGCAGGGGCACGAGTGGGGCAGTTTCGCCCACCACCGCTTTCGCAAATACCTGGTGGTGTTACAGTGCTCCTGCGTGATGCTGGATCTGGCCATATGGCTGCTATGCCTGGGGAAAATATGAATAAATGGATAACGCTGGCAGCGGTAGATATTCCCAATGGAGGAGGAACGCTCACACTGCTGCAGCGTGACAAGGAATTTTCCATTCGGCTTTCGGGCATTCGTGGTGAATTGATGAACAGCCGCGTGCACGGTTCAGAAGAGGCGCTGGCGGAGCTGGGCTGTGCACGACTCAAATCGGTTGAGGCAGCCAGAGTTCTGGTGGGCGGCATGGGTATGGGCTTCACTCTGGCCGCCGCCCTGGCGGCAGTTCCGGACTCGGCTGAGGTCACGGTGGCTGAATTGATTCCCGCAGTTGTCGACTGGAACCGGGGGCCGCTGGGTGATTGTGCGGGTCAGCCACTGAGTGACGATCGTACAACGGTCCATATTGGTGATGTAGCTGAGCTGGTCGCCCGCAGCAAGGGTGTCTTCGATGCCATTTTGCTGGATGTGGATAATGGCCCCGATGGCCTGACCCACTCGGACAACCAGTGGCTGTACTCGATGGCCGGATTAACGGCCCTGAAAAAGGCATTGTCCGCGGAGGGCACCCTCGCCGTGTGGTCCGCCGGGCCGGATCCACAGTTTGTCATACGCTTGAAGAAAGCGGGTTTTCATACCTCGGTTCGCTCGGTTCGCGCGCGTCCAGGGAAGGGTAGCCATCACACAATCTTTCTGGCCAAAAAAGGGTCGGTGTTCTAGTCGCAGTAGTGGCTGTGGGGTAGAAGCAATATTCTCCGAGGTTTTTCTGATGCTGCCCAGTGTGCGCCATCGCGGGGCAGCCCGCGCTTATATGGTGCATGGTTGGCCCCGGTGTCAACGCCAGGCTATGGCTAACTCCAGTCGCTCCACGGTGGCCTTAGAAACAAATAGTGCTGTTTGTTGGCTCGAAATTTGCTGATCAGTAATATTCTCCATTTTACCGAGCCCGCCAAATGGCTAAATTACCTGTCGATCCCGCCGCTAACCAGGCTATCCTGCTGCAGCAAATGGGTTGGCGTACCCGTCCGGGTATCCTGGGGCATCATGCCGCGAGCCCCCAGTCTATCCATGCCTTGCTCGGGTATTTCCTGAATGATCGGGATTCTCCGACGCCCTTTCCTGGCAGGGATATGTTACTTGATGGCAGCCTGTTCGAATGGGGGGTGGCACCGCCTCTGGAAAAAGTGATCAGCTCACCCGCTGAACTCGCCCTGCTGTTGGGGCTGCCGGAGATTTATCGCCACAGCGTGTCGGTGATAGAACCCTGGAAGAATGTAGGCATCAACTTGCAGGGCGAGGAAGTGAGGGCGTCAAAGAATGTCGCCTATATCCTGCAACAGGTCGCTGACGCAGATACCATCCTTTATCCCATGTGGGAAAGCGGGATAGGCAATCCCAAACGGCTTGCCAGCATCCTCAGTGCCGGCATCGCCACCATCGTGGAGGGCGGCAACCCCTCTGCGCACGATCCGGCCAGCTTCGATGGAACCAAAGCCAGCCTGGATGACATTCTGTCCCTGGTAGACGAGTTGCTATTGCACCGTTCCTCCAGCAGTGGCCCGTCTATTTTCATCTGCCTTGGTCACCAGTTGGCAGCGGCTTCGCACATCCGGCTTATAAAGCGCGCGGTGCGTGAGGTGGCCAGTCTACAGCGCTTGTCGCTGGATGCTGATCGAACCGCTATTACCGCGCTACAAAGCGTGTGTGAGCGGATTGCCGAAGTGGGTTCTGCTCTACCGGTGATCAAGTCAGGCGAGACGCTGGCCAATGGCTGGCACGATACGCTGTTTGCGGTGGCCCCCAATGAGATGGTCGAGGTGGGCACCCGCCGACTGCTGCCCTATCGCCGGCCCAGAGGCAGTGATCATATACCGGGCGAGTTGCACGAGGCTCACGCACTGGTCGCAGACGAACTGGATGGGGTCATCGATACCATGTTGAAAATGGAAAGGGAGCTGAATATCGAGATGTTCCATGGTGACGAGGTTAACGAGGAGGCGGCGCTGTTTGCCAACTGGGCGTACAAGAAGTTGCACGACACGTTGATCCCAATGCGTTATGAAATAGCGGTAAGCCCATTGTCGTGGCTGTTGAATCTGCCCTATGCCCTGGAAATACTTTCCCAGACAGCGGTAGACGAGGATCATTTAACCGAGGTCTCCACCACCTGCATCTATTACAAGGATTGGGAAACCCACACTATTCGCCGCTCTTTCACCTGCCAGTTCCACCCTGAACTGATGGCGGATATCCGCGATATCGGTAAGCGCGACGGCCTGCGTTATGGCGAGCTGAAAAGCAACGATGGGGTGCGCCTTCTGGTGCGTCTGCTCTATCACGGAATGCAGGAGTAGAAAGTCACAGCTGGTTTGAGTCTGCAGACGACAGTCTGTCCACTATAGGTTCCACGACTGCCATCGGCAGCTACAATAGGGGCATGCATTCACGCATCAGGCCCTGACCATTGACAAAACATTCCCCCGGCTGGCGCCACAACTACGCCTTCATCAATAATATCCAGGCACACTACGTGGAGCAGGCTGCAACAGGGCTTCAAGAAAAAGCGACCGTAGTGTTCTGCCACGGCTTCCCTATGCTCTGGTTCAGCTGGCACCGGCAGATTCCCGTTATCGCTGACGCAGGGTACCGGGTGATAGCACCCTCCATGCGCGGCATGGGACAAAGTGAAGCGCCGGAGGAGCCGGAAGCGTATAGCGTTGATGAAATCACCGCCGACCTGGTGGGCCTTCTGGATCACTGTGGTGTCGAACGAGCCGTCTTTGTCGGCATCGATTTTGGCGCTTTTGCTATCCAGGACCTCGCATTGCGGTACCCGGAGCGTGTGGAGGCAATAATTTGTCTGGAGAACCCCGCGGCGCCGCACAATCCGGACAAGCCCCCACTGACCGAATATCGCGAAATGGGGGAGCAACACTTTCTGCATATTGAGTATTTCAGGGAGCCACCGCGGGCGGACGCGGAGCTCGCAGCGGCACCCCGGGAGTTCCTGCGCAAGGTGATGTGGATTCTTAGCGGGTCAGCCAATTATTTCGATGTGTTCAAGCACCCCCCGGGCACCAGCTATCTTGATGCCATGCCCGAAACACCGCCGCTGCCCTGGCCGTGGCTCAGCGAACTGGAACTGGAGTTTTTTGTTTCTGAATACAGCCAGTCAGGATTTACCGGTGGTCTTAACTGGTATCGCTCCATGGACATCAAGTGGGCGCAGCGCAAGCCTTTTGAGGGTGTGCAGAGCCAGGTGCCCGCCTGGTTTATCGGCAGTGAGAGGGATGTGGACCTGGAGGGTTTTCATGGAGAGGATCCGATAGGCCTCATGCGGGCGATCTTTCCACACTTGATGGATGTCAAAATGATCCCGAAGTCAGGGCATATGATAGCGCTGGAAGCGGCGGACGAACTCAACGTTGTGCTACTGGATTACCTGGCGCGTATCAGCACTGCTTGAGGTGGGCTGGCAACTCGCTCAGAGATAACTCAGCCACCAGTCCTTGCGCCGACTTTTTATATCTGCCATCCAGCGGCAGAGGGGGTAGAGAATAGCCAGCACCAGTAGCCAGACCAGGTAAACGCCGGCCAGGTTCACGCCATAACCCTCTGGAAAGAAAAAGAACAAAGTCATGAACTCGCCGGCCTGGAAACCCTGCAGTACCCCCAGGCCAATGGCTAGCAAGTGGATCAGGATGAAGTGTGCCACGTAGAAAGCAAAGGGCACTCGGCCAAACATTACCAGGGCATCCTTGAGCCAACCCCCCATGCGATCCGCCAGGCCGCAGACAATAGCCATGGGGCCCAACGTAGCCAGCAGGAAAAGCAGGCTGGGCGGGTATTTGGTGACGTTCATAAAATCAAATACGGTAGCCGGGAGCCCGGTTGCCTGAACCTCCCAGGGATTAGCATCACCGTAGAGCCCGCTGGCGCGCAGCAATAAAAACGCAATAACAAAGGCGATTCCTATCCTGATCAGCAGGGTGTTCCTGACCGCGGGCTCCTTTGCAAAGATAAAGCTAGAGCCGAAACCCAGTAACATCACCGCGAACCACGCCAGCAGCGGATATACTTCCAGGATGAAGAATGGCCCCACCAGGTATGAACCCTGGTAAAACAGCAGCGCAATCAGCGGCGAGTCGCCGCCCAGGGTGTCAGGTTCCGGCCACAACGTATCCAGCGAGTTGTAACCCAGAAGAATCAGTGCGCCAAGGTAG